>CENJ01023239.1_pt1 | contig 10253 bp, 8 predicted proteins | sample 356161 | NCBI WGS metagenome assembly CENJ01 (sample SAMEA2619531, study PRJEB7988) | marine metagenome | biome: marine biome (ENVO:00000447); feature: surface water layer (ENVO:00002042); material: "saline water (ENVO:00002010), including plankton (ENVO:xxxxxxxx)" | depth 5 m | reverse complement strand
ATATCATCTGGAGTATCTAATGATTGACCAATTTCTTGCAGGATGACATTACGTTCGACTTCTATTTCTCTTTTATCAAAAATCGAATTCTTCAAGATATCTGCTAAAATATCGATTGCTAACGGTATATTTTCGTTTAACAATCTGACATAATAAGCCGTTACTTCTCTGGAAGTATAGGCATTTATATACCCACCTACGTCTTCAATTGCTTCAGCTATATCAAGTGCAGACCTTTTAGCAGTTCCCTTAAATGCCATATGCTCTAAAAAGTGAGCAATCCCATTTTGTTCAGGGCGTTCATGGCGACCTCCAGCGTCAACCCAAACGCCAATCGAAGTTGATCGCAAACCCGGCATATGCTCCGTGACAATACGAAATCCATTTTCTAATTTTTCAGTTTGGACCGTCACATTATATCCTGTCTCTGATTAAATTTTTTAACTGAACCAAATCATTATCAACTTTTGAAATCCGCTCCGGTCTGTCAAATAGATCACTCATTCTATTTGGAAGCTTTGGATTTACTTCTGAAGCGTTTTTAACAGCAGCTGGAAATTTTGCAGGATGTGCCGTCGCTAGTGTAACCATGGGCACTTTATTATCACGTAAGTCGTCTGCAACCTTTACCCCTATAGCTGTGTGTGGGCAAAGTAGCTGGGCTGATCTAGTCAAAATGGTCTTAATCGTATCAGAAGTTTCGACTTCAGTTGCCATACCAGAAGAATAATGCTCCGATAAAGCGTTTAAAGCATCGTTTGTAATTTCAAAACCATCATTCTGTTTCAATTGCTCCATGAGTTTTACAATTTCTGCTGTGTCCAGGCCGTAGGCAAAAAACAAAGCCCGCTCAAAATTTGAACTGATTTGTATATCCATTGATGGGCTAATTGACGCTGCAACTTGCGTCGTATGATATCCCTTTCCACTCAAGCATCTATGCAAAATGTCATTCTGATTGGTTGCCACAACTAATCGTTCAATTGGCAAACCCATTTCTTTTGCAATATAACCGGCAAAAATATCACCAAAATTACCAGTTGGAACAGTAAAGCTCACTTTTCGAAAAGGTGCTCCTAGCGAAACTGCAGATGAAAAATAATATACAATTTGTGCAAGAACGCGCGCCCAGTTTATAGAATTAATACCTGCAAGTTGCACTTCGTTACGAAATTCATGGTCGTTAAACATATCTTTTACACGAGACTGACAGTCATCAAAGGTTCCGTCCACCGCAATCGCATGAACGTTACTTTCTTTTGCAGTTGTCATTTGCCGGCGTTGAACATCCGAAACTCGCCCATCTGGAAAGAGAATGAAAACATTCACCGCGTCTAGACCCCTAAAAGCCTCTATAGCAGCACTACCAGTATCTCCACTAGTTGCGCCAATTATTGTGACTTGTTTCTCACGACGCTTTAACGCGACCTGAAATAACTGTCCGATTAGTTGCATCGCAAAGTCTTTGAATGCAAGGGTCGGACCATGAAAGAGCTCTAATAAAAAATGATTAGCTTCCAACTCAACCAGAGGAGCGCATGAAACATGGCTGAAATCTGCGTAGGCTTTTTCAATAATGTCGATTAAAGCATCATCTTCGAATGCATCACCCACGAAGGGTTTAATTATTCTAAATGCAATGTCTTGATAACGTCGACCCTGCAGAGATAAAATGTCCTCTTTGGTTAACTTGGGAATGTGAGCTGGAACATATAATCCACCGTCCAGAGCCAAGCCCGTAAGCATTGCTTCCTCGAAGCTGAGCGCAGGAGCCACTCCACGGGTTGAGATATACTTCATTTTACAGCCTTTTGCCTTGTAGTCCAAATAAATAGACAGCTCATGAGAGCCCAGATTATGGCTAAAGAAAACCAGGTAATCGCATACTGTAAGTGATCATTTGGAATGTGCGTAGTGTCAATAGGCATTGGATTAATATTTTTATCTTTAAATGTTGAATCTTTTAGAATTATTAATATCGGTTCCGTTTGCAAAGCAGATGCAACACGCTCTACGTCACGCGCAAACCAAATATTATTTTCAAGATCGGGTTCCGGAGTGAAGCTGTCTACTTCATCAGGCCAATGCAAATTTCCAACTAAAGAAATATCACTAACCAAATCTATATCATAATCAGTTTCAAGTCCTATAAACCCTAGGTCTACGAGCAACCTACGTCCATTTGTTCGAAAAACATGAATTATCCGATAACCAGCTCCATAACGCTTTTTACTCGCCAGTACCCGAATGCTTTCTTGCATAAACTGTCCAGAAATTTCTACAGATAAATATTTGTGAACACTTTCAGAGGGCTCAGCTGGCAAAAGTACTGGAGATGCCGCAATTTTTTGATCTATCTTCTTTAAGACGTCTAGTTTCCAATTAAGCCTGTCAATTTGCCACTTTCCCAGATAAAGCAAACAAGCTGTTCCAGCGAAACCAATAAACACTATGAACCAAATACGCTTCATTGGCTTGATGCTTTAAACGCGAAATACGCTAGTAACAAGTAGTGGGTATATGCATTTCACTGCCTTTGCTTTTTGCAAAAAAGTAAATATCAGCCTCCCCAAACATACACAGCCGCAAAAAGAAATAACCACACTACATCTACAAAGTGCCAGTACCAAGCAGCTGCCTCGAAACCGAGATGACTTTCAGGCGAAAAATGACCACGCAAAGTTCGCATCAGACAAATAAATAAAAATATAGTGCCCACGATCACATGGAATCCATGAAATCCAGTCGCCATAAAAAAATTGGCACCATAGATATTACCACTGAAACCAAATGCAGCATGGCTGTACTCGTAAGCTTGGAAAACGGTAAAAATACCTCCTAATAAAATTGCTAGAATTAAGCCGTTTTTTATGTCTTTCCGATTATTTTCATGGACCAGAGCGTGATGCGCCCACGTAGCTGCAGCACCAGAGCATAGTAAAATAAGTGTGTTAATTAGAGGTAAGTGCCATGGATCGAAAGTTTCAATTCCTACAGGTGGCCAAACACCATCGACTATAGGTGACTGATCTGACATTGGATACATGGCGTGCTTGAAAAAACTCCAAAACCAAGCTGCAAAAAACATTACTTCCGACATGATAAAAAGGATAAAACCGTAACGCAGCCCTATTAAAACTACCGGCGTATGATCACCCTCTTTATTTTCAGTAACAGTATCTGCCCACCATCCAAACATTACATAAAGCACGCCAACAAACCCAATTAGAAGAAGCCAGGGACCGTTTCCGTGAAAAAACAAAACGGCTCCAAACAACATTACGAAAGCTGCAATTGACCCAATAAATGGCCACAGAGATGGATTTAAAATGTGATAGTCGTGATTTTTTACATGTGCCATAATTGTCCCTCTTTACCGTCGCTATTTAAGTCTATGCTTGGGTAGTTACTATTAAATTTTGCTTCATCCACTGGCAGATCAATTTCGTAAAAAGTATAAGACAGCGTGATGGTTTTAGCAAATTTGGCGTCTTTATCATTTACTAACTCAGGATCTACAAAAAATGTCACAGGCATTTGTACCCGTTCACCTGGCTGGAGAACCTGCTCTTGAAAGCAAAAACAATCAATTTTGTTGAAAAAGGACCCTGCCCCGTAAGGAGTAACGTTATAACTGGCAGATCCCGCGATTGGTCGGCTCGTTGGATTATATGCTTCGTAAAACGCGAGTGCTGTTTCTCCAAATTTAACCTCTACCTGTCTTTCAACTGGCATAAATTCCCAGGGCATGTCACGCGCCAAAGATGCATCAAACCGTATTGTTATTGTCTCGTCTAAGATAATTTCAGACTCAACTTCTGAAACATTTGTATAGCCACCGTATCCGGTCACCCGACAAAAAAGGTCATACAGAGGAACTGAAGCCCAAGCCATCGCTCCCATAAAAAATACCACACCTAAAGCATAAAAAGCGGTTTTCTGATTTGCTTTTTCATTCACTACTTGCTGCTCCTGCAATTGCGCTGGAAACATCTCCATCTGTAACTTTAACCACAGTTAAACCAAACATAAGAGCTACAAAAGTTACGAGAATAACGCCTATCCCTATGTTTTTACTCATACGACGCTTATGAAGTTCATGCTCCACTTCAAAGTTCATAAGAACCCCCATAAAAAGTTAGTGCCGAACCCGTGGTCTACTAGAATGGAACCGAATTGTAAGAAGAGATATATTAGCGAGTAACGAAAAAACATTCGTTCCACTTTGAAGTTATCCCCTTCAGCATCATGGTCTTCCCTAATCCAAATATTGAATGCCATAACTACAAAGATCGAATTGAGTACTATTGAGGTTCCTAGGAACACCCACCCTCCCAATGCTGTGAATGACGTAAATAATGCAAATAAAGCCAATAAAATTGTATATAAAAAAATATGATTTCTAGTTGAGCGTCGACCATGCGTAACCGTAAGCATGGGGACACGCGCATTTTCATAGTCATCCCGCATGAAAAGCGCGAGAGCCCAAAAGTGCGGTGGAGTCCAAAGGAAGATTAACGAAAACATAAGAATGCTTTCAATAGATATTCCAGAAGTAGCAACTGCCCAACCAATCATGGGAGGAAAAGCACCAGCAGCTCCACCAATCACAATGTTCTGAGGGGTCCATCTCTTTAACCATATTGTATAAATTACTACGTAGAAAAAGATGGTAAAAAATAAAAATACCGCCGCAAACCAATTCGCCGCTAACCCGAGCATTAAAACAGACATACCTGCTAAACCAAAGCCAAATGCTTTAGCCTCACCACTTTTTATTTTTCCGGCAGGAATTGGACGATTTCGGGTGCGGCGCATTAAACCGTCAATATCTGAGTCATACCACATATTTAGAGCACCAGAAGCACCTCCACCGAGAGCAATAAATATAATTGATACTAGGATTGTAAACGGATGCACATCGACTGGAGCGGCTATAATGCCTACCAGCGCTGTAAATACTACTAAGATCATCACTCTGGGCTTTAGCAGAGCGATATAGTCACTTATTTTAGCTTCAGCTTCAGCTTCAGCTTCAAATTCATCTTTTGTGAAAGTTGTGTCACTCATATTAATTCTTGGGTTCCAATAAAATTACGCCCGAACTTTGAGCACCTTTGACTTTACAAGCAATTAGTTAGCCAATGCCAACTCTATAGCATTGCTAGCACTCTCTGCTTCAGCGAACTCTTCTATAGCACCTGAAAGCCAAGCATCATAATTTTCTTGGCTTACAACTTTAACCGTAATTGGCATGTATGCGTGGTCCTTTCCACAAAGCTCAGAGCATTGACCAAAGTAAACACCTTCTTTTTCTGCTTTGAACCACAACTGTCCCAAACGTCCCGGTACTGCATCCTGCTTTACTCCAAAGGCTGGTATAGTCCAACTATGAATTACATCAGCTCCAGTAACTTGCATGACAACTACCTTACCTACTGGAACTACGACTGCTGTATCGGTCGCGAGCAAAAATTCATCCCTGGAATACCCTGCTTCGACTAGTTCTTCTTCGACTTCCGGGGTCAGAACTTTACCATCACCAATCAGATAACTGGCGAAGTCAAATCCATGGTCCGTGTATTCATATTCCCAAAACCACTGATATCCTGTAACCTTTATGTTTATGTCACCATCTGGGATTACTTGCTGTTTAAAGAGTACAGGTAGAGAAAAAGCTCCAATAAAAACAAGAATAACAATCGGTACAACGGTCCAAGCTACCTCAACGGGAGTATTGTGGGTAAAGGATGCTGGCTCAGGGTTGGATTTACGATTAAACTTAAAAATTACATATGCTAAGAGAAATATAACAAACAGGCTTATTGCTGTAATTATGATTAGAAGCATACCATCCAGCCACTGCAGATCTCTTGCTAACTCTGTTACTGCGGGCTGAAAACCAGTGCCGGATTGAGTTGGCACCCCAATTAGCTCCAAGTTTTCCTGCGAGTTGGCTACACTTCCAAAGAAAAATGCTGCCGTACTATACTTAAAAATATTTTGTCCCATAGTGTAACCTTAAGTAGTGATGTAAATGGCTGTTGTCTTATATTGGTTTAAAACCATATTCTTGCTGATAGATAAAGAAGAAAACTTGCGTCAAAGAGACGCTTCCGATCATTTTCGTCAATTTTAAGAAAAAACTTAGGTAAAAAAATGAAAAATGAAAAATTCCTACCTTTTGAACAGTATTTGGACCAAGACAAAACTAGAGAATTTTTGGCTGCGGTAATTAAACCAGCTGACGACGGTGAATTATTTCTTGAAGAAAAACGATCTGAGTCGCTTGTTTTTGACGACCAACGATTAAAGTCAGCCAATTTAGATGCTTCAAAAGGTTTTGGCCTGCGTGCAGTTAAAGGTGAATCAACTGCGTATGCACATTCAACTGAAATTAGTGAGAAAGCATTGATCCGAGCTTCAGACACCATAAAATTACTAAATTCAGATGGAAGTCAGCAAATTAGTCCTCCTCCCTCAAACATAACAAGCAAACTGTATAACGATATTGACCCAATCATCGAGTTACCATTTTCTTCGAAGGTGGATTTATTGAGGGAAATCGACGACTATGCCAGACATTTAGACAAAAGAGTTGTTCAAGTATCAGCCTCCGTGTCTGCTTCAGTGCAAAATATATCAATTATGCGGCCTGAATGTGATCTCAAAGTCGACACAAGACCATTAACAAGACTAAACATTTCCATAAGTGTAGAAGAAATGGGACGTCGTGAAACTGGTAGCGCAGGTGGCGGTGGGAGATATGCTCTTTCGCTTGTTACTGACCCAGATGTTTGGCATGGATTTGTAAAAGAGGCCTTGAGGATTGCAGTGCTCAATTTAAAGGCTGAACCAGCACCAGCGGGTGTCATGGATGTAGTTTTGGGCCCAGGCTGGCCAGGGATATTGTTACATGAAGCGGTCGGTCATGGCTTGGAAGGAGATTTCAATCGGAAAAATACAAGTGCGTTCGCAGACCTAATGGGGAAACGAATAGCAGCCAAAGGAGTTACAGTTCTAGATGATGGTACAATTCCCAATCGAAGAGGCTCGATATCTTTTGATGATGAGGGAACTCCAAGTTCAAAAAATACCCTGATCGAAGATGGAATATTAGTTGGGTACATGCAAGATAGGCAAAATGCCCGCTTAATGGGTACATCATCAACAGGAAATGGCCGCAGGCAAAGTTATGCTTATCCCCCTATGCCGCGGATGACTAATACTTACATGCTTGATGGTACGGACGATGTAAAAGACATGCTGTCTTCATTAAAAAATGGAATTTATGCTGTTGGGTTTGGTGGCGGACAAGTTGACATTACTAATGGAAAGTTTGTTTTCTCATGCACGGAAGCATACAACGTAAGGGACGGCAAAATTGGCGCCCCTGTGAAAGGAGCTACTCTTATTGGAGATGGCGCTTCGGCCTTAAAAGAAATCCGTGCGATTGGTGGTGATATGTCTTTAGATCCAGGAATGGGTACTTGTGGAAAAGCAGGGCAATGGGTTCCAGTGGGGGTTGGTCAGCCATCACTTTTAATAGGTGGTCTTACCGTTGGTGGGTCGCAAACGTAAACCAGATATTTTAATATTTAAGGGCCTAAGTAGGCAAGGAGGTCTACAGTCAATTAAATTTTGTAACTCAAAAATTTGTACTTTTTACATATAATAGAAAATATTTTGCCTTATTGTACAGACAACGGATTGACAACACCCACTCAGTCAATTCATTAAGCGCCGCTATAACCTATTCTTCGAGTCGGAAGGAATTTAAATGCCCGTAGTTGTGGTGGAATCTCCAGCAAAAGCAAAAACGATCAACAAATACTTAGGAAGTGATTATAGTGTTTTTGCATCGTACGGTCATGTGAGAGATTTACCTCCTAAAGATGGATCAGTGGACCCACAAAATAACTTTGAAATGTTATGGGAAGTGTCCACTGACAGTAAAAAACACATCAAAGCAATATCAGATGCATTGAAAAAAGATAATACTCTTATCTTGGCAACTGACCCAGATCGGGAAGGCGAAGCAATTAGTTGGCATTTAGAAGAAGCGTTGCGCAAAAGACGCGCAATTAATGGAAACACACAGATCCAGCGCGTCGTCTTCAATGCCATCACTAAATCAGCTGTTTCCGAAGCCATGAAAGCTCCTAGAGAGATAGATTCACCCTTGGTAGAAGCCTACCTCGCTAGAAGAGCTTTAGATTATTTGGTTGGTTTTAATTTAAGCCCAGTGCTTTGGAGAAAATTACCTGGAGCGCGCTCCGCAGGAAGGGTTCAATCGGTATGCTTAAGATTGATTGTCGAAAGGGAAATGGAAATTGAAGCCTTTAACGCTCAAGAATATTGGAGTGTTCATGCATCTCTAAAGTCCCCGAGAGGACAAGTTTTTGATGCACGCCTTATCAATTTAGCCGGTGATAAGTTGGATAAATTTGATTTACATAATGAGCCACAAGCGGAAATAGCTGTTGCAGCTGTACAGAGCCGCGATCTTCACATTAAGAGCGTCGAAGCAAGTGCAGCGAATAGAAACCCTTACGCACCCTTCATGACCTCAACTCTTCAGCAAGAAGCAAGCCGAAAATTTGGTATGGGGGCCAGGCAAACAATGAGTATAGCTCAACGTTTATACGAAGCAGGACATATTACATACATGCGAACTGATGGGATCGACATGGCACCAGAGGCCGTTATGGCTACTCGAGAGGAAATTAGCCGGCGGTATGGAGTTAACTACGTTCCCAAAAGTCCCAGAATGTATAAAAATAAAGCAAAAAATGCCCAAGAAGCCCACGAATGTATACGCCCTACTGATGTTTCCAAAGATGCCTCAGTCGTAAAAATATCTGATGCCGATCAGAGGAAACTTTATGACCTTATATGGAAAAGAACAATTTCGTGCCAAATGGAGGCAGCAAAACTTGAACGTACTACAGTTGATATTACTAGTGAAGATCATCAAATTATATTAAGAGCTAACGGACAAGTTGTAATTTTCGACGGATTCTTGAAAGTATACGAGGAAGGCCGTGACGATACTGAGAACAGAGAAGATGGAAAAAGTTTACCAAAACTTTTCAAAAATGAGAAACTAGAAAAATTAGAAGTGACAAAAGAGCAGCACTTCACCCAAGCTCCACCACGTTATACAGAAGCAACTTTAGTCAAAAAAATGGAAGAGTTAGGAATAGGGCGACCCTCGACTTACGCCTCTATTGTAACCACAATTCAAGAACGTGATTATGTTAGAAAAGAAAAAAATCGCCTGTCACCAGAAGACAAAGGCCGCATCGTAACAATCTTCTTATTAAATTTTTTCAAAAAATATATAGAGTATGATTTCACAGCAGGGCTTGAAGAAAAACTTGATATAATTAGCGCAGGCAAGCTTGAGTACACAAATGTATTAAAAGATTTTTGGCAGGATTTCTCTTTAGCGATATCAGAAACCTCTGAACTTCGCATAACCCAAGTTTTGGATGTTTTGGATGACGCCTTATCTCCGCAGCTTTATCCTCCCAGAAGTGACGGGGCCGACCCAAGATTATGCCCAAAATGCAAAAGCGGCAAACTACATCTCAAATCTTCAAAGACTGGAGGGTTCGTAGGTTGCGGCAATTACCCTGAATGTAATTTTACTCGTCCAATTTCTGGGGATAATGGTGATAATGCTGATCGCACTCTTGGTGAAGACCAAGGAGATGTTATTCAGTTAAAATCCGGTCGTTTTGGTCGCTATATTCAGCGCGGTGAGGTTAGTGAAGAAACTCCTAAGCCACCTAGAGCTAGCTTGCCTAAAAGTTGGAATGCATCAGAATTAGATCTCGCAAAAGCACTACAATTACTGGAACTCCCGAGGGAGATTGGAAAGCATCCAGAGGATGGTGAAGTGGTAGAAGCAGGCATTGGAAGATATGGACCGTTTGTAAAGCATGGACGTCTCTACGCAAATCTCAAAGAAGTAGACGAAGTATTTACAATCGGAATGAACCGAGCAGTTGAAGTTTTAGCACTTAAAGCGAGCAATGGTGGGCGTGGGTCAGCAGCTGCAAAACCTATAAAGGAATTGGGTGAACATCCAGAAGAAGGGGGCCCAGTAAATGTAATGGATGGGAAATATGGCCCATACGTGAAGTGGGGTAAAATAAATGCAACTCTTCCTAAAGATATAGAACCTGGTAATCTAAGGCTGGATGCTGCAGTGTTATTAATTTCCGAAAAAATTAAAAAAGGTCCCT
>CENJ01102901.1_pt1 | contig 10254 bp, 7 predicted proteins | sample 356161 | NCBI WGS metagenome assembly CENJ01 (sample SAMEA2619531, study PRJEB7988) | marine metagenome | biome: marine biome (ENVO:00000447); feature: surface water layer (ENVO:00002042); material: "saline water (ENVO:00002010), including plankton (ENVO:xxxxxxxx)" | depth 5 m | reverse complement strand
TCATCAGGAGTAAAGGATGCGGTATCAGTATCAGCAACAATATTGCCCAATGATATGACAAATTTAGTATCTGAATTAAATAAGATTTCAGAACTTACTGGAGTAAAGGCAATATTATTTTCTGATAAAAAAAGAGTAATTTTAGAGAATGTTAATGGAGATGATATTAAGATTTCAGATTTTGTAGCACCTGGGGCTGCAGAAACAACTGCCACAGTATTGGATCAAATTTATCGATCAACTTCATCTTCTATTACTTTAGGTTCTACTTCTTCAAATAATTCTGCTGTTTTTACTGGGACCATTAAATTGCATTCACCTGTAGATTTTGCACTTACAAGTTCTGTTAGCCCTTCAAAGTTAATAGGTAACGCAGCAATAACCGGTTTTGATAATGGTTATGGAAAGTGGACTTGGTCTGAAACTGGAGAAAAGGTAACAGTAGAAAATGTAAATTTTGGTTCTGCAAATCAAACAATATTTTCAAATGATGGAAAATATGCTTCAAAACCTATAGCTTCTTATCATTTTCAATTACCAGCAGTAGATGGCAGTTCTACATTTACAGCAACAGTTAAAACCGATGATTTGGAAACAAATAATCCTTTTGAGGTTAATAAAGAGTTTTTAAATGTACTTAGATCTGACTCACCTGATATTAGAATAGTAGGAGATGTGATAAACACGTTACCTGCTGACGGAACTACTTTAACTTTTGAATTTGAACAGAATACGTACAAATTAAAAACTTTAGGTAAAGATGTTTTTATCGAAGGAGGAGAAAAAGGAAGACTAAAAGCATTCTTTACGCCAGTTTCTGGATGGAGTGGTAATATTGCAACTGAGATTTCTTCTAGTAATACTCTTACAGTTTCAGGCGGAAATACTTTTTCTCTTAAAGTTGACGGAACAAGTTCAGGAACAATAACTCTACCTGCAAGTACATATACTTCAAATGCAGCAGTAGCTGCAGCATTGGAGGCAGCAATTAATGCTGACTCAAATTTAAGTGGAGCCAATAAGTCGGTAAGTGTAAAATGGACAGGTGATAAGTATGAATTTGTCTCAAATACTGGAAGACAAACATATGATATAACTGATACTACCGTGGCTAGTGTAGAGATTATTGCTATAGACTCTACAATAGAAAGTAATTTAAAATTAAGTATTGAAAATGGTGCAAGTACATCAATTAATGGTTATCAATTAGGTATAGTAGGTGAAGGATCTATTTCTGCTAGCCAAATTACTTTTCCAAATAATACTCAAAATAATGTTTCTAAAACTACCTTAGGAATAGATACTGCAACAAAAAATATTGAAGGTAAAGCAGTTACAAATAATCCGTCTAATAGAGAATATTTTGACATTAATGTGCAAGTAGGTGCTTTTAAGAGTGGAAATAATATTTCCACATTAAGTTCAAGTTCTACTTTGACCGTAACTGGTACAAATACTTTAGTAATTTCTGTTGATGATGTCACTTCAGGGACCATTACAATGCCAACAGGAACATATTCTTCTAATGCATCAGTAGCTAAGGAATTAGAAGAAGCTATAAATGATGATTCAGCTCTAAACACAGCAGGTAAAACAGTTAATGTACTCTGGGATGGGAGTAATTATCAAATAGTATCAAATTCTTCATTAACCACAGCATCAGTAAATGTTACTTCAATAACAACGACACTTGATACTCACTTAAAACTTTCTTCCTCATTAGGAGGAGCTTATTCTGACAGTGCTAAATATAGAGTAAAATATACAGATGCCGCTTGGCTGGGAGGTACTGCAACTTCTGTCAATGGTAGCTCTAATTTAGTAATTGCTGCTAGTGGAAACACTTTTCAAATTTCTGTAGATGGTACTGCATCAGCAGCAGTTACGTTACCTGCTGCAACTTACACTTCAAATGGAGACATAGCAAAAGCTTTACAAACAGCAATAAATGCTGACTCAAACCTTTCAGGCGCGAGTAAAAGCGTAGAGGTAAAATGGACAGGGACATCATATAAAATTATTTCTAATGGAACAAGCTCTCAAGATGTATTAATAACTTCAGTAGACTCTGCCATAGAAAGTAGTTTAAAGTTGACAACAGCAAATGGTGGAGCAGAAAATGATTATTCTTTTGATTTATATGACGGAACAGGAACAGGTGCTGATAGATCAATATTTTTAAAAGACTTGAACTTCCAATGGAATTCCACTGATAAAAATTTGTCTATATCTAGAAAACTTGATACTGCTCCTCTACACGAAGTTTCTTTTGTTTCAGACGCTACTAATAATGAAAAATTTGGGATTAAATATTATCCACATAATGTTTCTTTAGATGGATCGAATATTATAATTACTAGTGGAAATGGAAAGCCTGTCACTGCTTCATTTAATGGAACAGATAATAAAAATACTGTAGGTGAGTTTATAACTTTAAAAAACCTACCACCAGAAGAATTGATTATTGTTTTAAATGGAGAAGGAGCAGCAAGACGAGTTTCCGCTTCATATGAAACTCAGCCAATAAAGGATGATGGAATTGGTCAAAATCTAATATTTACTCTTGATAAAAGTAATGAAAAATTAATTCACGTAAGTGATGCAGACACTGGTCATAATATAGCCTCAAGAACTCTGAATGATACAGGAAGGTTTAAAGTAGGTGGTTACAGTTTAAAACTAGACGGTACTGCTAAAACTAAGGATAGCTTCAGTATTACAGATAATTTAGGAGGAGTAGGAGATGGCAGAAATATTGAAAATATGCTCAGACTCCAAAATGATGAATTTGCAAGTGAAGGAAAAGGCAACTTTCAAACTTTATTTTCAGAAGTTGTATCATCAGTAGGAGCAACTGTTCAAAGTGCAGAATTAAACTTACAATCTGCAGAAATGATTAGAGATTCTGCAGAAAATGCAGCATCAGAATTAAGTGGAGTTAATATGGATGATGAAGCTGCTCAATTAATTGAATATCAGCAAGCCTATCAGGCTTCGGCACGAGTTTTGCAAACAGCTAGAGAGTTGTTTGATACACTCATAGATAGGATTTAATAAATGAAAATTAGTACAAAGTTATTTAATCAACAACAAGTTAATACTTTCAGTAAACTTACTGAAAATATACAAAATCTTCAAAGTAAAATTTCATCTGGTAAAAACTTTGTATCAGCTTCTGATGATCCAGTTGCAGCTGCAGAACTTTCGGGATTAAATACAGTAAAAGAAAGATTTAATCAATATTCTGAAAATGCTATGTCAGGCATTAATCGTTTAAATATTGCAGACGCATCGCTTCAATCTATTACCAATTTAATGGTAAGAGCTAGAGAACTTACAATTCAAGCAGCAAATGACACATTCGGTGCTATAGATAGAGAAGCACTTGCTTTAGAACTTGATGAAATGAAAAAAGAGATGTTTTCAGTAGCAAATGCAGTTGATAGCAAAGGAGCATTTATTTTTGGAGGATATCATACAAAAAATCAACCATTTACTTTAAATAATGATAATAGAATAGAGTATGTAGGAGACAGAGGTACTAATTCGGTAGCAGTTTCAGAAACTAGAACAGTTGGAACTACTTTAGACGGAGGAAGTGTTTTTATGAATGTCATTAATAATGACGAAGTAACTCCTATGTTTGAGGTTTTAGAAGATATTATCTATTCAATTAGAACGGCAAATGAAAGTGTAGTTGAGGCAAAGGCTGTGGGAAAAGCAACATTACAAGTAGAAAATGGAAATCCAGGAAATTTTTCTTTTACACTAGCAGATAGTTCAGGCTCTGCAAATATATCAGTAGATTTACCAGGAAGTGATATTTCAGGAATTGTGACGGCTATAAATTCTGCCGGACTAACTATTAGTGCTAGCTTATCTGGATCAACAATTACTTTAACAGACTCAGGAAATGGACCTATCACTATTTCAGATTTACAAGTTGAGGGCATTACAAAAGCTGAAAAGACTCCTAAATCTTATCTTACATTTAACGCAATTGATGGCAGCGGCAATACTTTAGCAAAAGAACAAAGAATGTATGATAAAAATCAAAGCGTTCAAAATAGATTGGATGATATAAAAGTAGTACAGGAACATTTAGCAAATCAGAGAGCCATAATAGGTGCTAGAACTAGTTCATTAGAAAGACATTTAGATCTTATAGCTGAAAGAGAAATTGCCATAGAAAAAGATATTTCTGATTTATCTGACGCTGATTTGGCTGCACTAGTTACTCAGCTTCAATCTCAGATAACTGGTTTGCAAGCTTCACAACAAGCCTTTGTTAAAATTTCGGATTTAAACTTATTTCAATTTATTAGATAAGGAAATTATTATGTTACAACAAGATAACTCCATTGAGATACTTCCAATAAATTGGTGGGGACCATATATTCTTTATTCAGAAATAAATAAAAATATTACAAAAAGATTATATGAAGAAGGTAAAAAGCTAACACCTAGGAACGATGCTAAAAAAAATTTAGCTAGTAGAATTGATAGAGTAAGATATTATAGTGACACTCAGTGGATAGCTGAGGCCTTACTCCCTTATACCAATAGATGGGTAGATGGATGGAATAAGTTTTCATCTGAGAACTTTAGACCAAATAATGCTAATTTAGCTTCTGTTTGGATAAACTTCCAGAAAGCTGGTGAAACTAATCCTGAACATACTCATGGAGGTGCAGATTTATCTTTTGTCATTTATCTAAAAGTACCTGAAGCAATAAAGTTAGAATATGAAAGTTTTAATAAAAACAAAACACATACGGGAACTCCTCCTGGTTCAATAGGCTTCAAGTATGGAGAGTACCAACCCTATATGGTGGGAGGAAGAAATATTTGTCCCAGAGAAGATAGTATTATAATTTTTCCTAGTAGATTAAGACACTATGTAACTGCACATGAATGTGCTGAAACAAGAGTATCTGTAGCAGGTAATATTGTGTTTTTAGATTAAACCATTTTATAAAGCATCAGAAATATCAGCTTCTTTATTAAGTATATTAAATAATAGTTCTATTTCTTTTTCATCTTCATCTTTTATATCCCATCCTGGGGCAGGCTTATAAGTTACTCCAGATCTTAATCCAAAAACATATGCTTTAAATCCTCTTAAACATTCCTTTTCAGAAAATTCTCTTTCTTTAGTTGCATCAAAGGCATTTCCAAATAAACCCTTTATTTTTCTTTTTGATCCATCTGATTTATATTTTAAACAATAATATACATATGCATTTAGTAACTCATCAGAATTTTCAGCATTTATTTCAACTAAAAATCTTAAAAGAGCTTCCGCAGCACTTTCTATTTCTTCTGCTTTTATTTCACCATAATGTTCATTGAGGCCTGAAGAATATTTTTTTGCATAGGCTTTTATTGGTAGATCGCTTACAATAAACTCATATGCTACCTTAGTGACAGATAAATTAAATACCCAAGCTGGGCAATATCTATTAGCCAAAATACACTCCTTTAAAATATATGATAGAAATTATACTAAATTTTTCTTTCATAATATACTAAATTTTACTGCTAATAAATTGTTCTATCTATAAAGCGTACGAATTGTTTTAGTAAAATTTTCAAAAGTATTCGGATTTTTGAATTTCTCTTCTTGTAAAAGCATAGTGATCCCATCCCATATACTTATAGTTGATTTCCAACCTGTTAATTCGAATACTCTATTAATATTTAGTGAAAAGCTTTTTTTATTTTCTATTTCTTTCAATTTTACCTTAGATTTAAACTGTTGATTTATCATATTTATCAAATCTCTATTATAAAAAGCTTGTCCGCTTGATACATTAAAAATACCAGATGAGTTATTATTTATTAGTTGGATTATAGCTCTGCAAAGATCAGATACAAAAATATAATCCACTTTATTATTTGTATAAGAAAAAGTATGTGCTGTCTGATTAGCAATATTTTTAATCAATGTTTTAAATAAAAAACTTTCAGGTTCTTTTAAAGAATATAACTCTGAAATTCTGAGATGACAGGCTTTTATATTCAGAGATTTTGCTAGCTCTGATACTATTATGGAATGACAATTTTTAAGCTTTCCAAATTCTGTTTTAGGATGGCAAACTTGATTTTCAGAGATATCTTCCTTTAAAATTCCGTATTCTTCATAAGTTCCAAGATTAATAAACCCATCACTATTTATTTTTTTTGTTAATTCTAATAATTCAATTAATATTTTTGTATTGTCTAGCGATGAAAGAACATCATTGTTCTTTTTATTCCAAATACAATTAACTACATATTTAGGTTTACTAACAAGAAGTTGTCTAATTATAGAGACATCATTTAAATTATTGGTTTGGATAATATTATAACAACCTATTTTTTTTAGATTAGTAGTTAAGCTGTTATTTTTAATCAAAGCGGTTACTGGTATCTTATTAGAAATTAATTCATTTACTAAATTAAAACCAACAAAGCCGTTAGCACCTACTACTAGCACTCTTTCTTTCATTTTCATAAATACGACTTTATATCAAATATATTTAGTTGAAAATAATAATATTAAAAAAAATTAGATTTAAGTCGTTTTAGATAATAAAGGAATTAAATTGTCTAATGATTTGTCAGTTATAGCTAATCTTGGTTCTGCTTTAGCAACACTTAGAATAAGAGAAGCCATAAGAAAAATTTCTTCAGGAAAAAAGTCATCATTTGGTGGAGGGGCAGATATTGCTTTAGCTCATAAATTAAAAGCAGAAAGTGCTTCTAATTATGCAGCTAGTTTAAATTTAGATGATGCATTGGCCGCTTTGAGAGTTACTCAAGTTTCTTTGGATGAAATAGCGACATTAAATCAAAGATTAGCAGAATTAGGGGCATTAAACACAAATAACTCTTTGCTATCCACGAATGATACGGCATCATTAAATAGAGAAACAGCTTCTATCACAACTGCTATTGATAATATCGTCGCAAATACAAAATATAATAATATAGCTTTAATGGGTACAAGTGATGTTAATTTAAGCATAGGAGCAAGTCCTAATGGAACTAATCAACTTACAATTACTATCGGAGGTATAGGTTCTATAGCATCCGTTACAAGTGCCTCTAATGCCACTTCTACTTCTAATACACTAAAGACTAGTTTAGCAAACAATCAAGGTCAAGTCAGTGGTGGTACCGCAGCAGCAGAAGCTAGAAAAAATGTAACTAGTACTACAGCTGCATTATTAGATGCTGCGGCAGAAAACAAGCAGAACATCGACTTAGCGATTGAAACAGCAAAGTTAACAAAAAATGTTTTATTAAATAGAGTGTCTTTATCTCTAGCAGCTCAAGCAAATGCAATTAATTCAAGCAAACTAGATGTTTTGGGTTAAAAGCCTTTATTTCTTCTCTTTTTCTTTTAGTTCTTTTTCTTTCTGAATTTCTATAGCTAATTTAGCAATTTCAGGTCCATTATTGGTTCCTACTTGCAATAAATTATCTAATAAACCTAATGACTCTTCATAGTGTCCAAATTTTGCAACTTTTTTTGCTAGATTTATAATTTTAGGCTCTAATCCTGCCTCATGAAATTTTTTTACTAAAATATTTGCTCTTTCGGTCATAAATTTTCTCCTTTTGAAATAAATATATCTGCAATTTTGTTTCCATTTTTAAATTTTGCCCACGCATTTGTATAGGCTAACTCAAGATTTTTAATAAAAGTTTCTGAATTAAAAAGTTTTTCAAATTTTTTCTGTTCAATTTTTTTTCTTAATTTTTTCAATTCTTTTTTATTTTTAATGTAAAAATTAATTTTTTTCTTATACTCTTCAATATTACTGCTTACGAGATCATCCAGACCTATCGTGTTAAGCAAACTACTTGAAACTCTGGATGACATGCTTTTTCCTGCTAGAGTAATTATTGGTAGATTTGCAAATAAAGCGTCACTTGCTGTAGTGTGAGCGTTGCAAGGAAAGCTGTCTAAAAATAAATCGGCTAAAGCTAATCTTGATACATGTGTTTGTGTTTCTACTTTTGGTGACAAAATTATTTGATTATTCTTGATGTCTTGTTTATTAAAATAATCATAAATATTATCTTTAATGGCTTTATCATCAAGTAACCATAAAACCGTATTTTTGTTTTTCTTTAAGATATCTACCCACACATCAAATAGCTTTTTATTATACTTGTGAGTATTATTTAAACTACACAGTATTATTTTGTCTTCTGGTAAATGTAATTCTTTTCTAGTAAATTTTATTAATTTTGGTTTTTTTTCATCATTGCATTGATAACAATCAGGAAGATAAATAATATTTTCTTTAAAAAATTTTCTATTTTCTTTATTAACAATGAACTCATCAAGTATTAGATAGTCAATAAAATTGGTTCCTAAAGTGCCAGGAAAACCCAAATAAGATATTTGGATGGGACAAGGTTTATTTTTGAGAATTTGTATTCTATTTTCCTTAGTATGTCCCTTCAAATCAACTGCAATATCTATTTCCAGTTCACGAAGTAAAAGTTCTATATCTTTATCAGTCTTATCAGTAACATCAAAGAAATTACTAAAAGATTTTTTTAGTCTAAGAGATATTTCAGAATTATCATTATTAACTCCGTAAGATAATGCGTAGTAATCAAATTTTTGATTATCTTGTTTTTCAAAGATACCAGCAATAAGATGAGCAGTGGCATGATTATGAAAATCACTAGACAAATAGGCTATCTTAATTTTTTTATGATTAATATTTTTTTTATAATCATAATTAATATTATCATTAGAATTAATATATTTATTACAAAAATTTACGGCTGAAAAATATTGTAACTCAGGATCATCAGTAACTAACATGCATGTAAAAGGTCTTATGGAGGAAATATTTTTTTTAAGTTCTTTGTAAGCACGATCTAATATTTCATCAAGTCCTTCCCAATCTGCACAACATAATTTAGAATAACTAAGTAAAGCATCAGAAAATTCTGGTTTTGGATTTAAATTTGCAATTTTTTCATGATATAATTTCATGGCACTATAATTTTTAAAATGCTGATAGCAAATTGACAAATTAATATATATTGCTGACAAAAATTTATCATTTTTAGCTAATAAAAAATAACTTTCTGCTTTTTTGTAAAAGGATTTTGCGAGTAAATAATTTTGTTTTTCAAAAAATTCTTTAGCTTGAAGAAAGTTCGATATAGCTATATTATAAAAAATTTCTGGAATATTATTAAATTTTTTTTCCGCATCTTTTAAAATATTTATAGCAAGATTGAATTTATTATTTTCAATATATTTATTTGAAATATCGAGTGTACTATTAATTTCTAAAATATCATTTTTAGTTAAACTATTAAATTCTTTTTGCATAAGTTTATGGTGCAATCAATATGCCATTACATTTTCTGAAACTTCATACTTCTTAATACAATCAGCAATAATCTTAAAAAAATTATATTTTTCTATTACTTTTTTTCTATCCTCTTTTATAGCCTCAAAATCGATACTGTATGGGTTATTTAATATTTTTTCTATTTCATGAACCGAAAAATCAAAATTATCTATGTTTAACTTAATAAATGAGTCTTCGCTAAAATAATTTTTTATATTTGTACACCCATAATAAATAGGTGCAGTATAGCCCAGGTATATATCTGCAATCTTTTCTGTCCAATAGTTTGGATAACTAGAATTTTCTATACCTATAGAATAAATATATGGGTCTATTGCATCTTTTTTATTTTTAATTGGATTAAATCCAAAGCCAAAAAAATCAATTTTATTTTTGAAATGATCTATTAATTTTTTCGTAAAATTAAATCTTTTTAGATGCCCTGGTAAAAATGACTTAGTGGAAACAATCATTGAGCATATTTTATTTTTCTCTGGTATTGGCTGGTATTTAAAATATTTAAGACTATTTTTATTTATTAACTCAATACAATGACCTTTACCATTTTCAAAGGTGATATTTAAGTCGTATGTCCACTGAAGAGGAGTAAAAGTAATAAACTGTTTTATAAAATGGTCAAATTTAAAAGGTGTTATTGCAAAAGTTGAGTTATCTAATATAAATTTACTAGGCAACTTAGATTCAGGGGGTTCTTGTTGAAGATAAACAATTTTTTTACCTTTTATTTTTGTTATATTATTTACCCATGTTCCTACTATTTGCCAATCAGCATCTAAGTTATTCATAAAAAAATTTATGTTATCATATATTCCCTTAAAACCTTCGGTTTGCCTAAAGAAAAAGGGCAAATTCTCATTTTTGA
>CENJ01017535.1_pt1 | contig 10255 bp, 9 predicted proteins | sample 356161 | NCBI WGS metagenome assembly CENJ01 (sample SAMEA2619531, study PRJEB7988) | marine metagenome | biome: marine biome (ENVO:00000447); feature: surface water layer (ENVO:00002042); material: "saline water (ENVO:00002010), including plankton (ENVO:xxxxxxxx)" | depth 5 m | reverse complement strand
CATCACAACTTTGAACTTTGCTATTCCTTTTTTTATTACTTTAATAGTAATTGAAATATTCTTTTCTAAAGTATATAATAAAGATTATGTTATCAAAAGTATGGATACTTTATCTAGTCTATGCTCTGGTCTAACTAATATTGTAAAAGATGTTTTAGGTCTAACAATTATCATAGTTTCATATTCTTATATGGTTGATAATTTAGCTATTTTCAATATTGAATCCTCATTATTAGTTTATGTTATTGCATTTATAGGTATTGATTTTGCAGGGTATTGGGTTCATAGAATTAACCATAGTATCAACTATTTTTGGAATCATCATATTATTCATCATAGTAGTGAAGAATTTAATTTAGCATGTGCTCTAAGACAATCCATCTCAAACTTCTTTTCTATTTCATTTATTTTTCTAATTCCTACTGCATTAATAGGAGTTCCTGCAGAAGTAGTTGGTGTTCTTGCACCTCTTCATCTTTTTGCTCAGTACTGGTACCACACTAGACTTATTGGAAAGCTTGGCTTTTTAGAAAATATAATTGTCACACCTTCTCATCACAGAGTCCACCACGCTATAAATAAAGAGTATCTTGATAAAAATCTATCCCAGGTATTTATAATTTGGGATAAATTATTTGGAACATTTCAAGAAGAATTAGATGATGTCCCGCCAGTTTATGGTGTCAAAAGACCTTTAAGGTCTTGGAATCCTATAAAAATAAATTTTTCTCATCTTTTTCTACTGATAAGAGATGCCTGGCGAACTACAAACTTTATTGATAAATTTAAAATATGGTTTATGCCTACCGGTTGGAGACCAGAAGATGTTGAAAAAAAGTATCCTATTAAATCCATAGATTCGGTATATGACTATAAAAAATATTATCCAATATTATCCAAAGAATTACAGTATTGGTCGTGGTATCAATTTATAGTAGTTTTTATATTTATAATGTTCTTTATTAATAATCTACATATTATTTCTTTTACTGATGCAACTTTATTTACAGCCTTTATTTTTATTTGTATTTACAGTTTAACAAGTTTAATGGATAAAGAAAAAAATTCTTGGATTGCAGAATTTATAAAACTAACATTTGGTTTTTTGCTTTTGGTTTATACAAATAACTTTACTGAACTTGAAATGATAATACCTTTCCATGAAATTATTATTTCATCATATTTGATAATATCATTTTTAGTAGTTACCTATTTTAATAGGTACGAACTAAGATTACAAAATTAATTTTTCAAAAAAGGATATCTGTAATTTTTTGGGGTATTATAAACTTCCTTTATTGTTCTAGGAGATACCCATCTTAATAAATTAAGGTAAGAACCAGCTTTATCATTTGTACCTGAAGCTCTCCCACCACCAAAAGGCTGTTGACCTACAACAGCACCAGTAGGCTTGTCATTAATATAAAAATTTCCTGCAGAGTACTCTAAGGCATTCATAGCTTTATCAATAGCAACTTGTTCTGAAGCAAATATTGCACCAGTTAAAGCGTATGGAGATGTCTCATCTACAAGCTTTAAAGTCTTATCAAATTCCTTATCTCCATAAATATAGATACATGTTACAGGTCCAAAAACTTCTTCTACCATTAACTTATTTTTTGGATTGTTTGTAATAAAAACAGTAGGATTAATAAAATATCCCTTTGAACTATCATAATCTCCTCCAATAAGAAGTTCTAAGTCTTTATCTTTCTTACCATCTTCAATATAAGAAACTATTTTATTGAAAGCTCTCTCGTCTATTACGGCATTCATAAAATTAGAAAAGTCATCAGGGTCACCAATTTTAATAGTTTTTATTTCATCTAAAAGTTCCTTTTTTATATTTGGCCATAAAGATTTAGGTAAATAAATTCTTGATGGAGCACTACACTTTTGACCTTGAAACTCGAAACAACCTCTTATAATTGCAGTTGAAACTTCTTTTGAGTTTGCAGATTTGTGCGCAACTATAAAATCTTTTCCTCCCGTTTCACCTACAACTCTTGGATATGAATTATATAGATCAATATTTTGACCAATTTCTTTCCATAAATGTTTAAATACTCCAGTACTTCCAGTAAAGTGTAAGCCAGCAAAATCTTTATGTTTAAATATTATATCTCCTGCATCGGGGCCATCTACATAAATTATGTTTATCACTCCATCAGGAAGACCAGCCTCTTTAAATAAATCCATTATAACTTTTGCTGAATAAATTTGAGGGTAAGCAGGCTTCCAAATTACAGTATTACCCATTAGAGCAGGGCTTGCACATAAGTTTCCTGCTATAGAAGTAAAGTTGAAAGGACTTATTGCAAAGACAAAACCCTCTAAAGGTCTGTAATCTAATCTATTCCACATACCTGGTGATGATTCAGGTTGATTCTTATAAATTTCTTCCATATAAGAAGCATTGAAATTTAGGAAGTCAATAAATTCACAAGCAGCATCTATTTCCGCCTGAAAGACATTTTTTGACTGACCGAGCATTGTAGATGCATTAATTTTAGACCTGTAAGGACCGGCAAGTAATTCTGCTGCTTTTAAGAATATTGAAGCTCTACTCTGCCAAGACATTGCACTCCATTCTTTCTTTGCTTTTAATGCAGCATCAATCGCTAATTTTACATGAGATTTATCTCCTTCATAGAAGTTTCCAATATGAAGATTATGATCATGAGGTGCGGTAATTTTTATTTTATTATCAGTGGTTATTTCTTTTCCATCAATTATCATAGGTATATCTATGATCTTATTTTTCATTTCATTTAGAGTGTTTAGTAACTCTTCTTTCTCTTGAGAACCATTAACATAATCTTTTATAGGTTCGTTAATTGGAATTGGTACTTCAAAAAATGCATTATTCATAATTTTAAAAATTTATTGTTTCCAGGTTTTTATTTCAATTTTATTTCTAGCAAGTTCTCTATTTGAGTACATAATATCATATGCTTCTAGGTCTTTTTTTAACTGTTCATCTTTATCTAAAAATTCAAAGATTTGATCAATTATATCTAAAGCTTCTTCTCTTAATGAATAGAATATAAATTGATCTTTATTTTCTGAGTTTAGTAAACCTGAATTTTTTAGATAATAAATATGTCTTGATGTTTTAGTTTGGGTAAAATTTAATATCATTTCAAGATCAGAAATAGATGCTTCTTTTCTATTTGCCAATATATTTAAAATCCTTATCCTAGATACATCTGAAAAAGATTTAAATATTGTTTTCCCATATTCAATATTAAATTTTTTTAATCTCATTTCTGTTAAATATTGTTATTACAAACTATTCTAAATAAAAAAAACATATTTATTAAGTAATTTAGCATGTTATTTTAAAAAAGTAACATTTTAAAAATGATACTCAATAAAAAATACTTTTTAATATTTGTTGTTTTAATATCCCTGTTTTCTATATGTGATTTGCATTCACAAGGGAGACAAAAAATTATTCAGCTATCTGGTGTAGTTGTAGGACAAGACAGTATTTCTGGTGTTGGAGGTGTTCACATATACGTTCCAAAGGCTGGAAGGGGAACAACTTCAAATCCTTACGGTTACTTTGCAATGCCAGTTTTAGCTAATGATAGTATCATAGTTAGTGCCATCGGATATCAAAAACAAAATTTTATTATGCCAGGAGATAAGGGTGAGTCAGTTACACTATTTATTGAATTAAAACCGGATACTACAATATTACCTGAACTTGAAATTTTTCCTTATCCTACTGAGGAATTATTTAAAAAAGCTGTACTTGCAATTGAGTTACCTAATCGACAAGATTTAGATAACATGGAAAAATCATTAGACAAAGATCTATTGAGAAGAATGTATAATAATGAACCAATGAGTGCTAACATGAATTATAAATATTTCATGGATCAACAAATGATGGCAACTTCAACTAAATATCAACTACCATCAAACCCTTTACTAAACCCATTTGCCTGGGTGAAATTTATTAAAGCTATAAAGAATGGTGACTTCAAGAAAAAAGATTAATTACAATTAATTTCGATTATGGAGTAATCAATTACATCATTATCCATATTTATTGCATTTTGCCAATCATTACATGCCGAGTCAATCATCCCAAGATCGTAGTATATTGTTCCTCTATTTATAAGATAATTAGCATTTTCTGAATTAATTAATATTGCTGTATTAATGTCATCTAATGCTTTTCTACTATTTCCTGATAGAAAGTATGATATACCTCTCTCAAAAAATGCAATATCTTTCTGGTTATTTAAATTAATTGCAGTGTCATAATATAGAATTGATAATTCATTTTTACCAACAAATGAATATGAGTGACCCAAGTAAAAATAATGATCGTAATTTTTACTTTTATTTTTTGTTTTTAATATATCAATTGCTTTTTTGTATTTCCCCTTTTCATATTTTTTAATTGCTTTCTTTAATTTGCTCTCAGATGGAAGATTAATAAATAATAAAAAAAGAAAAAATTTAATCATTGTAACTCATATATTATTTTTTTATCTGTGTTTTTAACCACCAGTCTCTTTCTGGATTATATTTATATTTCTTTTGTAATCTTTTAGATTCTTTCCTTAACTCTTTCTCTACTTTTTTATATTCTTCATCATTAATTAAATTATTCATTTCCCCAGGGTCATTAATTAAATCGTAAAGTTCATCAATGTCATTTTCTAAAAAATTATCAACTAGTTTATAACGGTTTGTTCTTACAGCTAATTGGTCTGGTCCAGCATATGGCCATGCGTCATCAACATAGTATTCAAATAATATTGATTCCCTCCAATTTCTGTCTTTGTTTTTGCTAATTAAATCTAGCATTGACTCTCCTTGCATGTATTTTGGCACGTTAATTCCAGCAAGATCTAAAATAGTAGGAGCAAGGTCAATATTTAAACACTGTTCATTAATTTCTGAATTTTCCTTTATTAATTTGGGGTATCTAATAATCATAGGAACTCTTATTGAATTTTCATAGGCAAGTCTTTTGTCTCTAAATGTATGCTCACCCATAAAATAACCATTATCACTGCTGTATATAATTACTGTATTATCCAATTCACCTATTTTTTCTAGAGTTTCAATTACTTTTCCAAGTGATTCGTCTACCGCAATTAAACTTCTTAACAATTGCATATTTTTGAATTTATTTATTGGCCACTTTTTTAAATCTAATTCCTTTGGAATTGTATCTCCTTCTTTCCATTTAAAACCAAATGTCTTTCTTCTTTGCCATTCTGGTTTTCCATTAAATGTTTCTTTATGCATGCCATGTGGAGGCTCAGGTAGCTTTTCGTCTTTGAATAAATTTTTATGTCTTGGTGCAGGTAAATGTTTTTCATGAACGGCTTTGTGCCAAAGGTTTAAGCTAAATGGTTTACTGCTATCTCTAGTGTTAACAAGCCAATCAATAGTTTTATTAGTTAAAATATCTGTGATATATCCCTCCATCTGTTTCTCAACTCCATTGTCATTTACTTCAGGATCAAAATATTTACCTTGGCCAATAAAACTAAACCAGTAGTCAAACCCAGGCCTTATGTGTTCTTTTCCTCTTTTATGTGCCATATGTATCTTTCCAATATGAGCTGTTTGATATCCATTCTGTTGTAAATGAACTGAATAAGGCGCAAATGATTCCCAATCGGGGTCAACATGTTTATTGTTTTGATTTACACCATGAATATGTGGATATGTTCCAGTTAGAAAACTTGCTCTTGATGGAGAGCATATTGACTGAGTAACAAAAAAGTTTTTAACATTAACACTCTCGGAAGCTAGTTTGTCAATATTAGGCGTCTTTAAGAAGGGGTATCTATTAGAAAACCCTACCGCATCATATGGTTGATCATCAACTAAAATAAAAAGGAAGTTTGGTTTTTGATCATTCTTTTGGGCATTCAATTTTATTACACTTATAAGCGACAGTAAAAAAAATAATCTAACCATATGTATTTAAAATATAAAAGTAAGCCCTCAGGTTTACTGAACAAAAATAAATTTCATTTATAAATAAACAATATAATTAGTAGTTTTAAGTTTCATTCAAAAAATCACTTAATGGCAGAAGAGTTTAAGAAGAAAAAGGACGAGATCTACAAACTTGTAATGGAATTTGAGATGAAGATGAAGAATAATATAGACATGTATTATGATTCCGAATCTTATGAAAAAATTACAAAATGGTATATAGAAAACCATAAATTTAAAGTTGGACTTAAAGCCGTTGACTTTGCTTTATCACAACATCAGTTTTCTTCTGACTTATTAATTCAAAGGGCAAATATTTTAATTGCATTGCAAAAGTTTTCAGAAGCTTTAATCTCATTAGAAAGAGCTCATTCCCTCAATCCAACTGACGAAAATATCTTTATAATGATTGGACAGGTAAAAATTATTCTTGCAGAATATAAGGGGGCGATATCAATTTTAAATAAAGCATTAATTTATTCAGAAAATAAGGATGAAATAAATTACCAGATTGGTTTAGCATATCAAGCACAAAAAGATTTTAAAAGTGCTTCAAAATATTTTAAGAAAGCTATAGAAATAAATATTAACCATGAAAACGCTTTATATGATTTGGCATATTGTCTTGAGCAAACTGGTGAGTTAGAGAATAGTGTTCATTACTACAAAAAGTTTATAGATGAAGATCCATATTCGGAATATGCATGGTATAATCTAGGTAATATTTATTTTAAATTAAAAAATTATAAGAAATCAGTTGAGGCATTTGAATTTGCTATTGCTATTGATGAAGAATATTCAAGTGCATATAACAACCTAGCTGAGTCATATCTTAATCTAGAAAATTATGAATTAGCAAAAGTTAACTTTTATAAATCTTTAGAGCTTGACGGCCCTTCTCCTGAAATTTATTCTGCAATTGGTAGAGCATATCATCATTTAGAGGATTATTCTTCCTCAATTAATTATTTTCAGAAATCAATTAAAATTGACCAGTTTTTTAAAGAATCTTATTATTGGTTAGGAAAGTCATTAGTTTCGTTAGATAAATGGTTTGAGGCAATTCATTATTTTAAAAAGGCATATAAATTAAACAATGAAAATATAGATTATATTAAATCTTTAGCTTTTGCAGAATTTAAAGTTGGAAATATGGTTTCAAGCATAGATCTATATAATAGGGCTTTAGAAATTGACCCAACAGATTATAAAACCTCATTGGACTATTCTTTTATTTACTATGAGAGTGGAGATATAGAGAAAGCAATTAAAATAATTAAAGATAGTATTGAAGAAGTCCCTGGTGAGTCTTTATTATATTATAGACTTGTTATTTATTTGATGGACTCTGGAAGGTATAAAGAATCAATAAATGTACTTGAAAGCGCCTTGTCTCTTAATTTTGATAATCATGAGGTACTTTTTGATTTTGTTCCTAATTTTGAAACACAATCTGCATTAATTAGAGTGATTAATCAGTACAGAAAGAATGAATTACAATGAATTTTGATTTAAAAAATTTACCTGAAAGAACTAAAAAATCTAGAGAATCTGGTATTACTATGGTTATTGATAAGGGTTCTAGTTTACAAGAATGTAAAAATTTGATTGAGTCTTCAGCAAAATATATCGATTTTGTAAAATTTGGTTGGACAACTGCAAATTTTAGTGAAAATCTTGAGGAGAAAATTAAGCTATTTGAAGATTCTGATATTAATGTTTACTTTGGAGGTACTCTTTTTGAAGCTTTTGCAATTAGAGATCAATTTGAAGACTATATCAAAATCTTAAAGAAGTATAATCTAAAATATGCTGAGGTTTCTGATGGTTCAATTTTAATTCCTCATAAAAAAAAATGTGAGTATATCGAAAAATTGGCTGAATATGTCACTGTTTTTTCAGAGATTGGTTCTAAAGACGATAAGAAAATAATCCCACCTTACAAATGGATAAAACAGATGAAAGCTGAGTTAAATGCCGGATCATGGAAGGTAATTGGAGAAGCTAGAGAGTCTGGTAGTGTTGGTTTATTTAGATCTTCTGGTGAGGTAAGGCAAGGGCTAGTAGAAGAAATATTAACTGAAATACCAACAGAAAAAATATTGTGGGAGGCTCCGCTTAAATCTCAGCAAGTTTGGTTTGTGGAATTATTAGGTCAAAATGTTAATCTTGGAAATATATCTGGAAATGAAGTAATTTCACTTGAAACGATAAGGGTAGGACTAAGAGGAGATACATTTAACCAATACTTATAATGTCACTAAACAATCGATCTATTCTTTTTTTAAAAGGTATGGCTATGGGGATTTCAGATTTAATTCCTGGAATTTCTGGGGGTACAATTGCATTATTACTTGGTATTTATAAAGACTTTATCTCATCTTTAAAATCTATAAACTATAAATCATTTATTTATCTAATTAGATTAGATTTTAAGAAATTAAATAATCAATTAAACTTGTGTTTTTTATTACCGGTATTTTTTGGAATACTATCATCAATTTTTATCTTCTCATCATTAATTTCTTTTCTACTTTTAGATTATAAAGTTCTTCTTTTCTCATTTTTTTTCGGGTTAATTTTTTTTTCATCAATTAGGCTTATTTCTGATTTAAAACCAACTAATACTCTTGATTTTCTTACCGTATTTGTAGGCTTAGTTATTGGTCTGTCATTTTTTTTTGTAAGCAGTTTATCTACATCAAATAGTATTTTTTCTATTTTTTTAGCTGGCTTTATAGCTATTTCTGCTATGCTTTTACCCGGAATTTCTGGAAGTTATATTTTACTAATATTAGGTAAGTATGAATTTATGTTAGATTCTATATCCTCATTTAACTGGATTAATATTTTAATTTTTTCTTTAGGAGCTATTACTGGAATATTATCCTTTTCAAAAATGATTCACTATTTATTAAAGAATTATTATAGATCAACTATTTTTTTTCTTTCAGGTTTGATGATGGGTGCTCTAAATAAAGTTTGGCCATGGCAACTAGATAATAAAATAGTTTTACCTGAAGGAGATATCTTAATGCCTTTTATAGTATTTATTATTTCTGGAATTATTTCATACAATTTAAAATCAGAATGAGAAATTTTGGATTAATTGGTTATCCTTTAAAACATTCATTTTCAAAATCATATTTTGAAAAAAAATTTAATAATCTTAATATTAAAGATTCATCTTATACAAATTTTGAAATAAAAAATATCGAAGATTTCAAGAATATTTTTTCAAATAATACTTCATTAATAGGACTAAATGTTACTATACCTTATAAAGAAAGTGTTATAAAATTATTAGATGAAATTGATGAGGAAGCAGCAGAAATAGGTTCAGTAAATGTTATCAAATTTCAAAACAAAAAGCTTAAAGGTTTTAATACTGACTATCTTGGATTTCAAAAAAGTTTAATTGAATGGTTACCTGATTTAAATTTTTCTGCTCTCGTATTAGGTTCAGGAGGAAGTTCTAACGCGGTTTGTTATTCTCTTAAAAAATTAAAAATTCCCTATAAAATAGTTTCAAGATTTTCTGGAGTATCAAAAATATCTTATAATGAACTTTTAAAAAATGAGGATTTAATTAACTATAAGCTAATTATAAATACTACACCACTTGGGATGTATCCTAATATTGACTCAATACCTAATTTAAATTTTGATCAACTAACATCTCATCATTATGTTTTTGATTTAGTATATAATCCTGAAGAGACAAAACTTTTATCTACTTCTAAGAGTAAAGGATCTAAAATAAAAAATGGATATGATATGCTTGTAAATCAAGCAGAGTTATCATGGGAAATTTGGAATAAATAAAAATTTATATTTTGAAATTTGATTTACATTCTCAGTTCTCTCCGAAGGGAGATCAACCAAAAGCAATTAAAGAATTAGTTGATGGTTTAAATGGTAAACAAAAAAATCAGGTATTACTTGGGGTCACTGGATCTGGAAAAACCTTTACCATGGCCAATGTCATTAATCAAACTAACAAACCAACTTTAATAATATCTCACAATAAAACTTTAGCAGCTCAATTATATGGTGAATTAAAAAATTTTTTTCCAAACAATTCTGTGGAATATTTTATATCATATTATGATTACTATCAACCAGAGGCTTATATACCTAGTTCTAATGTTTATATTGAAAAGGATCTCTCGATAAATGAACAAATTGAAAAATTAAGGTTAAGCGCGACATCAGCCTTGCTTTCAGGTAGAGATGATGTGATAGTTGTTGCATCAGTATCATGCATATATGGTATTGG
>CENJ01057452.1_pt1 | contig 10263 bp, 8 predicted proteins | sample 356161 | NCBI WGS metagenome assembly CENJ01 (sample SAMEA2619531, study PRJEB7988) | marine metagenome | biome: marine biome (ENVO:00000447); feature: surface water layer (ENVO:00002042); material: "saline water (ENVO:00002010), including plankton (ENVO:xxxxxxxx)" | depth 5 m | reverse complement strand
CGCTCATAACGGTTTGGTCGCAGGTTCGAGTCCTGCCGGGCCCACCATTCTCCCTAAAATTGTGTCAGTAGGTTAAAGCGTGAAAGTTTCAAAGTTTACAATTTTTAATGTGCCATTTCTTATCCCTGTTTTAAGCAGGTTCAGCCGTTTTTTTGGTGCTTTGCTGGGGTGGAGTGTTGAAGGGGAGTTTCCTGATTATCCAAAAATGATGCTGGCTGCGGCGCCACATACCAGCAATTGGGATTTCTTGATGTTTCTCTATGCAATTTTGAATAAACGTGTTCAACCAAACGTAATGGGAAAACATACTCTTTTCTGGTGGCCCTTTAGTGTGATTATGAGTTTCCTCGGAGTTGTTCCGATTGATCGAACACAAAAAGGTGGTGTGGTTGAGCAAGGGATTAAGTATTTCAACTCTGTCGATAAGACTATTGTTTTAGTTACGCCGGAGGGAACACGCTCTTATCAAAAAGACTGGAAATCTGGCTTCTATCATATTGCTTGGGGGGCAAAGGTGCCGCTCATTTTGTGTAAAGTAAATTTTGAAACCCGCACCATTTTTATTGGTAAAGAATTTTTAATGACTGGTGACTACGACAAAGATATTGTCGGTATTAAAGAATATTATAAAGACTGCGTTCCGCTGATACCTGAAAATTTTGGTATTTAGTTCTTTTAAATGAGCTTCTCATGAGCCAAGCTGACCGCACAAATAAATATAACCTTGGAGGGTAATATGGAAATCAGTACAGCACTTCTTCAACCTGTCATTGTTCTTGGCCTGTGGTCTGTTGTGATGATGGTCGTCACGATTTTTGCGCGCGTTAGGTATATGTCCAATCTTGATATCGCACCGGATGCTGCCAAGCATACAGCTGATGTTGCTTCAAAATTACCAAGCAATATTCGTCAAATTGGAGATAATTATAACCACCTGCATGAACAGCCTACGGCTTTTTATGCGGTTGCTATTGCAATAGCTCTCTCCGGTCACGGTGACGGGATTCAAGTTCAGTTGGCTTGGGCTTATGTTGTTTTAAGGATAATTCACAGTCTTATTCAATCTATCTATAACAATGTCATGCACAGATTCATCACCTTCTTTGTTTCCGGTATCCTCATCGGTGCAATGGCAATAATTGAAATTCTAAACTGGATCTAAAATGGCTTCTTACCAATATGTCTATGTAATGGACCAGCTGTCCAAAACCTATCCCGGTGGGAAACAGGTTTTAAAAGACATTAGGCTCTCATTCTTTCCAGGTGCTAAAATCGGTGTTGTCGGGGTCAATGGCTCAGGTAAATCGACCTTGCTAAAAATCATGGCAGGTCTGGACGCCGAATATTCAGGAGAAGCATGGTCTGCAGACGGAGCCAAGGTGGGATATCTTGAGCAAGAGCCTCAATTGAATGCATCCAAGGACGTCTTGGGCAATGTTATGGAAGGTGTGGCTGAAAAGCAGGCGAAGGTTGAACGCTACAACGAACTTGCTATGAATTATTCGGACGAGACAGCCGATGAAATGGCATCTTTACAAGATGAACTGGACAGCCAAAACCTTTGGGATTTAGACAGTCAGGTTGAGCAAGCCATGGATGCGTTGCGTTGTCCTCCATCTGATGCTGCCGTAGAGAACCTCTCCGGTGGTGAGAAACGCCGGGTTGCACTGTGTAAGCTTTTACTTTCAAAGCCTGATATGCTTCTGCTTGATGAACCGACCAACCATCTGGATGCTGAGACTGTTGCATGGTTGCAGCATTATCTGACTGATTACGCCGGTACGGTTGTTCTCGTAACGCACGACAGATATTTTCTGGATCAAGTCACGGGCTGGATTCTTGAGCTGGACCGTGGCTCAGGCTTTCCTTATGAGGGGAATTATTCCTCTTGGCTCGAGCAGAAACACAAAAGACTTGACCAAGAAGCCAGAGAAGATGCCAGTCGCCAAAGAACCCTGTCCAGAGAGCTCGAATGGATTCAAGCTTCTCCCAAAGCGCGTCAAGCCAAGAGTAAGGCAAGAATTTCTGCCTATGAGGATATGGTTAATCAAAAAGAGCGCGAAGAAGTAGGGCGCGCGCAAATTTCCATTCCTGCCGGCCCACGCCTTGGCGGGGTTGTGATTGAAGCAGATAATTTAACCAAAGGTTTTGATGATAAGTTGCTGATTGATGATTTGTCTTTCCAGCTACCTCCGGGTGGCATTGTTGGCGTTATAGGGCCGAACGGCGCGGGTAAAACGACATTGTTTAAAATGCTGACAGGTGTTGAAAACCCTGATGATGGAAATCTTAAGGTCGGTGAAACGGTTGTAATGGGATATGTCGACCAGAGTCGGGATAATCTTGAGGATGGCAAAACAGTCTGGGAAGAAATTTCAGACGGCAACGATATTATCGAACTGGGTAATGGCGAGGTAAATTCCCGCGCTTATGTGGGGGCCTTTAACTTTCGTGGCGGTGACCAGCAGAAAAAAGTTGGCCTGTTATCAGGTGGTGAAAGAAACCGTGTGCATTTAGCAAAGATGCTACGTTCAGGAGCAAATTTACTGTTGCTTGATGAACCGACAAACGATCTTGATGTTGAAACCTTACGAGCGCTTGAAGAGGGATTGGAAGACTTCCCAGGATGTGCGGTTATTATCTCTCACGATCGCTGGTTTTTGGACAGGCTTGCTACGCATATATTGGCCTTTGAGGGTGACAGCCATGTGGAATGGTTTGAGGGAAGCTATTCAGATTATGAAGTTGACAGGAAAGCGCGTCTCGGGACCGACGCAGAAGTGCCAACACGTATTAAATACAAACAGTTTAGTCGCTAGTTACGGTTGACCCTGCTGCAATTTGTTGACGCAAATTGTCCAGCAAGACATTAAACTCTTCATTATTGTTTTTGAGGATGGACAAGAATGTCTCACGTTGCTCGAGTGCCATCCAGATACCCAGAACACGTAGATCAAAAAGTGTAATTCTACCGTCTTTCTCTTGGCGTAATCTCCATACAATCGCTATCGGGTCCCTACCGTCACTGAAGCGTAGTTCAGTTTCTACAAGATAATCTTTTTTCTTCTTTTCACTGCCGAGAACAACAATCTGCTGGTCTTCATAACTCCCCAGTCTGTTTGCGTAAACTTTAGTAATCATAGTTTCAAAAAGAGATTGAAACTCTTGGAGCTGTGTGGATGAAATTTGGCGTCTATATTTGCCGAGTGTGAAGGCAGAAATACGGTTCAAATTTGCCTTTTCATTAAGCAATGCTCTGAATGCATCTTCTTTTTCTTGAGCAGTCGATAGATTAAGAATGTCAATTACTCTATTGGAGACACCCATAACAAATGCTTCCGCTTCAGGTGATTTTTCAGCCATTACCGGGGTAAGGGACAAGAAAAATACAGAACATAAGATTATAATTTTTTTGATCATGATGAGTGCCTGAAGTTAAGCTCAGAACTAAAAATCGTCGAAATCATCGATTTCCGGAAGGTCGTCAATATTTGTTGCACCATTTTTAATTTCTGAATCTCTATTTTGAATATATAGACTTTTAACAGTTGTATAATAGTCTACAGATGTATTTTCCAGTTCTTCAAGCAACTCTAACGCACCTTCGCGGGCGTGAATGCCTGAAATAAGAGTAACACCCAACCTGATATCGTCCTCGTCGTCATTGTTTCCGGCCCAGTAAATTGGGTTGATAACCGCGTCACCCGCACGACCGATCAAGTCACGCGGATTTCCGGGGCCGAGTATCGGCAAAAATATATACGGTCCTGAGCCAACACCATAAACGGCAAGTGTTTGTCCAAAATCTTCTCTTTGATGTCTAACACCCAAGCCGCTCGCCACATCAAATATGCCAAGAATACCTATTGTAGAGTTTACAGAAAATCTTACCAATGTATTTCCGGCAGAAGCTGTCTCCCCCTGCATTGTTTGGTTCAAGAAGGTAACTGGCAGGGATAGATTTGCCAGCACATTTCCAACCCCCATCTTCACAGGTTGAGGAAGAACGCCATAGACCTGAGCCGTAGGTTTCAAAATAACCTTGTCCAATCCCTGATTGACAGCAAACATTGATCTGTTGAAAGACTCTAACGGATCAGATTGTTCGGTATTTAAACCGGCACATCCAGTAAGAAAAAAAAGAACGGTTAGGATATGGGGGATTTTCGAATTCATGATCTTACCAATACAGAATCTAAACTAGGTATCAATATACATAAAAAATTAATGACAAGAAAGCTGGACAAAATAAATTTTTAGATATAAACATATGTTTATATGATATTATAAATAATTTTATATAAGAGGTTTATGTATGGAAAATTTACTGGCAGCACTTAAAGCCGCAGGAGAAGAAACCCGTCTACGGCTTCTGGCGGTTCTTAACTATGGTGAATTAACCGTGACAGAACTGACCCATATTTTAGGGCAAAGTCAGCCACGGGTAAGTCGGCACTTAAAACTTTTAACTGAAGCCGGTCTGGTCATGCGTTACCCGGAAGGTAGCTGGGTCTTTTATCGCTTGTCAGATCAAGGGCACTCAGCGGAGATTGTTTCTGCGGTTGTTTCTATGTTGCCGGGTAATGATTTAATTTTGCAACGTGATTATGATCGCTTTCTTCAAGTGCAATCCAATCGATCGGAAAAAGCGCAAGATTATTTTTCTTCAAATGCAGAGAACTGGGAAACTCTCAGGAATCTTCATATCGCGGATAGTAAAATCGAGTCCAAGATGTTGGAAATGCTTGGGAACAGAAAGATAAATGAGTTTGTTGATTTTGGTACCGGGGCTGGGCGAATGCTTGAACTGTTCGGCCCGCGTGCTAACAAGGCTGTCGGTTTTGATTTAAACGCTGAGATGCTTGCTCTTGCGCGTACACGGCTTGAAGAATTGTCTCTTTCCAACTGTCAAGTTCGCCTTGGAGATGTTGCGTTACTTCCATTAAAAAGTGCCTCAGCTGATCTTATTGTTATTCATCAGCTTCTTCACTTTTTAGATGATCCTGCTGCTGCGATTTCTGAGGCTTCCAGAATTCTTTCGCCAAATGGTTTGCTTTTGGTTGTTGATTTTGCACCTCATGAAATGGAGACATTACGAGAGCATCACGCGCACAGGCGGCTTGGATTTTCTAAAGATGAGATTCTTAAAGTGTTTAATGATGTTGATATTACCTCACATGATTATGTCCATCTGGATAGGCGGGGCACTAAATCAAGCCCGTCAGAAAGTCTTCGGGTTACCATATGGTCAGGTATTAAAAGCAATGTATCTGTCCTGAACCCCGGCAAACAAAACTCACTACAAAATAAGCAATAGAAAAGAAGAATATGACCTCTATTTCGTTTGAATTTTTTCCACCGAAATCAGCTGAGGCTGAAGTTAAGCTTTGGGATGTTATTAATGAGCTCGCTGCTATCAAACCTGATTTTGTGTCGATTACATATGGCGCGGGAGGGTCTACACGCGACCGTACTCATCAATGCGTAAAGCACCTTGTGACAAAAACAGATTTGAAGCCGGCTGCACATCTCACCTGTGTTGCGGCGTCTAAATCTGAAGTAGATGAGGTAATTGAAGATTACGCTTCAGCAGGCGTTAAGCATATTGTTGCCTTGCGAGGCGATATGCCTGATATGGAGGCCTTTAGCCCGCATCCTGACGGCTATAATGGCTCTGTTGAGTTAGTTGACGCTCTCGCGCAACGCGGCGGGTTTGACATAACGGTTAGCGCTTACCCTGAAAAACACCCCGAGTCAGGAGATATGCAAACAGATATTGACCTTCTCAAAGCAAAAATTGATGCAGGGGCAACCCGTGCCATTACGCAATTTGTTTTTGACACAGAGCAACATTATCGTTTCAGGGACGTGCTTGCAGACAACCAAATCAATATTCCTGTTATCCCCGGCATAATGCCAACAACTAACTTTAAAGGTGTTTTGCGGATGTCTGAAGCCTGTGGTGCCTCAGTGCCGATTTGGATGAAAAGTAAATTCGATGGGCTTGATGATGATTTGGAAAGTCGCCGCGCACTCGCCATTAAATTAGCGACAAATCAATGCCGTGATTTAATTAATAGCGGTTTTGAAAATTTACATTTTTATACGCTTAATCAGGTAACTGTCACAAAGGCTGTTTGCAAAACCCTAAGTCTAGAAAAGGTTGGGGTTTAATTATGAGTTGGGATCGAACAAAAAGAATTACAGAACTGCCTCGCCTAACCGAACAGCGCATCCTGACCCTAGATGGGGCGATGGGTACAATGATTCAACGTCACAAGCCGGATGAAGCAATGTATCGTGGCACCCGCTTTGCTGATTTCCATGTTGATTTGCAGGGTAATAATGATCTCTTGTCGCTTACCCAGCCGGATATGATACGCGATATTCATGCGGCTTATCTTGAGGCGGGTGCGGATATTTTAGAAACCAACACATTTTCCTCGACCACGATTGCCCAAGCGGATTACGAACTGGAAAATTTTGCTTATGAAATGAATGTCATCGGCGCAAAGCTGGCACGAGAGGCGTGTGATAAGTTTGAAGCTGCTGACCCGACACGTCCACGTTATGTGGCGGGCGCTTTGGGGCCAACTAATCGGACAGCATCCATATCGCCGGATGTTAACGACCCGGGCATGAGAAATGTCCATTATGATGAGCTTGTAGAGGCCTATACCGAGGCAACGCGCGGCTTGATTGAGGGCGGAGCGGATATCATTCTCATTGAGACTGTTTTTGATACACTGAATGCAAAGGCGGCGCTTCACGCTGTTCAATCAGCGTTTGAAGAAACAGGTATTGAACTGCCTTTGATGGTGTCGGGTACAATCACAGATCGTTCCGGTAGAACCTTGTCAGGTCAGACGACGGAAGCCTTTTGGAATTCTGTTAAACATTGCAAGCCTTTTTCTGTCGGGTTGAATTGTGCGCTGGGTGCTGAAGAGATGCGTCCCTATGTTGCCGAGATTTCACGTATCGCTGATACCAATATATGCATTTATCCCAATGCCGGCCTGCCAAATGAATTTGGTGAATATGATCAAATGGCCGAAGAGATGGCAGCAATTGTCGGTGAATTTGCGGAGTCGGGCCTTGTGAATATTTTAGGTGGTTGTTGTGGCACAACGCCTGACCATATCTCCGCGATTTCCGATGCTGCTGCACAAAACAAGCCGCGGGCCATTCCTGAAATTGAAAAACTGCTTCGTTTGTCCGGTCTTGAACCGTTCACCATGACTGAAGACATCCGTTTTGTGAATGTCGGGGAACGCACAAATGTTACCGGCTCTGCAAAGTTTAGGAAACTCATCACAGACGGTGATTATGAAGCGGCTTTAGATGTGGCTCGTCAGCAGGTTGAGAATGGCGCTCAGATTATTGATGTGAATATGGACGAAGGCATGCTCGACAGTGAAGCTGCTATGACCAAATTTTTGAACCTTGCCGCAACCGAACCGGATATCGCGCGTGTGCCAATAATGATTGATAGCTCTAAATGGTCGGTTATTGAGGCCGGCTTGAAATGTGTTCAGGGCAAGGCAGTCGTAAATTCTATTTCTCTCAAAGAGGGTGAGGCTGAGTTCCTGAAACATGCAAAATTGTGTTTGCGGTATGGAGCAGCCGTTATTGTCATGGCTTTTGATGAGCAGGGTCAGGCAGACACCGCGGATAGAAAATTTGAAATTTGCGCGCGCTCTTACCGAATACTGGTTAATGAAGTTGGTTTCCCTCCAGAAGATATTATTTTTGATCCGAATATTTTTGCTGTCGCGACAGGCATTGAAGAGCATAATAATTACGCAGTTGATTTCATCGAGGCCACTAAGAGAATCCGCACAGAGCTTCCCGGTGCACATGTTTCGGGTGGCGTGTCGAATATTTCTTTTTCATTCCGTGGCAATGATGCGGTTCGAGAAGCGATGCATTCTGCTTTTCTTTACCACGCCATTCATTCCGGCATGGATATGGGCATTGTGAATGCAGGTCAGTTGGCAATTTATGAAGACATTGATGCAAAATTAAAAGCCGCTGTTGAAGAAGTGTTGCTCAATGCCAATGATAACGCGACAGACAATCTATTAAAGGTCGCCGAAGATTATCTTGGCCAGGGTGGCGCCAAGCAGGAAGCCGATTTAAGTTGGCGCGAGACATCTGTGCCCGACAGGCTTATGCATGCGTTGGTTAACGGCATTGGTGACTATATTGAAGAAGATACTGAGCTAGCCCGCCAAAGTTTTGATCGCCCACTTAATGTGATTGAAGGCCCACTAATGGATGGCATGAATAGGGTCGGGGATTTGTTTGGCGATGGGAAAATGTTTTTACCCCAAGTCGTCAAGTCTGCTCGTGTAATGAAAAAAGCCGTGGCTTATCTTGAGCCTTTTATGGATAAAGAAAAAGAAGAGGCACTAAAAGCCGGGGTAAATATTCAATCATCGACCAAGGGCAAGGTTCTCATGGCTACCGTTAAGGGCGATGTTCATGATATCGGCAAAAATATTGTTGGTGTCGTTTTGCAGTGTAATAATTTCGATGTCATAGACATGGGGGTTATGGTACCCGCAAATGATATTATCGACAGGGCTGTTGAGGAAAAAGTTGATATTATTGGCCTTTCTGGCCTGATTACACCTAGCCTGGATGAGATGTGCCATGTTGCCTCTGAAATGGAGCGTCGGGGGTTGAATATTCCATTGTTGATTGGTGGTGCGACGACATCAAAAATACATACCGCAGTGAAGATTAATCCAAATTATGAGCGTGGGCAGACCGTTTATGTTACTGATGCCAGCCGAGCTGTAGGTGTTGCCAGTCGTCTCTTATCCGATGAAACCTCAGAAGATTATCGTAAGGAAATCCGATCTGATTATGAGACCATGGCAGAAAAGCATGCCCGAGGACGCAGTGAAGATAAGCGCTGTCCGATTGAACTGGCTCGTGAAAATGCTTTCAAGGGTGATGATGTGACCCCCGTCAAACCTTCTTTTCTTGGGACGAAGGTATTTGAGGATTATAATCTAGCTGAATTGCGCGACTATATTGATTGGACACCTTTCTTCCAGAGTTGGGATTTGCATGGCCGTTACCCGGCCATATTGTCTGATAATGTTGTCGGGGAAGCAGCAACGAGCCTTTTTAAAGATGCCAATGATATGCTCAATAAAATGGTTGATGAGAAATGGGTAACCGCTAAGGCAGTGGTCGGCTTTTGGCCTGCTGCACGCAACGGGGATGACATCATTGTATATGAAGATGATACCCGAAACGCCGAATTGGCTCGCCTTCATACTTTGCGTCAGCAAATGCTTCGAACAAATAACCGTCCAAATTTCGCTCTGGCAGATTATATCCAGCCAATTGGCGGTAAGCCGGATTATATTGGCGGGTTCGCTGTTACTTCAGGTCATGGTGAAGATGAAGTCGCCAAAAAGTTTGAAGCTGATGGAGATGATTATAGTTCCATCATGTCAAAAGCGCTTGCAGACAGGCTGGCTGAAGCTTTTGCTGAACGTATGCATCAATTGGTGCGTACCGAACTTTGGGGTTATGAACCTGACGAGGCGCTGGATAATGATGCTTTGATTAATGAAGAGTTTACGGGTATTCGCCCAGCTCCGGGCTATCCTGCTCAACCTGATCATACTGAGAAGGGCACTTTATTTAAGTTACTGGATGCAGAGGCGGCTATCGGACTTACATTGACAGAGAGCTTTGCTATGTGGCCGGGCGCGGCGGTGTCCGGGCTTTATTTCAGCCACCCTGACAGTGCTTATTTTGGAGTTGGCAAAATAAACCGCGATCAGGTTGCTGATTATGCTGAAAGAAAAGGCATGACACTTGAAATTTGTGAAAAGTGGATGGCGCCGATACTTTCCTACAAAGCCTAATTTATAAGCTTAAAACCTTATTCCTGACTCATCTTAAGAAAGCTGATAATCTGCCGCCATGTCAATCTGGGGAAAATTTGCAGGTGCTGTTGTTGGGGCGTATCTTGGTGGGCCTTTGGGAGCTATCGCGGGGACGGTTGCCGGTCATTATGCTTTTGATCGTGAGCTTGATAAAGAAGTTGCTTTCACTATCGCACTTATTGCCTTGTCTGCAAAAATGGCAAAGGCAGATGGTATTGTTTCCCCTGTGGAAGTAGATGCTTTTTACCGTATTTGCCGCGTACCGGAAGGTGAGCAACGCAACGTCGCTCGTGTATATAAGCTGGCGCAAGAAGATATTGCGGGTTTCGAAGCTTATGCGCGTCAGGTTGCT
>CENJ01156929.1_pt1 | contig 10271 bp, 8 predicted proteins | sample 356161 | NCBI WGS metagenome assembly CENJ01 (sample SAMEA2619531, study PRJEB7988) | marine metagenome | biome: marine biome (ENVO:00000447); feature: surface water layer (ENVO:00002042); material: "saline water (ENVO:00002010), including plankton (ENVO:xxxxxxxx)" | depth 5 m | reverse complement strand
ATAAAATTAGAAAAAAGGGGACCTTTTTTTGAAATAAATTCTTCTTTTTTCTGGTTATAAATCATAGTTCCAAGCAGATCTGCAGGAAGTAAGTCAGGGGTAAATTGAACTCTTTTGAAATCTACATTAATTACTTTGGAAAGGGTACTTATCGCTAAAGTTTTAGCTAATCCTGGAACTCCTTCTAATAAAATATGTCCATTTGAAAGCAACCCAATCAAAAGACTTTCAATCATATGCTTTTGCCCAATAATAACTTTTTGGATCTCCATGTTAAGTAAATCAATGAAACCACTTTCTTTTTCGATGAGTTCGTTTATTTTACTTATATCAATATTTTTTTCAGCAATTGGGTTAACCTGATTTTCCATATTATTTATTTTTTAAAAAAAAAGTAAAAATGAAGAATCTTTTAAAAAGCAAAAAAATCACAGTGTTAATATATGTTAACTAATTTTTAAAAAAAATAACACATTGAATGATAGGCTAGGCTACATTTGTAAATATGAAAGATAAAATTAAATTAAGTGAATGCATAAGTGCTGTAGAAAAGTTTCATAATTCATTTGGAATAGCTAATGAATATTCGCCAACTGCTAAAATCTCTGAAAACGAATATTTTTTAAGGTATAATCTAATGAAAGAAGAAAATGAAGAATACTTACAAGCTGCTAAAGATGGTGATTTAACTGAAATAGCAGATGCAGTAGGCGATATGTTGTATATTTTATGTGGAACTATTTTAAAGCACGGTTTGCAAGATAAAATACAGGACATTTTTCAAGAAATCCAAAGAAGTAATATGAGTAAATTGGATATAAACGGAAAACCAATATACCGAGAAGATGGGAAAATTTTAAAATCAGAAATGTATTTTAAACCAAATATCAAGGAAATTTTAAATTCTTAAAACCCAATTTTAGAATCAGGTGCTGCTATTTTTGATTTAAGTTCAATCATTTCTAAACAAGCTGCTGCGCATTCCGTTCCCTTATTTCCATACTTGCCACCAGATCTATTTAATGATTGTTGTTCGTTTTCATCCGTCAAAACACAAAAAATAACTGGTTTATTATACCTCAAACCAAGACTCATAATACCGTTGGTAGCACCTTGACATACATAGTCAAAATGTTTGGTTTCACCCCTTATCACACATCCAATACAAATTACACCATCCACTTGGTTTTTTTCTAGTAAATATTGTCCACCAAGTGGCAACTCAAAAGTTCCTGGAACCTGTTTTACAATTATATTCTCTTTAAGGATTCCTGATTTTTCTAAAACTGAAAGAGCTCCTTCCAATAATCTATTTGTTATATGATTATTCCATTGAGATACAATTATTCCAATTTTTAAGTTGGTAGGGTTGGAAAGAAAAATCTCCTTTTTTTTAGAAAGATTATTACCCTTTGAAGCCATTATTCAGCATCTTCTTTCTTAAATTTATAAACAGGGCTACCTAATTTTAAAGATTCAGCATATTTTTCTGCTGTAACTGCACTACTATTATTAGGATAATTCTTATAAACTTTTTCGTATAGAACTACTGCTTCTTCATATCTTTCTTCTATTTCTAAACAAAGAGCAGCTTTCATTAAATATATCGGGGTTGTTAAATCATTTTCTTTTCTTGAATAAGCTTTTTCATAATACTTTAAGGCATCACTTACTGCACCTAGCTGTAGATAAGAATCACCAATTGCTCCTTGAGAAATAGTGCCTAATAAAATATCATTAAAATCAACTTTTTTTAGAGCGATTATGGCATTTTCATACTCTTTGTTATTCATAAAGGCAATCCCCAAGTTGTACTGCGCAATTTGTCCAGCTTTTTGTCCAGAATAATCTTCTGATATTTCCTTAAAACCTTTGAAGAATCCTAAACTATCACCATATATAGAAGTTTCCCAATCATTTTCATCAAATGCTTTTGATTCTGCTTGCCATAACTCTTCAATACCTTCTTTTTCTTTGGGCTCCACAATCATTTTTATGTAAATCAATTTATAACCAATTACAGCAAGTAAGAGTACAAGTACAATAACAGCATAAAGAGTTACTTGTTTTTTATTGTTCAAATAATATTCATAACCTTTTTCTCCGAGAATGAGTTCTAAAGTATTTTCAACTACATTTTCATCATTTGAACTTTCACTTACAACAGTGCTATCATTACTGTTTTTATTAGTTTCTGATTCTTGATTATTTTTTTCTTCAGCCATTTATATTCAAATATGTAATCTTTCGATTTATTTAATTAGTTTGCAAAAATAGTTTTTTTTATAAACTATAAACTAATCTTTTATGTTGTAATTTTACATTATGTATTTATCAGACCTTTCACTTGTAAATTTTAAAAACATAATTCAGTTAGATTTAGATCTATCTAATAGAGTAAATTGCTTTCTAGGAGACAACGGTCAAGGTAAAACAAATTTATTAGATGCAATCTACCATTTGAGCTATACAAAAAGTTTTTTTAATTCAATTGACAGTCAAAATGTAAGATTTGATGAGTCATTTTATGTAATTCAAGGTTCAGTAATTGATAATGAAGAAGTTATAAAACTCTATTGTGGACTTAAAAAAGGAGAAAAAAAGACATTTAAGAAGAACAAAAAAATATATAAAAAGTTAGCAGAACATATTGGACTTTTTCCAGTAGTAATGATAACCCCTTATGATATTAATTTAATACTTGATGGTAGTGAAACAAGAAGAAGATTTTTCGATGCTTTAATTGCTCAATTCGATAAAAACTATTTATTGAATCTATTAGATTATAACAGGTTACTAAAACAAAGAAATGCCTTTCTTAAAACAAAAAATAGTGCAATAGATTTACTTGAAATTTACGACGATCAAATGGTAGATAAGGCTCAATCTATTTTCAATTCTAGAAATGAGTTTATCAATGAATTCATTCCCATTTTTAACCAATTTTATCATGATATTTCATCTAATAAAGAACGAGTATCTCTTGAATATTCTTCTTCTTTGATAGAAGATTCCATGAAAAATATATTTATCAATAATAGAGAAAAAGATCTAATTATTGGATATACTTCGTCTGGTATTCATAGAGACGATTTTCATTTTTTTATAAAAGGCAATGCTATTAAAAAATTTGGTTCCCAAGGTCAACAAAAAACCTTTTTAATTGCTTTAAAATTAGCTAAATTCGAGTATATAAAATTGAAGAAAAATATTACTCCTGTTTTATTATTAGACGATATTTTTGACAAGCTTGACGATCATAGAGTAGGGTATATTCTTTCATTAATAGAAAAAAACAAATTGGGACAGACTTTTATAACAGATACAAACAAAAATAAAATACCCGATATTTTAAATGAAATAGGTATTGAAAATCAATTGTATTGGATTGAAAATGGGACTGCCTCAAAAATATAGCAGATGAAAAAAAGGACAGCTAAAGAGGAAAAGTTATCTGATGTAGTAAATGATTTTATAGATCAATCTGGACTTCGAAAGAAATATAGAGAACAAGAAATTTTGCTAAATTTCAAAGAAATTATGGGTCCTTTTTTGATGAAAAAAGTTCAAAAATCTTATGTCAGAAATCAAAAGTTGTATTTAAAGCTATCAAGTGCTGCTTTTAAGCAAGAACTGCATATGCAAAAAACCAATTTACTTCTTCAATTAAATACTAAAATTGAACATAAGTATTTAATTGATTTGATTTTAATTTAAGGAAAAATTATCCTAATCCAACATCTAGGGCCATCATTACAATAAATCCTGCAATTAGACCCATAGTTGCCAAATCAGTATTACCCCCTTTTTGACTTTCTGGTATTACTTCTTCAACAACTATAAAAATCATTGCACCAGCAGCAAATGCTAGAGCATAGGGTAATATCGGTAAAATTTGCATAACAATTGCGGCTCCAATTACTGCAAAGATGGGTTCTACTATTGCTGAAAGTTGCCCCCATTGCCACGATTTAAATTTACTCATCCCTTGTCGCCTAAGGGGCATAGAAACTGCAAATCCTTCTGGAAAATTTTGAATTCCTATTCCAATGGCTAAGGCAACAGCTGAACCTAAAGTGAAAATATCTCCATTTAAATTATTTAAAATTTCCGGTGATACAATTGCTCCAAATGCTACACCTACAGCCAAACCTTCAGGAATATTATGCATTGCAATTGCCAGTACTAAAAGAATGGTTTTTTGCCATTTGGTATTAAATCCCTCTGCATGAATTTTTTTATCAAACATGTGTAGGTGAGGAATAATTTTATCAAGTGAAAATAAGAACAATGCTCCAAAAAAAAATCCAATAGTAGGAGCTAACCAAGATGGCGTCTTAGTTAGTCCCATTTCTTTTTGCATTTCAACATATTCGATTGATGGAGCTAACAAGGACCAAAAACTTGCTGCGATCATTACTCCACCCGTAAAACCAAGAGAAATATCCAATAATTTTCTGTTAGATGAATTAAAGAAAAAAACTAATCCAGAGCCAATAGCTGTTACTACCCATGTAAAAACACCTGCTAGAAGAGCTTGATATATGGGATTTTGATTTACAAACCAAAACTTTAAATTTTCAATCATAAGTTTCTAATAATAAATTTTGACAAATCTTTTCAGAAAAAGTACATTTTCTGCCATTAATATCTACAATGTAGGTACCATCAAATTCAATAATTTCTAAAACTTGAATTTTATCGCCTAGTTTTATTTTTTCTTTATCTAAATAACTTAATAGGCTCGCTGTTCCTTTTTTAACACCTGTGATTATTCCTTTTTGAAGTTCTTGGAGCTCAATTAGAACTTTTTGATTCATTTTCTCGATATTACCTTCTTTGTTAGGAATTGGATCACCATGAGGATCATATTTTGGATTTCCTAAAAACGATTCCAATCTATCGGTAAGTTCTTCTGACTTTATGTGTTCTAGTTGTTCTGCAATAATATGTACTTGACCCCACCCAAATCCTAGTTTATCTACCAAGAAAGTTTCCCAAAGACGATGTTTTCTAATAATTTTAAGAGCAATAACTCTTCCTTTTTTACTTAACGATGAACCTTTATATTTTTGATAGTTGATATAGTTTTTTTCTGAAAGCTTCTTCAACATATCCGTTACACTAGAGGGTTTCATTTCCAGAAACTCAGCAATAGAATTGGTAGTCACTTCATCACTTTCTTTTTGTAAATGGTAAAGTGCTTTTAAATAATCTTCTTCTGATTCTGAATTCATTTACAGTAAAGTTAAATATTTTTTTAGACTTGTCTAAAAAATATATTTATTTAACCTAAATTTGTTTTAAATGATCAGATATTTATTATTTATTTCTTGCCAACTATTTTTTTTAAGTTCTTTTTCTCAATCAGTTCCAATTACTGGTAAAGTAATGGATCAAAATTATTTTCCAATTCCATTTGCTCATATTACCGATTTAAATTTAGATTTCAAGTCTGTAGCAGATTCAGCTGGTAATTTTATTATCCATTTAAATCGCTCAGAAATATCTCTTAAGGCATCTGCAGTTGGTTTTCAAAATCAAATTATAAAAATCACTTCCAAATCTTTTAATAATCCAGTTGTTTTCAAATTGAAAAAAAATAATGATTTTCTTAATGAAATGGTAGTGAGTGGAACCTTACAATTAATTAAAAAAAAAAATAGTCCTATTCCAATTGCTGTATATAAGTCTCAATATTTAAATACTGTTCCTTCCTCATCTTTAGTAGATGCAACTAATCAAATTGCCGGACTAAGACCTCAAATAAATTGTTCTGTTTGTAATTCCGGAGATATTCATATTAATGGAATGGAAGGTGCTTATTCCATGGTAGTAATAGATGGTATGCCCATAATGGGAGGACTATCTACAGTTTATGGACTACAAGGAATTCCTACAAGTTTAATAAATCAAGTAGAAATTATTAAAGGTCCAGCGTCTACACTTTATGGTTCTGAAGCAATGGCAGGGCTTATCAATGTAGTTACAAAAAGTGTAGAGTGTATCCCTAAAATAATGTTGGATTTTAACATATCATCTTGGGGTGAAGTACAAAACTCATTAACCTTTAAATTTATAGATAAAAAAAGGTGGAAATCATTTACATCATTAGATGTTTTTCTATACAATAACCCTATAGATAATAATGAAGATAATTTTACAGATCTTACTTTAAAAAATAGATTTTCACTCTTTAATAAGTTGCAGTTTTTTTCAAAAAACAGGTTAAATCCTTTAAATATTTCCTTGAGGTTTATAAACGAGAACAGATGGGGTGGAGAAATGGACTGGCAAAGTAAAGATCGAGGAAAAAACACAGTTTATGGCGAATCAATATTAACCAATCGTGTAGAGGCCAGTTCTTTTTTTACATCTTTAAAAAATCCAGACTTAAAGTGGCAAAGTTCATTTAGCTGGCATGATCAGAAATCTTGGTATGGTACTTCAAATTTTGATGCACAACAAATCATTGGCTTTAGTCAAATTACATACCATAAAAAAATGGCTAAAAAACATCATTTGCTCACAGGGCTGGCCCTTAGATTTAACAATTATGATGACAATACGCCAGCAACTCTTAAAAATGATAAGTGGTGGTTACCTGGAATATTTGTGCAAGATAATTTCCAGCTTTTTGACAATCAACAATTATTACTTGGATGGCGGTCTGATTTTCATACAAAACATGGTTTTATTCATTCGCCAAGAGTAAATTATCAATGGAATTTAAATCCTTCTTCTACATTAAGGGTTGGATATGGAAATGGGTTTAGAGTGGTAAATGTGTTCACAGAAGATCATGCCGCTCTCACCGGTTCGAGAGAAGTGATTTTTTTAGAAGAGTTGAGACCAGAAATATCCCAAAATATTAATCTTACGTTAAGTAAGGATTGGAGTAATGAAAAGGTAAATATCAACTTTGAAACTTCTATTTTTCAATCTAGATTTTCTAATAAAATTATTCCAGATTTTTTATCGGATGACAATCAGATTATTTATAAAAACTTAAATGGGTATGCAATTGCAAAGGGATTAACTACAGAATGGTTAGTTAAATTTAAAAAATCGCCATTAAAAATTTCTATAAATTCTACATTATTAGATGTTGCCAATTTTGAAGAATTAAATAATGGAACATTTTTTAAAAACAGACAACTATTAGCAGAAAAATACAGTATTAAATGGATGATTATGTATGACTTTGGAGACTTGGGTATAAGAGCGAATTATGCAGCAACGAATTATGGCCCAATTAGACTACCAATTTTAGAAAATGATATAAGAAGTGAATATTCTTCACCATATACAATACATAACTTTAAGTTAACTAAAGATTTACCTAGAGGTTGGACTGCATTTATTGGAATTAGAAATTTCACCAATTTTACTCCACCAGATAATTCAATTTTAAGAGCTTATGATCCTTTTGATCAAAATGTGAATGACCCTGTCAATAACCCAAATGGATATACGTTTGATGCTTCCTATGTATATGCCTCTTTTCAAGGCATCAATTTTGTTTTTGGTGGAAGTTTATTATTTTAAATTAAAAACAATACTTTCCTTTGTTTATCAGTTTTTTAGCTATTAATCTTCTTTTTTCTTTTAAATTAATTGGAGAAACTTTTGTAAATCTTTTAAGTCCTAGTAACAAAATCTTTTGTTCATCTCCAGTGGCTATTGCATAAATAGCTTCTTTTCCATTTAAATGAATTTTTTCTGCAGTATTGTGAAGAAAATTTTGGCACATAGCTATTTGTTCTTTGAAACTTTCTTTAGGGTTTAAAATAATTAATTTTTCAGTTTTCAATAAAGCAGATTCTAGTAAATATATTTCTATAATCATTTCTGAAATATTCATCATTAATTCCTGCTCTTCAGCTAATGTAGATCCCAACTTATCAAAACAGGTTCCGGCTATTAATAAAAAAGCTTTTTTGAAATTTTTAAGATTATTTTTTTCATCTTCAAAAAGTTCTTTAGAAGGCTTATTAAATGAAGGAATACTCATAATCTCATTGACAACTTCTTTTACAGATTTCATTAAATCAATTTCACCAGAAGAAGCTTTTTTAAGAATCATTTTCACAATTAGTAATCTGTTTATTTCATTAGTTCCCTCGTAAATTCTAGAAATTCTAGCATCTCTATAACATGCTTCAACTTCTGATTCTGCAGAAAACCCCATTCCACCATATATCTGTACAGCCTCATCTGAAACATATTGAATTACTTCAGAACAAAAAACTTTCAAAATCGCACATTCAATAGAAAATTCCTGAAATCCTTTTAGTTTCGCTTTTTGACTAGACAATCCTTCTTTTTCAAGTGTTTTAATGCGGTTTTCTATGTTTTGACCACTTCTGTAATTTGCCGCGTCAGCTACATATATTTTAGTTGCCATTTCTGCAATCTTATATTGAATTGCCCCAAATGATGAAATTGGTGTTTTAAATTGTATTCTTTCATTAGCATAAGATATTGCATAATTAATTGTTTTTTTAGCAGCACCATTTACAGCAACACCCAATTTAATTCTGCCAACATTTAGTGCATTCATTGCTATTTTAAAACCTTCCCCTCTTTTTCCTAATATTGCTGATTTAGGCACTTTTACTTTATTGAAAAATACTTGTCTAGTGGAAGAAGATCGAATTCCTAATTTTTGTTCTTCTGGATTTAATGTCAGTCCTTGAACTTGATCTTTCTCAAATACAAAGCCAGTAATATTTTTATCCTCTTCTATCCTTGCAAATACAATAAAAACATGAGCAAAACCAGCATTAGAAATCCATATTTTTTGTCCTGTTATTTCATAGTGTTCCCCATCTGCAGTTAGAACTGCTTTGGTTTTTCCAGAATTAGCATCAGACCCTGCATCTGGCTCAGTTAAATTATAACAAGCCATCCATTCACCAGAAGATATTTTAGGTAAATAATGCATTTTCTGATCTTCGTTCCCATATAGTAAAATGGGAAGAGTTCCTATGCCTGTATGTGCTCCAAATGCAGTTGCAATAGATCCAGTAAGGCTAGATATTTCTTCACATATAAGCATACTTGTATTAAAACCCATTCCTAAACCTTGATATTTTTCAGGTACGCTTATTGCTAGTAAACCCAGTTGCCCGGCTTTTCGCATTAATTTTTCTACTAAATCATAATCTTTATCTTCAAATCGCATTAAATTAGGTCTGACCTCTTTTTCAGAAAATTCTTTAGTTGCATTAAGCATCATCATTTGTTCTTCTCCAAATTCCTCTCTTATAAACACTTCACTAGCATGAGTTTCTTTTATAAGAAATTCACCCCCTTTAAGTATTTGATCATTTTTTTTAATAGTATTCATGATATTACTAATTTAAAAGTTCAAAAATTCCACATGCACCTTGACCTGTTCCTACACACATGGTAACAGCTCCTATTTTTTGTTTTCTTCTTCTCATTTCATTGAGTAATTGAACAGTGAGTTTAGCTCCTGTACAACCTAAGGGATGCCCTAATGCAATAGCACCTCCATTTACATTCACAATTTCAGGGTTTAAATCAAGTTCTTTTATTATTGCAATAGACTGAGAAGCAAATGCTTCGTTAAGTTCAATTTGTTGTAAATCTTTTTGCTTTAACCCTGCCATTTTTAAAGCCTTTGGAATTGCGTATAGTGGGCCAACCCCCATAATTTTGGGATCTAATCCAATTACTTTATAAGAAATGAGTCTTGCTAGTGGATCTATATTTAATTCTTTTACTAAAGACTCAGACATAACCATTACAAATGCTGCTCCATCAGATGTTTGTGATGAGTTTCCAGCTGTTACCGTACCTCCATTTTTAAAAACGGGACGTAATTTTGAGAGTGCTTCTAGGTTAGAATTTTTTCTTGGTCCCTCATCTACATTGGCGATGTAATTTTCTTCAATTTTTTCTTCATTGTCATCTAAAAAGATATGATTGATATTTATGGGAGCAATTTCATCTTCAAATTTCCCTTTTTCTATAGCCGAAATAGCTTTGAGATGCGAATTCAAAGCAAACTCGTCTTGAACCGATCTGCTAACGTTAAATTTTTCAGCTACTGCTTCTGCAGTAAGTCCCATTCCCCAATACCATTCAGGATTGTCTTTACTTACTTTATGGTGAGGTACAATTCTCCATCCTCCAAAAGGAATGGGAGACATACATTCTACCCCCCCTGCAATAATACAATCTGCAGCTCCGGATTCAATTTGATATTTAGCTAAAGCAATACTTTGGAGTCCTGAAGAACA
>CENJ01330734.1_pt1 | contig 10272 bp, 8 predicted proteins | sample 356161 | NCBI WGS metagenome assembly CENJ01 (sample SAMEA2619531, study PRJEB7988) | marine metagenome | biome: marine biome (ENVO:00000447); feature: surface water layer (ENVO:00002042); material: "saline water (ENVO:00002010), including plankton (ENVO:xxxxxxxx)" | depth 5 m | reverse complement strand
AAATACCCTCTTGTTAGGATCTCAACAATCATACTGGTGCTGTCAGCAGTAACAAAGATGTGGCTATGTGTATCAATTGCATTCTGCAGTTTTTCAAAAGGCGTATCTTCTAAATCAAGAAAGGTCTGATTTGGACCAGAATTTTCTTTAAGATTATCCCATGCAAATTTTGGTGTTCGTCTAGAGTTTACAAAGGTAGTATTAATGTTTTTAAATTCGAAGGCCAACCTGTACCAGTCACTTTCGCCATAATCATACCCACTTCCATCGCCGCCTATAAGGATTAGGCTCTGCTTGATAGCTGATTGTTTTTCATCGTATGGCGAGAATTTTGTTGGTGGCAAATCCGTTGATATAACCTTGTAAACATTGCTTATGTCCTTTTTTGTAGAAACGATACCATCAAATTTTTTCATTAATCTAAATTTAGGCGTGCCAATATAAATTACTTTAGCCCCTGATGATTTGGCTAATAGATAGGCGGCTATAACAGTTCTAGAGCCGGAACATAAAACGAAATCATATTTAAAATCCACAACACTTGGATTCATTAACCTCATTACAAACAAATAAAGTTTCTCTGAAATAAGAGTAATTGCTCTTTCCATAAAACCGGGTAAAAAAAATAGATCCTTCCCAAGAATAAATACGTCTTTCTCTTTATTATACTTTTGAATAATTTCTCTTAGACCTAAGCATTGACTCAAGTGACCAGCTTTCTTATCTGCAACAATTGCTATCTTCATAAAAGGTTATTTGAAAACTTAACAGAGAACCTATTGTTATCTAATGGGGTATATTCTGCCTTACCACCTGCTTCTTGAACTAGGCAGATACCTGCTGCAAAATCCCAAAGATAAACACCTTTTTCAGCGTAAAAATCACATTTTCCTGATGCAACATAGGCGCATGATAATGCTGCGCTACCAAACATTCTTATTTTTTTCCATTCTTTTAACCCTTCAAGGAATCTCATAGATGATTCAACAGACTCAGAAGCTGGAAATCCTGTAGTTAATGAAGCTTTATTTTTTTGGTTTACTTGAGATACCTTAATAGAGTCATTATTCATAAATGCCCCATGCCCCTTTACCGCAGTATACATTTCATTAGTATTGAAATTATAAATAACTCCAATTAATGCAGTTTTACCATCAAACAATGCAATTGAAGTACAGCATTGGTCTAGTCCTCTAAAATAGTTTGCTGTACCGTCTATTGGATCAACTATCCAGACAAGGTTGTGCATGGTTCCTCCAAACTCTTCACCATAAACTTCTATTCCAGTGGATGCCAATTCTTTTCTAATTAACTCTTCTGTCTGCTGATCTGCCTTTAATTTAATATCTCTGCCTTTCTCATTTAAGACTTCCTTATACATTGTTTTTTTTGAAATTAAAAAATCTCCAGCTTTTCTTGAAGCTTCTATTGCTGCTTGTTTTAAATCATTTAAATTCACTATTTACTGAATCCCATGCATCTTTACACATCTCATCTAGATTATATCGCGCATACCAATTAAGTTCTCTCTTTGCCTTATCAGGGTTTGCATAAGATGTTGCCAGATCTCCCTCTCTTTTTTCTACAATAGTAGTAGCAATTTTTACATTATTCACTCTTTGAAATGTATTAATCAATTCAAAAACAGAATATGCTCTTCCTGTTCCAAGGTTTATTATTTCATGTCCATTTATATGATCGAGCTTATCAAGAGCTTTAAAATGACCATCAATGATATCCATTATATGTATATAATCTCTCTCTCCAGTTCCGTCCTTTGTGTCATAGTCATCACCAAAAATGGTTAAATTTTCATTTAAACCAAGTGTGGTTTTGATGATATTTGACATAATGCTACCAGAACCATCAATAAATTTTTCTTTAATTACTTTGTCAGAATGTGAACCTAGCGGATTAAAGTACCTGAGTGAAATTGCATTAAGTTTTTTATTTTGTGAGGCATTCTCTATATGTTTTTCACATATTCTTTTTGTTTTTGCATATGTGCTAAGTGGGTCAACAACCATATCTTCTGTCACTGGTTGAACTTTTTGATTTCCATAGACTGCTGCTGAAGATGAGAAAATTAGCTTTTTTATAGATAAGTTCGGAAGAATTTCAATTATTTTTTTTGTGCCCTCTATGTTATTTTTCAAATATAATTCAGGATACAATTCAGACTCTGGCACACTTTTTAGTGCAGCGAAGTGAATCACAGCATCAATCTTATCGGCAGAACTTATTCCCACAAATGCATCATTATCTAAAATATCTTTTTTTACGAAATAAAAGTTATTTCTAAATTTTTTTTTAAAGGTTTCAGCAATTGATTGATTTGAGTTTGATAAATTATCAATACCGATTATCTTGTAACCTTTTTTTAAAGCCTCGTAGCAAAAAGTACCACCAATGTAACCAGTGCAACCAGTTACAAGAATTTTTTTCATTAAGTCACACCTTTTTCAATCTCATCTTTAAGAAAATTCATGAAATTTCCAGCATCTGCTCCATTAATTACTCGATGGTCATAAGACAAGGAAATTGGAAGGATATTCTTTTCTGTTACCTCTCCATCAACAATTGAAAGAACTTTTTTTGCTCTTGAGACGCCAATGATTGCAACCTCAGGAGGATTGATAATAGGTGTGAATCCCGTTCCCCCCATAAACCCCAAACTAGAAATTGAAAAAGTCCCACCAGATAAATTCTTTTGCAAAAGCTTTTTATTTTTTGCTTTTTCTGCAAGGTGAATTATGTTTTCTGCAGCTTCTTCGATACTAAGCTCGTCTGCACTTTTTATAACAGGCACAAGCAATCCATCACTAGTATCGACTGCAATTCCTATATTAATGTACTGTTTAATCATGAGCTCACCCTCACCAACTAATGATGAATTAAAAATTGGAAACTCCTTCAAAGCTTTTGCGGTGTTAGTAACTAAATATGCAAGAGGAGTGATCTTAACTTTAGATTTTGCATTCATTTCTTTTCGTTGTTTCTCTATGAAGGTAATATCTACCTCTTCGAAATGAGTAACATGAGGAATTGAAACCCATGAATCATGGAGATTTTTTGCACCTAGAGACCTAATCTTACTTTGCTTTTCTAAATTATAACTTCCATGTTCTTTAAGAATATTTATATCTGCGTAGTTATTGCCTTTTGGCTTTGATGAATGAATGAAATTTTTTAAATCATCTTTAGTGATCATGAAGTTTTTACCAGAGCCATTAACCCTTGAAAGATCTATATCAAGCTCCCTTGCGATCTTTCTTACAGCTGGCCCTGCATTTATTGATGAAGTATTTATGGGCTTGTTATCTGATGGATTGAGAAGTTCATTGCTTTTTGCTTTTTCATCTTTTTGAGATGGTTCGCTTTTTTGAAGATCATCCTTAGTATTGTTTTCTTGGCTGCTCTTATCATCTACCTCCATACAAATAAATGGCTGACCTTCTGAAACATTATCTCCCTCTTTGATATTTATCTTTGTAACTTTACCTGAAAAATCAGAAGGGACTTCCATTGCTGCCTTTTCTGACTCAAGAACTATTAACGGATCATTGGTAGAAACTTTGTCACCAACACTTACCGATATTTCAATCACTTCAGTAGATTCAGCTTCACCTAAATTTGGAATTTTAATTTCTATTTCTTTTATACTTCCCATGGGTTTTTATCATGAAATGTCATTTTCTTTTGTTTTGCATATGCTTTTGCCTTGTCATTTAAATTTAATGAAATTAGAGCTGAATATACAATAAAGTCAGCATTTATTTCAAAAAAGCTTCTTAAATTTTCTCTAGTGTCACTTCTTCCAAAGCCGTCTGTTCCCAAACAAATATATTTGCCATTAACCCACTTTCTAATCTGCTCAGAATTGTTACGTAAATATTCTGACACTGCAATTGAAGGCATATTATTTGAAAAACATTTTTCCACATATGATTTCCTCTCTTTTGCTTTTAATAGCTTTGCTCTATCAGAGCTCATGCCACCTCTTGCAAGCTCATTAAAACTAGTTACGCTCCATATTTCTGAATTGATGCCCATTGCTTCAAGCTCCTCACCAGCAGCAATTGCAAATCTCAAAGTAACACCTGAAGCTAATATTCTTACATCTGCATTTTTATGTCCTTGGTATTTATAAGCACCATTCATGATTGCATCGTCAGTAGCATTTTTTGGTCTTGTAGGATGCAAATAATTCTCATTCATTAAAGTTATGTAGTAATAGTTGTCATTATTTTTTACATACATATCATCGATACCATTCTTAATAATAGTTGCAAGTTCAAATGAAAAACATGGGTCATAAGATTTACAGTTTGGAATTGTTTGAGCAAAAATATGACTATGGCCATCTTGGTGCTGAAGACCCTCTCCATTTAAAGTTGTTCGCCCAGAAGTTGCACCCAATAGGAAACCTCTTGATCTAGCATCTGCAGCTGCCCATGCTAGATCATGAACTCTCTGAAAACCAAACATTGAATAGTATATGTAGAAAGGGATCATTGGTACTAAATTTGTTGAATATGATGTTGCAAGCGCTATCCAGGCTGAAAATGCTCCAGCTTCATTTATGCCTTCTTCTAACATAACTCCGTCTTTTGATTCTCTGTACCACATTACTTTATCTGAATCCTCTGGAGTATATTTTTGACCTTCAGAACTATAAATTCCAAATTGCCTAAAGAGTCCGTCCATGCCAAAAGTTCTTGCTTCATCAGGCACAATTGGAACTATACTCTTCCCAATATTCTTATCCCTAATTAGGGATGTAAGTATCCTTACAAAAACCATGGTTGTAGACATTTCTCTCTTAGTCTTCTCATCAAATTCGGTAAAATGCTTTAAAGAATCAGGATGCATTTGATATTCCTTAGACGGTCTTATTGGCAAAAATCCACCTAGTGATTTTCGTCTATCAGTTAAGTATTTTTTTTCTTTTGAACCTTCTTCAAAAGTTAGATATGGCAAACTATCGAGATCTTCATCTTTAACTGGTAAATTGAACTTCTCTTTAAAATATTTCAGATTATCAATGCTTAATTTCTTAACTTGGTGTGTTGTATTGTCTGCTTGTCTTGATCCTATACCATAACCCTTAATGGTAAATGCAAGTATTACAGTTGGCATCCCTTTGGTTTTATAGGCATGATTATATGCATTGAATACTTTTTCTGGATCATGGCCACCTCTATTAAGGTTTTCAATTTCATCATCTGTCATATTCTCGACGAGCTTTAAGGCATCAGGATGTTTCCCAAAGAAATGTTTTCTAGTGTATGCGCCCCCTTTTGCTTTAAAATTTTGATACTCTCCATCAACAGTATTGTTCATTACCCACCTTAATGCTCCCGTCTCATCTCTAGCTAATAATTCATCCCATTTTGATCCCCAAATTAGATTGACTACATTCCAGCCTGCAGCTCGAAAAATACTTGCTAATTCTGTTGCTATTCTTGAATTCCCTCTAACAGGCCCATCAAGTCTTTGGAGGTTGCAATTTATTACAAAAATTAAGTTATCTAGTTTTTCCCTCGCGGCAAGAGAAATAGCTCCCAGTGATTCAGGTTCATCCATCTCACCGTCACCACAAAACATCCAAACTTTACGATTTGCATCATTTTTTAGGAGCCCTCTATGCTCAAGATATTTTTGAATGTGCGCTTGATAGATTGACATTATTGGACCAAGCCCCATTGAAACAGTTGGAAATTGCCAATAATCCGGCATTAGCCATGGATGTGGGTACGATGATAGGCCCTTTCCTTCTATTTCTCTTCTAAAGTTGTTTAGCTTATCTTCAGATATTCTTCCCTCAAGAAAAGATCTTGCATATATTCCGGGAGACGAGTGGCCTTGATAATAAATTAAATCACCAGGACTTTTATCATAGCCAAGAAAAAAATGATTGAAACCAGTCTCATAAAGAGTTGCCGCAGATGAGTAAGTCGAAATATGGCCACCTAAGTCTTCGTGTTTATTAGCCTTTAAAACAGTTACTAATGCATTCCATCTAATATAATGTCTTACTTTACTTTCAATCTCTAAATCACCAGGATACTCATCTTCATGGTCTGCAGCTATCGTGTTTTCAAATGGCATTAAATTCGGTAGCTCACTTAAAAGTCCTTTATTAGCTGCATGGGAATAAAACTTTTTTAAAATTTCTTTTACATCATCTTTATCTTCAAAAATTAATAGGTTATCAAGAGCTTCAATCCAATCATTTAGATCTCTTGAAATATTTTTAGAAGAATCATTCATACGAAGTTATCTAGGTAGCTATCTAGAATTGAATTATAGAGCTTAATAGCTAAAACCTGAATAATACCAATGCAATATGTTGATATTTATCACATTTTTTTACATAATTTCGATATGAAAAATTATTTTTTAATAAATTTGTTAATTGCAACTTTTGCTTTTGCTGAAACGGCTGAAGCTACTGAAGCTGACACAGAATGTGTTGACGATCTAACTACTGAAGCAAATGAATGCGAAGTAAAGGGTGATGATGAGCCAATTTTAGCTTATCTGGATGATTTGCAAGCAGACGATTTAAGACCTTACCTTGTGTGGGGTGTTGGAATTGCTCTTCTTTCTTCAGTTGAGAGCTCATCAGGTACTGGTACTGCTACAGTTGACTAGCGAATAGTTCAATATATATATCTATCAAGCAAACCAAATAATCTGTTACTCACCAAGAGTTTTTGTGCCGGATCTTTTGTTAGAGGGCTCCAAGTGAACCCTGTATACGGCTTTCCGTATATAGATTTTATTGGAAGCTGAAAATAAATTCCCTTATCAAATGAGCCCTCACCAAATTGCTCAAAAGTTACATCTGTCAATGAGAAATAGAATCCGAATTTTAGACCATTTGCAAACCTTCTTGATACATCAACAGTGTATCCCTTGTCTCCAGCAAGATATTTGCCCCATGAAATATGTGTTGTCATATTCAATGGATCAAAATAATGATAAAGATTTAAGTGTCCTGTGATTGTTTTATAGTCCATTAAATCAAAATCACCTGAATATTCTCTTTTCTGAACCTCATATGCTTCAAATCCGTATCCAATATTTTTAAATCTATTAATTTTGAGGTATTCCATACCATAGCCTGCAAACATTAACTCAAATATTCCAGCTTTGAATAAATAATGATCGTCCCCAGATTTGTTAAGATAATTTACTTCTAACCTTTCAATTGAAATCTTGTCACCAATATTTTGTAAATATTTTTTAACATCACTTCTAACTAAATTGGGATAGGTAGTTACTGGGTCAAGAGTCAGGTCATCAAAATTATCAGCAAGTGAATATGTAAGTTTCGAGTCAATAAATAAATTTTCGGCAAAGTAAAGTTTGAAAAATGAATCTAAAAATAATCCTTGATGTAAAAACCCCTCCCTTGCAGCAAGCATTGTTCTTAAGGATGGTGAAAAACTGAATGTCGATCTTGGAAAAGACTCCTCATTTTCAAAAATTAATATTTCTTCATTCCTGCTCATTTTTTTGATGTATTCTTCTTTCAGGCCTGATTTAGTTACATAATCATCTGTAACCCTCTCTCCAAAAAGATAGTTTGTTACAACAATCTCTTCAAAACTATCCATCTCAGCAAATTTAAGAGAATCAACTGTATTAGCGACACTTTTTCTTCTATCTAAGTAAGAGTTTTGTCTTATGCCTATATTTAGTCTATTTTTTTTATCTACATATAGGTTCTTGAGAGATATATTATTTTCTTGAAGTGAGATGACTAGATTTGCTAACCTTTTATCTGTTTTTCTGGAGGGTTTCTTGTATAAATTGTTTTTTTTCTTTGCAAATGAATCAGTAAAGTTAACGGAAAATACTAAGTCGCCCCTTTCTCCTATAAACAACGAATTTTCAAGGTTATTGTCAAACTTATATGAGTACCCAACATAATATCTTGAAAGTTTATTTTCTAGTTGTCCCCTCCCTTTAAATTCAATAGGGCTTATTTCTAAGGTAAATTTATGATTTTGATTTGAATAATTCAAACTTGAGAAAATTGCAGCATCATTTCCAGAAAAATAATCTTCAAAATCAAACTCGCCTATTGTTGAATCATAAAGGTCATTTCTCTGATCGAATCTCGAAGAAATAGCTGACAAAGGATTATTAATTGTTATGCCTTTTGAATATAAGCCCCATCCCATCCCCAATGAGAACTCTAAATTTTCATTTTTTTTTGAGAAAACTATATATTCACCGGAAAACAAACCAGTGCCCACAAAATCACTGAAACCAACAGCAATTTGTGGTAAAAACTGCGTCTCTTGTTTCAACAGGAACTTAGCATTAAAGCCTTTGTCTTTGTAAGAATGTCCAAGAGACGCAGACCAGCTTAATTCTGGAATATCAGAATAGAACAGCGAAAATTCAAGCCAATCATATGGCTGTGCTAGTAAATTAGCTCTGCTAAAGGATTCAGTTCGTGCATAACTCATCGACAAAGAGCCTACGTCGTTAAAATAAGCATTGGGCGTGAATAAAGTTCCTTTAGTTCCAAAAGTATTTTGGTTTGCAAAAATTGATAAATGTAATAAGGCTACTAAAAATATAAGCTTATTTATTTTAGGAAACATCACTAATTTAATTATTATGTGTAAATCAAAAACACAATGCTATATTACCAGATAATTTTTTTTGTTTATAAGAAATATTGCTTCATTAAGGCCATTACTTGTTACTTAAAATATGCTTAAGAATAGATCCATTATCCTTGAAGCGCCTTTTTTTATCCCTTGTTAATAAGAAAAAATCTATTTCTTTGACCAGTTCATTAAAGTGAGAAAGTGAAATTTTTGAAGATTCTTTACAACTTTCGTAGGGATAGGCAGTGAATGTGTTCAACAGGTAAGTTGCGAGTAATTTTTTATTTTCTATATTGGAAATGGAGAAATCATCCCCCCATTCTAAAACATAAATTTTTTTAATTTTGTGCACTTTTTTAAAATTTAATTTGGTCTTGAATGCAGTTCTATTAAGCCTATCAGACGAAATTTTAATAGAAGATGACTTGGAGAATCTGAAATCATCAAGGATAGATTCTTCAAGTTTAACATATGGGGGGCCCTGAAAAATATTAACGGAATTATTTTTAAATTCTAAAACTGCAACATCTTCTGTAATAAAATTAAAGTCTTCGAGCAAGCTTGCTGCTAGGGAGGATTTTCCAGTTCCTGATTCGCCCATAAATAAATATGCGCCATTAGAATCTGATATTCCACATGAATGTAACACTAATTTTTTTTGTTGATATAAGCAGTATCCCAATGGGACATTTAGCATAATTATAGAAATTTCATTATTATTTAAATTTTTACATAATTTATGGATAATTATTTTTTTTCCGCCAATAATTTCAAATGCCAATTTATTTTTTCTACTAAAAATAAGTGAGTGTTGTAAATTGATAATATTATCTTTTCTATCTTTAGACATTAAGCTTTGATTTCCAACAGAATTGGAAATCGCTATTTCAACATCGACAGCTTTGGTAATTTTAATTTCCTCTAAAAAAGGGATTTCTATTTCAGAAGATAGATTTAATCCATAGAGGTTATAGAAATGCAATATTTAAGAGCTTTGGCCGATAGGATTGCCTTGGAAAACAACTCCATCATCGAAGCCACTGAATTTTTCTTCTTTGATAAGTTCTTTAGCTGAACCCAGCTCTTCTATTGTCGGTTCAACCCATTCTTTGAGTGTTAATTTATCCATAATCTTGAAGTATATGTGTAATTCGAATTTTTGACAAGATTAATGTGTGTATTTTTTAAACTTCATATTGCTTAGCCATTCATTTAATGTATATAGGTTAAATACAAAAACGTAGAACCCTTGATTACTTTTTTTAGACAGAATGACTTCATTAATTTGTGAATTTACCTTTTGAATATCTACATATTCTGAAATTGGCATATTTTTGGTAAATCTAAATACCTTGAAGAACTCATAACTCTGATTTTTTGAGAAAGGTCCCAAATTTGCTTTTGAATTTCTAGATGAGATTGAACTTGGTAAAATGCTTTCTAAACTTTCTTTAAAGTAGGCTCTGGTTATACCTTTTTTTAATTTTTGATCTGGAGGAATCTGAAGACATAATTCAATAAATTCTTTATTTAAAAAGGGAAATCTTAGCTCGATATTGTATTTACTGGATAGATTATGAAGCTGTTCAAGAGAATAGCTGATCATCCCTGATTCTAGAAAATCTATCTGTTGCTCAAG
>CENJ01018557.1_pt1 | contig 10274 bp, 12 predicted proteins | sample 356161 | NCBI WGS metagenome assembly CENJ01 (sample SAMEA2619531, study PRJEB7988) | marine metagenome | biome: marine biome (ENVO:00000447); feature: surface water layer (ENVO:00002042); material: "saline water (ENVO:00002010), including plankton (ENVO:xxxxxxxx)" | depth 5 m | reverse complement strand
GGAGCCACAGGTAACAATTTAAAAAATGTAAACTTAAAAATACCTTTTGGATGTTTTACTTGTATCACTGGTGTCTCAGGTAGTGGTAAATCTACATTAGTATTACAAACTCTTTACAATGCACTAAACTTAAGTCTCAATAATAATAAATCTAGAAAAATTCCAATGCCATTTAAAACTTTTAAAGGTGTTGAGCTTGTAGATAAAATCATAAATATAGATCAGTCGCCTATTGGTAGAACTCCAAGATCTAATCCAGCAACATACACTGGAGCATTTGGTCCAATACGTGATTGGTTTACTAGTTTGCCAGAGTCTAAAAGTAGAGGATATAAACCAGGTAGATTTTCATTTAATGTTAGAGGGGGAAGATGTGAGGCATGTGAAGGAGATGGTGTGATTACTTATGAAATGCATTTTTTACCAGACGTTTATATTACATGTGATGAATGTAAAGGAAGTAGGTATAACAGAGAAACGTTAGAGATTAAATTTAAGGACAAAAGTATTGCAGATGTACTAAATATGACTGTAGATGAAGGTTGTGATTATTTCGAAAACATACCTAATATAAGATCTAAACTACTAACTTTAAAGAAGGTGGGCTTGGGTTATATAAAAATTGGACAACAAGCGACTACATTATCCGGTGGAGAGGCTCAAAGGATTAAATTAGCTAAAGAATTATCACGAAGATCTACAGGTAGAACAATATACATATTAGATGAACCAACAACTGGATTACATCAGCATGATATTAAAAAACTATTAGAAATATTACATACTTTTGTAGCCACAGGGAACACGGTTGTTGTTATTGAGCACAATCTTGATGTAATTAAAACTGCTGATCATATAATTGACATGGGTCCTGATGGAGGTGTAAACGGAGGCAACATTATAGCTGAAGGAAAACCTGAGGAAGTAATTAAAATTAAAGGGAGTTATACAGGCAAATTCCTTAAGGATTTGCTTGAAAATAAAATCAAAAAAATTGCATAATTATTAATAAAACTATATTATTATACAAATATGAACAAAATACTTTCATCACTACCAAAAACGATACACACTTCATTGGCTATTTCTATTCTACTTTTCTTGGGTCTTTTTTTTAACAATGAAGGATTTGATATTGATAGAATTTTTTGGAGCTGGTTACTAAGGTATATCCATGTTGTTGTAGCAATTATGTGGATTGGTTTGTTATGGTATTTTAATTTTGTTCAAATACCTAATATGCCTAAAATACCAGATGAACAGAAACCAGCGATTGGTAAGGTTATAGCACCTTCGGCACTTTTTTATTTTAGATGGGCCGCTTTAGCAACTGTCATATCTGGGTTAGTTTTAGCTTGGTTAAATGGATATGTGCACGATGCAATGACATTAGGTATAGCCTCAGGTGGAGGTAAAAATACAGCTATTGGTATTGGAATGTGGCTTGGGTTAATTATGGCTTTTAATGTATGGTTTATAATATGGCCTAATCAAAAAAGAGCACTTGGCATAGTTGAATGTGATGCCGAGGTTAAAGCAAAATCAGCTAAAACTGCTATGCTATTTTCAAGAACAAACACACTGCTGTCTTTACCGATGTTGCTAACGATGGTTGCTGCTCAAAATTTATATTAATCCTCGTCTTTAACAATCGTTTTGTAAGAAACCCTTAGATAAACCAAAACAGGGTTAGCTATAAAAATAGATGAATAGGTTCCTAAGACAACACCTAATATCATTGCAAAAGCGAAACCTTTAAGTATTTCGCCTCCAAAAAAGAATATCGAAAATAAAGCTAAAAGTGTTGTAAGAGATGTAATTATAGTTCTAGATAAAGTTTCATTAATAGATAAATTTGATAACTCAAAAATTTTAATATCTAAATGTTTCTTTAGGTTTTCTCTTACTCTATCAAAAATAACAACTGTATCATTCATGGAATATCCAACAATTGTTAGAATGGCTGCTACTATAGAAAGATTTACCTCTAAACTAAATAATGAAAATATACCCATAGTTATAAGCACATCATGAAATAAAGCTAAAATTGCACCAATACTAAACTGCCATTCAAATCTTATCCAAATATAAAACAACATAGCGCCAAGTGATGCAGCAATTGCTATTAATCCACCTTTAAGTAACTCATTACTAACCTTAGGTCCGACATTTTCAACCCTTCTAATTTCATAACCAGTGCCTAAATAAGCATCAAGTTTTTTTTTGATATTTTGGATTAAACTTTTATTGTCACCTTTTTTTTCGAATTTTATTAAGAAATCTTTATCATTGCCAAAGTTTTTAATGGCAACATCTCCTAAATTCATTTTTGAAAAAGAATTTCTTAAGGAAGAAATATTTATTTGTTTATCTATAGCTCTTAACTCAATTAAAGTTCCACCCTTAAAATCAATACCTAGATTTAAGCCTTTAATACCAAGCAGTAATAATGAGATAATAACTAGGACTGCTGAAATAGCTGTAAAAGGTTTATAAAATTTATTAAATTTATAATGTTTCATATATTACAATTTTATTTGAGTATCTTTGTTTCTAACAACGTATAAAGAAGTTAATAATCTAGCTATAAAATAAACTGAAAAAAGAGTTGTTAAAATACCCACACCTAGAGTTACCGAAAAACCTTTTATTGGACCTGAGCCTAAAAAAAACAAAATTATTGCTGCAATAAACGTTGTAACATTTGCATCTAGTATCGCTGTCTTTGATTTTGTATAACCCGAGTCAAAAGCAACTAGTTGATTTTTTTCATTATTTTTTTCTTCTTTTATTCTTTCAAATATTAATACATTTGCATCAACTGCCATACCAACGGTCAAAATAATCCCTGCTATACCTGGTAATGTAAGTGTAGCCTCAAATAATGTAAGAATGCCTACCAAAAAAAATAAATTAAAGATTAATGCTATATCGGCTATTAAACCAAAAAACCTATATTTAATTATCATAAAGAGAATAACTAAAGAAAATCCAAATATTAACGCAATTATTCCTGCTTTAATTGAATCTTCACCCAGTCCTGGGCCTACTGTTCGTTCTTCAATTATATTCATTGGAGCAGGTAATGCACCCGATCTTAATAATAAAGCTAAATCAGTAGCAGACTGAAATGTGAAACCTCCAGTAATCTGACCAGATCCACTAACTATGGCATCACGGACAACTGGTGCACTTATAATCTTTCCATCAAGGACAATTGCTAGTCTTTTTCCAACTCCTGAGGTTGTTGATTTACCAAATCTTTTTGCTCCAACTCTATCTAGTGTAAATGTAACCACAGTTTCATTCGTTTCCGAATCCATTCTAGGCTGGGCATCGATTAAATTTTCACCGCTAATTATAATTCTTTTACTTACATTAGCAGGATTTTCTGAGTCATCCTCAAATTCCATTAATTCAACCCCAAACTGTTCTTCAGTTGATTTAGAAATAAATCGAAAAGATAAATTTGCGGTTTTACCAAGAAGAGTTTTAATTCTCATTGGATCATCAAGGCCAGGAAGCTCTACAAGAATTCTATCATTGCCACGTTTTAGTATATTGGGTTCATTAGTTCCCACTTCGTCTATTCTACGCCTTACAATTTCTATAGCTGCATCTAAAGATGAATTTTTTAACTCTATTATACCGTATTTTGATAAAGTCATTTTAAATTGATTGTCCTTACTATCAACATCAAATTTAAAAGATTTAAATTTTTCATAGTATGGATTTAATGGTTCTTCAGTGCTTTCTAACAATTCATTAATTAAATCTTTGTCATCTTGCTTTGCTTCGAAAATAATTGATGTGTCTTCATAAATTTTTAGATTAAAAACATTAATATTTTTTCCTTTAAAATAATTTTTAATAGATGTTATTTTATTTTGTAATTCTCTTGTGATTACTGGCTGATTATCAATCTCTAAAAGTAGATATGATCCGCCTTGAAGATCTAATCCTAAATTGATTTTTTTATCTAGAAAATTATCATCAAATTTAGTTACATTTGTTAAAGCAAAAAAAGTTAAACATAATGAAACAATGATTACAGAAAATATTCTTAATTTTGAAAAATATAGCACTTTTTAAAAAAAATATTATTTTTTAGGTTCTTGACCAGCAGTTACTAAACTTTGGATACCCGTAGATTTAATAATTTCAACCTTTACATTATCAGCTATTTCTACTTCAACTTTTTCACCATCGATAATTCTATCAATTGTTCCTACTATTCCACCAACTGTTATAACTTTGTCACCTCTTTTTAGGTTCTCGACCATTATCTTATGTTCTTTAACTTTCTTTTGCTGAGGTCTTATTAAGAAAAAATAGAATATTACAAATATTAATATTAAAGGTATGAATTGACCTATTCCAGAATTTGACATTATTACTCCTTAGTTAGAGCATTTTTTATACCAAAAGATTTATTAAAACAACTCTAATTGTTATGAATTTTTTCCATGTTATTCATATATGGTTTGAGAACATCAGGTACCTTTATTGATCCATCAGATTGTTGGTAGTTTTCTAAAATTGCTATCAATGTTCTTCCAACAGCCAGTCCACTACCATTTAATGTACCAACAAAGTTTGTTTCATTTTTTGAATTTTTGTATCTGGCTTTCATCCTTCTTGCCTGAAAAGAACTACAAGATGAACAGCTTGATATTTCTCTATACTTATTTTCTGAAGGTATCCATACTTCAATGTCATAGGTTTTCTCTGCACTAAAACCCATATCTCCAGTACATAATAACATTTTTCTATAAGGTAATTTTAAAAGATCTAAAATATTAGTTGCACAATTCGTCATTCTTTCCAATTCGTCGTTACAGTTATTTAGTTCTACAATACTTACAAGTTCAACTTTATAAAACTGGTGTTGCCTAATCATACCTTTTGTATCTTTACCGTAACTACCAGCTTCTTTCCTAAAGCAAGGTGTTGAGGCTACAAAACGAAGGGGTAAATCTTTAACCTGTAAAATTTTATCTTTTACCATGTTGGTCAATATTACTTCAGCTGTTGGAATAAGAAACTTACGATCATTTTTATCGTCTAAAACTAATTCAAATTGATCATTTTCAAATTTAGGTAATTGACCGGTTCCATACATAGTATTTTCATTAGCAATCAAAGGGGGTGAGATTTCTAAATAATTATTTTTATTGATATGAGTATCAAGCATAAAATTTGATAAGGCTCTTTCAAGTAATGCTAATTGGTTTTTTACAAATACAAACCTAGATCCTGTTGTTTTCGTAGCTAAGTCAAAATCAAGCATATTCAGATCATTTCCTAACTCAAAATGTGATTTTGGTTTAAAATCAAATTTTTTTATTTCTCCAAATTTTTTTATTTCAACATTTGAATTCTCATCTTTACCAACAGGAACATCATCCAGGGGAATATTGGGTAATGATGATAAGATTGTATCTAACTTTATTTTGATTTCTGATTGATCACGACTTAATTTTTCAATTTTTTTTGAAATTTCTTTCGATTTTTCAAATAAATTTTGATCTTTCGTTTTTGAGATATTTTTTTTTTCTTTTTCTAATAATTCTTTGTCTTGAATAAGTTTCCTGTTTTCTTTATCTAAATTAACAATATTAGCTTTTTCAATTTTTATATTTCTTTTTAATAATGATTTTTCAAAATTATCGATATTATCTCTTATATCTTTTATATTATGCATGCTCTTTTTCTTTAACTTTTTTCTCTATCATACTTACAGAAAAAATAGACAATTCATATAAAATTAAAAGAGGTATTGCTAAACCAATTTGTGTTATTGGATCAGGTGGTGTAAGGATTGCAGCGGCTGCAAAAATCATTACCACAACATATTTTCTTCTCTGTTTTAAAAAAATCGAATCAATTAAACCAATTCTTGCAAGTAAGCTTAAAATCACAGGCAGTTGAAAACTTATACCAAAAGCAAAAATTAATTTCATTATTAGTGATAAATATTCATTAACTTTTGCTTCTAATTGTATTGGTAAATTAGTAATTGTTCCTGCACTTTCAAAGGAAAGGAAAAATTTAATGGCTAATGGCATAATTAAATAATAAACCAGCATTCCTCCAAGTAAAAATAAGATAGGTGTTATTATTAAATAAGGCATAATTGCAGATTTTTCGTTTTTATATAATGCTGGCGCGATGAATAACCAAAACTGAATTAATATAAAAGGAAAAGTTATAAAAAAGGCTGTAAAAAAAGATACTTTTAAATATGTTAAAAAAGTTTCTTGTAATGCAGTAAAAATTAGTCTTCTTTGAATACCATCATCTTGGACCACCGATGAGTATGGTTCAACTAAAAATCCATAAATATATTCTGAAAAAAAATAGCAGATGACAAAAAAAACAAATAAGAAAATAAAACAAATGATTAATCTTTTTCTAAGCTCAGCTAAGTGACTAAAAAAACCCATCTTTTCTTCATTTAATGTCATTTTTTTCTACTTTTTTATTTTCTTTTTTTTCATCAGTATCGTTTTCGTCAATATCTATAGAAGAAACTTCATTCTGAACATTAGAAATATATTTTTTTGCTGTGCCGATCCATGATCCAATTTTTTTTAACATTATTGGGAAATCTTTGGGACCTACAATTATTATAGCAATTGAAACTATAATTAATATTTCAAACCAGCCAATTTGTGGCATTTGATTTACTCTTTTTTATCTGTGTCTTGATTATTTTCAGAAACATTCTTTGGCGAATTATCAACCTCATCATTGGACATTCCTTTTTTGAAGCTCTTTATACCTTTTGCAACATCCCCCATAAGACTAGATATTTTTCCTCTTCCAAAAAGTAAAACAACTAATATTACTACAATTGCTATTTGCCAAAATCCTATGCTCATATTGTTTGTATATAACTTTTATATAGATATTTAAAGTCTCTTTTTAGTCACTTTCTTTATCTTTTAAAGTACTTGTTAACATTTCATCTATATTTGAATATATATTTTCTTTTTTTTCATCTTGTTTTTCTTGATAAAATTTTCCAGTACCAAATACAGAAGCATCTATTGCGCCTGTATCTATCAGTCCCGCCGATCCAAGCTCATCTACAGTAGGCAAATCAGTAAGCTTTTGTAGATTGAAATGACTTAAAAATACTTCAGTAGTGGCATATTGTATTGGCCTACCGGGTACTTCTTTACGACCTTGCGGCCTGACCCAATTTAATTCCATTAAAATATCCAACGTGTTTGTTCCAAAAGCAACACCTCGTATTTCCTCAATTTCAGCTCTTGTTACTGGTTGGTGATAAACGATTATTGAAAGTGTTTCTATAGCTGCTTTGGATAATTTTTTCTCAATAGTTTTTTGCTGAGACATTAATTTAGATAAATTTTGCGCTGTTCTAAAAGACCATTTATTTGAAAGACATACTAAATTAATTCCTCTTTCAGAATAAAACTTCTGAAGTTTATCTAAAATTTTTTTTACATTTATATTTTTTGAAACCTTTGCCTCAATAGACTCGATTTCTAATGGTTCAGCAGCTGCAAATAAAATTGCTTCAACTTCACGTTCACCACTGCTTAAATTTGATGGAAAAACAACGACGTTATCTTTTTTACTTTTCTTCATTTATTTTCCTTAATTAATATGTTTTCAAACAATTTTTCTTGTTTTATAGATATATTTCCTTCTTTAGCCAATTCAAGGGATCCAGCAAAAATACCTGCCTGACCAGTTCTTTTAAGTTTATTTTTTACAGTAAAATTTTTTGGTATCAAGTCATCTAAATTCTTCCAATCGTCTAGCTTTCCAAAATATTTTTTAATCTCATTAATTCCATCCTCAGTTGTGAATACTGGTAATCTTGGAATGTTGATACGTTGAAAATCTTTAGTCATTATTATATCAGCATATGTTTTTAAAAGTTCAAATAATGAAAGTTTGTATTCAGAGCTATATATTGATTTAATTTGACCTTTTGCGCCACGCATAAAGATATCTCTTCCTAATCTTTTCCTTTTTAACATTTGGTCTGAGAGTAATCTAATTAATTCAAGTTTTTTTAATTGTAACTTTAATTTTTCAGCAACTTCTAATGCCTTAAATTCTTCTTCGTCAGTCTCTGGTAGTAGAAGTTTTGATTTTAGATAAGCTAACCAAGTAGCCATTAATAAATATTCAGATGCTAATTCTAAATTTAAATCTAATGATTTGGTTATAAAATCATGGAACTGATCTGCCAGTTTTGTGATAGAAATATTTTCTAAATTTACTTTCTGTGACTTTGCTAAATCTAATAATATATCAAGTGGTCCACTGAACGTATTAAGATCTACGTTAAATTGAAGTTGTGTATCTTCTTTCATTTAGATAGCTACAAGTTTATAAAATTCTAAAGTTTTTTTCAGCAAAAAACTATCTACTTTCGGTGAGTTTTTAGCAACTATCGTCATTTCAGACATCCTGGCGTTGCAATGAAGAACTAAATTACAACCTGCTTTGAACGCTTTCTCCGTATTTATGGCAGTAGTAAATTTCAAAGCCTTCATAGATATATCGTCTGAAATAATTATATTTTTATATAGGATTTTATTCCTGATAATTTTTATAATTTTTTTAGAATGTGTTGCCGTGTTAATTGGATCAATTTTATTATAGATAATGTGAGCAGTCATTGCGAAAAGAGACTTTTTTTTTCTAAAGGCTCGAAAATCATATTTATTTAGATTTTTAATATCCTTTTTAACAACTGGCGTAAAATTGTGGCTATCAGACTTAGCTAAACCATGGCCAGGTATATGCTTAATCATAGAACCGATTTTATTTTTATGAAATTTTTTAATCACTAAATCACCAAGTTTACTGACAACATTTACATCACTAGAAAAGGATCGATCTCCAATTATACTACTCGCGTTTTTTATTTTTAAATCAAGTACAGGTGTCGTATTTAAGTTTATACCAAGTTTTCTTAATAAATAAGAAATTTGGTCGATATAAATATCTAAGTAATTATTAAGATTTTTAAAATCTTTTTTATAAATTGTACCAAAGAAATTAGCTGTAAAAGAAGATGAGGTTATTAAGTTCTCCAACCGACTAACACGACCACCTTCTTGATCAACGAGTATAGGAAAATTTTCATCATTATAAATTTTCTTAATACTATCTGTAAGTTCTTTTGTTTGTTTAATTGATTTAATATTTCTTGAAAAAAGAATTATTCCCCAAGGTTTATATTTTTTGATAAATAATACTTCTTTTGAAGCTAGCTTTGTACTTTTAATACCAATAATAAAGCTTCTTCTATTTTTAATCATTTTCTAATAATTTCCAAAATTGATATTTTTTTTTTAATTTATTATTTTTATTATCCACATATTCGATAATATTATCTGTATCGCTATTTAAGATTTTTAAATTATTAGAATATTCGTTAATTGTTAATTCATAATTATTGTGAGTTCTATAAACTTTTTTTTTAAATTGGTCTGATAGATAATATTTAATAGTAAAAAAAAAGAATAAGGTAATTACGGTAATGTATAATAAAAATTTAATTTCTTTTACCATCACATACTCTCAGGGGTATCTACACCAATAATATTCATACCTGATTTTACCACATTTGAAATCGATTTTAGGAAAACAAGTTTATCATTAGATATTTTCTTATCTTTGTTAATAAACCTTTTATCCTCATTGTCTTTTCCCATATTCCAATATGAATGAAAATCAGAAGAAAGTTCATATAGATAATTTGGTATTCTATGAGGCTCCAATTTCTTACTAGCTATTTCGATAACTAATGGCCATTGTGAAATTTTTTTAAGTATTTTTATTTCATCTTCTGAATAATTAAAATCATATTTTTCTACATCAATTTCATCATTAATTTTTTTATTTATATTTCTAAACACAGAAGAAATTCTAGCATAGCAATACTGAACATAGTAAAGTGGGTTGTCCTTTGACTTTTCCTTCACTTTAGTAAAATCAAAATCTAATTCTACATCGCTAGTTCTACTAAGCATAATAAATCTTGTAGCATCTTTTCCTACCTCACTTATTAAATCTTCGACTGTTATATAATCACCTTTTCTTTTTGACATTTTAAATAATTTGCCATCCTTAATAAGTTTAACTAGTTGACTTACCTTGCAAATCAGTTTGCCCTGCTCACCTGTTAAAGCATCAACGGATGCGGTTATTCTTTTTATATAGCCCGCATGATCAGCACCTAAAATATTAATTAAAGTATCAAACTGTCTTTCAATTTTGTG
>CENJ01026957.1_pt1 | contig 10276 bp, 10 predicted proteins | sample 356161 | NCBI WGS metagenome assembly CENJ01 (sample SAMEA2619531, study PRJEB7988) | marine metagenome | biome: marine biome (ENVO:00000447); feature: surface water layer (ENVO:00002042); material: "saline water (ENVO:00002010), including plankton (ENVO:xxxxxxxx)" | depth 5 m | reverse complement strand
AGAAGTAGTACAACCCACACTTGAAGTTGTTGAAACAAATGAAAATGCGGCTGAGGTTGAGAAGAAAGAAAGCATAAAAGCGGACACCGAATCACAAGACACCTTCTTAGAAAACTTCAATTGGCACAACTACCAAGAAGGTATTGAAGCTATTGAAGATGAGCAACTGAAGGTTTTTGAAAAATTAGTGCAAGAAAATTTTGTCAATACTGGTGATGATGATGTTGTTGAAGGTGAAGTAGTTTATATGACTGACCGTGAGGCCATCATAGATATCAATGCGAAGTCAGAAGGGGTTATTTCCCTAAATGAATTTCGATACAATCCAGATTTAAAGGTTGGTGACAAGGTAGAAGTGATTATTGATACTAGAGAAGATCGCACAGGTCAATTGGTTTTATCACACCGAAAAGCTAGAGTTATCAAAGCTTGGGACCGAGTAAATCATGCACACGAGAATAATGAAATTGTAAATGGTTTTATTAAATGCAGGACTAAAGGAGGTATGATAGTTGACGTTTTTGGAATTGAAGCTTTTTTGCCTGGCTCACAAATTGATGTTAAGCCCATTAGAGATTACGATCAATTTGTAAATAAAACAATGGAATTTAAAGTGGTTAAAATCAACCATGAATTTAAAAATGTTGTTGTTTCCCATAAAGCCTTGATTGAAGCTGATATAGAAGAGCAGAAAAAAGAAATTATTGGGCAACTTGAAAAAGGGCAAGTTCTCGAAGGAACTGTCAAAAACATCACATCATATGGCGTGTTTATTGATCTTGGTGGAGTAGATGGATTGATACATATTACAGACCTATCTTGGAGCCGTATCAATCATCCGACCGAAATTTTAGAATTAGATCAAAAGTTGAACGTTGTTATCCTTGACTTTGATGATAATAAATCAAGAATTCAATTAGGCTTGAAACAGCTTTCAGACCACCCGTGGGAACGTTTGAGTGAATCAATCAAAGAAGGAGAAAAAGTCAAAGGCAAAGTGGTTGTTATTGCGGATTACGGAGCTTTTATTGAAGTTGAAGAAGGTGTTGAAGGGCTCGTTCACGTGTCTGAAATGTCATGGTCAACCCATCTACGTTCTGCGCAAGACTTTGTTAAAGTGGGCGATGAAGTAGAGGCTATTGTTCTTTCGCTTGACCGTGAATCTCGCAAAATGTCACTAGGTATTAAACAACTTACGCCAGATCCATGGACAGACATTACAACAAAATATCCTGTAGGTTCAAAACATAAAGGACTTGTGCGCAACTTCACAAATTTTGGTGTGTTTATTGAACTTGAAGAAGGTGTAGATGGTCTAGTTTATATTTCTGATCTTTCTTGGACGAAAAAAGTCAAGCATCCTTCAGAAATTCTTAATCTTGCTGACACTATTGAAGTTGTTGTGTTAGAGTTAGATGTAGAGGGACGTAAATTGAGTTTAGGTCACAAACAGACCAAAGACAATCCTTGGGATAAATATGAAAAGGAATTTGGTGTTGACACTGTTCATGAAATTGAACTTACAGAAATTGTAGATAAAGGAGCTACCATTACATTCAATGAAGATATTGTTGCTTTTGTTCCATCAAGACACTTGGAGAAAGAAAACGGTTCTAAGTTAAATAAAGGTGAAAAAGCTCAGTTTAAAATCATTGAATTTAGCAAAGAGTTTAAACGTGTGGTAGCCTCCCACACTGTTATGTTCAAAGAACAAGAAATGAAGAATGTAAAAAGAGCCTCCAAAAAAGTTGAAGCTTCTAATTCAGAAGTGACTACCTTAGGAGATCTTGACGCATTAGCAGATTTAAAACAAAAAATGGATAAAAAATGATATTTTATCCTATTCTAAAGAAAAAGCCCTCCACCTAATGGAGGGTTTTTTTTTCATTCAGAAACCAATACTTTTGTAATAGGAATAGTTTCATGTCAAATAGAGTTCTGATTAACGAAAAAAAGCTAAAAATCATTCTGCATCGGCTATGTTGCCAACTCATTGAACGCCACCATGATTTTTCTAATGTCATTCTAATTGGACTTCAACCAAGAGGAATTTTTTTGCTGGAAGTTCTTGATAAAATGCTTAGGGAAGAATACCAAATTGAAGCTTTGCAGACAGGAAAACTAGACACTACTTTCTTTAGAGATGATTTCAGAAGAGGTGCCCCTTTAAAAGCAAATGCCACAGAAATGGAAGTTGAAGTTGAAAACAAGGCTGTTGTTTTGATAGACGACGTACTTTACACAGGACGTTCAATACGCTCTGCCTTAACTGCAATAGACAGTTATGGTCGACCCAAAAACATCGAATTATTAGTGCTCATTGATAGAAGATTTAGTCGCCATTTACCAATACAACCCGACTATTTGGGCGCTCAAATTGATGCACTTGAGGGAGAAAAAGTGCGTGTGCATTGGGAAGAGGGGCTCAATAAAAGCAAAGTACATTTGGAAAAACACAACGCATGAAGACACTTTCGGTAGCTCATTTATTAGGAATCAAATACCTCAATCAAGACGACCTTTCCCTTTTATTTGAAACTGCCGACTACTTTAAAGAAGTAATTAATCGCCCCATCAAGAAAGTGCCTAGCTTGAGAGATATAACTATTGCCAATCTCTTTTTTGAAAATAGCACACGAACAAAATTATCTTTTGAATTAGCTGAGAAAAGGTTAAGTGCAGATATTCTCAACTTTTCAGCAGGGCAGTCATCAGTTAAAAAAGGAGAAACTTTGATTGACACGGTGAATAATATTCTAGCCATGAAAGTAGACATGATAGTGATTCGACATCCCACACCTGGAGCGTCTCATTTTCTTTCACAACATGTAAATTCTTGTATAATTAATGCTGGAGATGGCACCCACGAGCATCCTACTCAAGCTTTGCTTGATTGTTTCTCACTGCAAGAAAAATTGGGTGATTTAAAAGGAAAACGCATTGCTATCGTGGGAGATATTTTACACTCTAGAGTAGCCCTTTCAAACATTTATACTTTGAAGATGTTGGGTGCTGAGGTGCAATTGTGCGCACCAAAGTCACTTCTTCCTAAGCCCATAGGAGCCCTAGATGTCTCAGTTTCTTCTGATTTGTTAAAAACACTTAAATGGTGTGATGCGGTAAATATGTTGAGGGTACAAAATGAAAGGATGGATTTAAATTATTTCCCTTCTACTAGAGAGTACAGTCAACACTTTGGGCTCAATAAAAAAATTATTGATCAACTTCCTCACGAAATAGTCATTTTACATCCAGGTCCAGTAAATAGAGGTGTCGAAATTACAAGTGAGGTGGCAGACTCTGAGCAAGCCATCATTTTAGACCAAGTTGAAAATGGTGTGGCCATCAGAATGGCTGTTATTTATTTGTTGGCCAACAAGCTAAATATTTCCACAACGTGATTGAAGTTTTAGAAAATAAAATTTATCGAGTTGTAGAAAAAGATTTTGTTAATCAGGTTGATCTACTAATTAAAGCACTTGAAAAGAAAGAGCCAGGAGATTTAATTATTGTATTTCCAACTCTCATCCCTACTTTCCTAAAAAATCTTGATCGACTTATTTCCTATCAAAAAAAACAAAACCGTTTATTGGTTTGGGTTTTACATTCAGAAACCTCCAATCAAATTCCTGCAGAATGGACCTGCGTTCCCACACTTCAGGAAGCAATAGATTATATACAATTTGAACAAATGCAACGCGATTTAGGATTTTAAACAAAGCAATGGAACTCACAATTTTAGGATGTCATTCAGCTACTCCAAGAGAAAATAAACATACTACTGCACAAGTTTTAGAGGCAAATGGCCACCTTTTTTTAGTGGATTGTGGGGAGGGCACACAGATTCAATTGCGGCTGGCTAAAGTCAAATTTTCAAGAATTCAACATATTTTTATTTCTCATCTTCATGGGGATCATTTTTATGGATTAATTGGATTAATCAGCACTTTCCGATTATTAGGAAGAAATGCACCACTTTATATTTATGGCCCCAAGGGAATAAAAGAAATTATTTCGCTTCAATTGAAATATGCACAGTCGTGGACAGATTATCCACTTCACTTTATTGAATTAGAACAGACAAATCAATCTGTTATTTTTGAAGATGAAGTGATTAAGGTTTCAACTATTCCTTTGAATCATCGCATTTACACAAATGGTTTTCTCTTTGAAACTCAAGAGGGCTTGAGAAAAATTAATAAAAAGGCAACGGCAAAATTAGATTTGTCTGCTGTCCAATTTCAACAATTACAGGCAGGACATGATTTGATTTTAAGTTCGGGAAAAGAAATAAAGAATGAGGAATTAACAATGGCTCCAAAACCTGTCAAACGCTATGCATTCTGTAGTGATACTTGTTATGATGAAAGTATAGTTCCACAAATTGAAGGAGTTGATTTGCTCTATCATGAAGCCACTTTCCTAGAACAGCATATTGATTTAGCGATCAAGACAAAACACTGCACTGTCAAACAAGCAGCAACCATTGCCAAAAAAGCGAAGGTGAAAAGTTTAATGATAGGTCATTATTCAAATCGATATAAAGATAAAAACAGTTTTCTTGAAGAAGGAAAAAGTATTTTTAACCCAATACTTCTTTCTGAAGATTTAATTAGAATTTCTATTTAATGAGAATGGGTTGTAAATTAGACTAAGAGAAATGAAAAAAAATATAGGACATTTAAGAAGATCGTATGATAAGCATACTTTAGAAGAGTCTCAGCTTGAGAAAACTCCAATAAAGTTATTTGAAAAATGGTTTCAAGAGGCTGAACAAAATGATGAAATAGAAGAGCCTAATGCAATGACTGTAAATACTTTAGGGATTGATGGTTTTCCACGAGGGCGGGTGGTATTGCTCAAAGCTTTTAGTGCTTCTGGATTTGTTTTTTATACTAATTATACTAGTGAAAAAGGAAAAGCCATTGCTCAACATTCTAAAGTTGGGTTGAGCTTTTTTTGGCCCTCACAACAAAGACAAATCCATGTGCAGGGTAAAGCCAGCAAACTTTCAGAGGAAGAGTCAGAAACATACTTCCAAAGTAGACCAAGAGGAAGCCAGCTTGGAGCTTGGGTTTCTCCTCAAAGTCAAGTGATAGAAAATAGAGCAGTATTGGAATCATCACTTCAACAATTAGAAAAGAAATATAAAGATCAACGTATTCCAAAGCCTAAACATTGGGGAGGCTACCTAATAGCTCCTCAAGCTTTTGAATTTTGGCAAGGAAGACCAAATCGGTTACATGATAGAATTCGATATTTACAAGTGGATTCAGAATGGAAATATGAACGTCTAGCACCCTAAAGAATGAAAGAATTAATTTTACTAAGACATGCTAAATCCTCTTGGGAGAGTCCGTTATCAGACATTGATAGACCTCTTATGCCCAAAGGAATTGATAGGATTTCAGCAATGACACGTAGTTCAATTTCATTATTTGAATCGGTTGATGAAGTGTATTCTAGTCCTGCAAATAGGGCCCTACACACTGCTGTATTAATGCTCAGAAATGCGAAGCTTCCATTGGATATTTTAAAAGTGGATCAAAGACTCTACACTTTTGATGCTGAAGATGTGATTTCATATATAGGAAGCTTAGATTTTGTTGGTAAGAGAATTGTTTTAGTGGGGCATAATCCCGCTTTTACAATCGTTGCCAATCAATTAGGAAATAAAAATATTTCTCATCTGTCTACCGCTGCTTGGGCGCATCTTACTTGGGAGAATGAAGAAGATTTAGAAGTCAAAACGGTGCTTGGTGATCCAAAAATGATATTGTAGAACTATGAAACGCTACATTAATAGAGAATTAAGTTGGTTGGATTTCAATGCTAGAGTCCTTCAAGAAGCAGCTGACCAAAGAGTACCATTATTAGAGCGCCTTCGATTCATTGGGATTTTTTCTAACAATTTAGACGAATTTTTTCAGGTTCGTTATGCTACAGTAAAACGAATTGCTCAATCTGATAAAACAGGAAAAAAAATCTTTGGAGGGAATATTGCTTCAGAGCTACTCAATGAAATAACTCAAAAAGTTATCGCGCAACAAAAAGAGAGTAATTTGATTTTAGATGAAATTGAAAAAGCCCTTGCTCTTGAAGAAATATACTTTATTGATGAGAAACAAGTATTTCCTGAACACGAGTCTTTTCTAAAAGAGTATTTTATTAATCACGTCAGTCCTGCATTAATGACTATTATTCTTAAGGAAGATGAGGTGCAAGATCTTAGAGATCACTCTGCTTTTTTGGTTATTAAACTGGTTTTTGAACAAGCAGATTCACAATATGCTTTAATAGAAATACCAAAGGAATTAGACCGCTTTGTAGTATTGCCAAAAATAGATGAAAAGCAATACATCATGTTTTTAGATGATGTGATTCGCTTCCATTTTCAACTCATATTCAACTTTTTTGATTACAGTTCCATTAGCTCCTTTATGATCAAAGTGACTCGAGATGCTGAGTTAGATATGGAGGGAGATGTCTCTAAGAGCTATGTCAATAAAATTATAGAAAGTGTAAGGGATCGAATATTAGCCGAACCAGTTCGTCTTGTGTATGATAGTGGTATTGAAAAGGATATGCTTCAACTTTTAAAACACAAACTTGAAATTGATTCTACAGACAGTTTGATTCCTGGAGGGCGTTATCATCATAGAAGAGATTTTATGAAATTTCCCAATCTACACCGGCAAGATTTAAAATATAAGCAAATAGAACCTTTAGCTATTCCGGGTTTGTCTTTAGAAAAAAGTATTTTTGGAGCTATCGCTAAAAAAGATTTCCTTCTTTACACCCCATTTCATAGCTTTTCCTATTTCGTTAAGTTTTTAAGGGAGGCCGCTTTAGATCCAGAAGTAATTTCTATTAAAATTACAATTTATAGACTTTCTAAAATTTCCAACGTTGTGAGTTCCTTAATCAACGCAGCTAAAAATGGAAAGAAAGTTTTAGTTCAAATTGAATTACAAGCCCGTTTTGACGAGGCGAATAACATCAACCATGCAGAGCAATTGGAAGCTGCTGGGGTAAAGCTAATATTTGGTATTCAAGGGCTCAAAGTACATTCTAAAATTGGAGTGATTGAAAAACGTGTCAATGATAAAATAAAACGATTTGGTTTTATAAGTACAGGAAATTTCAACGAAGATACGGCTAAGGTGTATACAGATTATACTCTTTTCACGTCAAATAGAAAATTGCTCAAAGAAGTAAATAAGGTGTTTAACTTTTTAGAAGTTCCTTATAAACTTAAAAAATATAAACATCTAATTGTGTCTCCACACTATAGTGCCAATACGATAGAACGGTTGATAGATAATGAAATAAAAAACAGGTTAGAGGGTAAAACGAGCGGTATTCAATTAAAGATGAATGCCATAACCAATTATAAATTGATAGATAAGTTATATGAGGCAAGTGCAGCTGGGGTTCCCATAAAAATGATTGTAAGAGGCATATGCTGCTTAATTCCAGGAGTGAAAGGGCTAAGTGAACACATTGAAGTAGTCAGTGTGGTGGATAAATTTCTAGAACATCCACGTGTTTACATTTTTGAAAATGGAGGTGAGCCAAAATATTATATTTCCTCAGCTGACTTTATGACCCGAAACATAGAAAATAGGGTAGAAGTAGCTGCTCCAATTTATGATCTTGATTTGCAAAATCAAATTCAAGATGTTTTTTCACTTTGTTGGGATGACAATATCAAGGGAAGACACGTAAATGGAAAAAAGGGGAATCGATTTATTGATAACAAAAAATCAAAAATTCGATCCCAATGGGCAGTTTATGAATATTATGAAAAGCGGAGTGAATAGCAATGGAGATAGATAAATATGCAGCGATAGATATTGGTTCAAATGCCGTTAGAATGCTCATTACCAACGTCATAAAGATCGAAGGATCGGTCTATTTCAGAAAAAATTCACTAATTCGAGTGCCCATCCGGTTAGGAGAAGATTCATTTACTTCAGGTGAAATCTCTAAAAAGAACAAAAACCGCCTTATCGACTCCATAAAAGCCTTTAAATTGCTCATGGAAGTCCATAATGTTAAAAATTATTTAGCTTATGCAACTTCGGCGCTTCGAGAAGCCACCAATGGTCAAAAAGTGGTCAAAGAAATTAAAAAGAAAAGTGACATCAGCATTGAATTGATTGATGGAGCAAAGGAAGCGGCAATTATTTCAAACACTAATATTTTTGATCAAGTGTCTATTGAAAAAACCTTTCTTTATATTGATGTAGGTGGCGGGAGCACAGAATTTAGCGTACTTCGAAAAGGAAAAAGAATTTGCTCAAAATCGTTTAAAATAGGAACGGTAAGATTACTCAACGAACTTGTGAGTCAACAAGTGTGGCTAAGTATCGAAAAATGGATCAAAACGAATTTAAAAGGGTACAATAAGATTTATTTATTAGGAACTGGAGGCAATATCAATAAACTACACAAGATGGCCGGTTTAAAGGATGATAAACCAATAACTTATTTAATATTAAATGCTTTATATAAAAAGCTAGCTGCCTTCACCTATCAACAACGCATTGTGAAATTAGGATTAAACCCAGATCGTTCAGATGTTATTTTACCGGCTATGGAGATATACATCAAAGCTTTACGATGGAGCAGGTCTAAAGTTATTTATGTTCCGAAGGTGGGCCTATCTGACGGTATGATTAGAGAAATTGCAAAAAAAAATGGAATAACACTCTAGCCGTGGATGTTTTCTTTTTTTCCTAATTTTTGCATTAATTCAGCTTCATAAGCTAACAATGCTTGCCATTTTTCTTTCACGAGCGCAGGCGAGGCATAAATTTTTGCTAGCTTAAGAAAAAGCACATAGTGATTGGCTTCACTAATCATTAGTTTTTTGTAAAAGGTTCTTAATTTGAGATCGCTTAAATGCTCAGATAAAAGTCTAAAGCGTTCACAACTTCTTGCTTCAATCAAACCAGCATATAGAAGACGGTGAACCAAATGGATTTCTCTTGATCCTCCCTTTGGAAAAAAAGTAAGAAGGTCACGAACATAATAGTCTGGTCTTTCTTTGCCTAGTGTGTATCCACGTTCTTTGATGAGTTGATGAACCATTTTGAAATGACTCATTTCCTCTTGCGCAAGATCAATCATTTCTGAAACTAGTTCTTCTTTTTCGGGAAATGAAATGATAAGAGAAATGGCAGTGCTAGCTGCCTTTTGCTCACAATAGGCGTGATCGGTTAAAATTTCGCTAATATTTTTCTCCACAATGTTGACCCAACGTGGATCTGTGGGTAGTTTCAATCCAAGCATTGTTTAAGTGTTTAAAAATCTAAATCAAAGGTTTCTTTCAAATTTTTTAATTCTGGATTAATTTTTACAAGAAAATCATATTTTTCCTGAGCCGTATAAACCGTTTCTTCTCTAATCTGTTCACTAATTGAAAGTTCAATTGTTAAGACAAAATTATTTAATTTTTCTCTTAAATAATTTAATATTTCGGGTAGCGCTTCTTTCAATTCTACTTGGTTAAGTGTATTTGCCACTTGATAGGAAATCACAAAATTATCGTTTAACAACGGTTTCTTAAGCGCAAGAATCGACGCTAGATTTTGTGATCCTTCTTTGATCTTGAGTTGGGTAAAATTATACCATTTTTTTTGCAAATCTTCTTCTGTAAAGGTGTTTTTTACTACTTCACTGGGATTATTTGGAATATTCTTTTGTTGCTCAGCCTGCTTTTTTAATGCTATGCTAGAAATGGATAGACTTGAAACGGCTTTGGCTTGAGTTGGAGCCTCTAAATCTTTTCTTTTTTCTGAAATTTCGGGCAATTTTTCATCCTCCTTGTCAATTTCTATTTGACCTTTTTCGAATTGAACATTGGGTGCCTCCTCTATCTTTTTTTTGTTGATTTGTTGAGAAAGATCTACTTTTTCAATTGTGGTAAATTGATCGTAGTAATTATGTGGAATTATGTAGTCTTTTTTTTTTCTCCATTAAAATGGAGTGAAGCTAATTGCATAAGACAAAGCTCAATATGCAAATTTTTATTTTGACTATTCTTAAAACTAATCTCACACTGATTCAACACTTCAAGGGCCTCTAGAAGCCACTCAGAATTTATATTTTGTGATTGTTTTTCATATTTATCTTGAATGCCTTGCCCAAGTTCTAGAAGAGCATGTGTCTTTTGGTCTTTGACAAAAAGAAGGGTCCTTAAATGCTCCTCTAATCCCAAAATAAACTGCATCCCGTCAAACCCTTTTTGTCTTAAAGAATTAAAATCAAT
>CENJ01037543.1_pt1 | contig 10279 bp, 10 predicted proteins | sample 356161 | NCBI WGS metagenome assembly CENJ01 (sample SAMEA2619531, study PRJEB7988) | marine metagenome | biome: marine biome (ENVO:00000447); feature: surface water layer (ENVO:00002042); material: "saline water (ENVO:00002010), including plankton (ENVO:xxxxxxxx)" | depth 5 m | reverse complement strand
GTGATAGTACTGCTGTCGGGCATTATCATTGTATATGGCATGACATACTCAAAACATCTCTCTCTATCTTTACCCTCGTACTTATCTTTATCCTCGTCCTTATCTTTTTCTTCACCTTCGTCTTTGCCCTCATCTTCATCTTTATCTTCACCGTTGACTCTGCCATATTTACCTTTTATATATTTCTCCTTAATAAATGGGTGTTCTCTATCGAATTTAAATACACCATCCTCGTCAAATGATAAACTTTTATCATTTGTTAGATCTGCCTCAAAACCATACGTATTTTTCCCAATAAGTATAAATGAGGAATTAACATTTTCTGAGGGAAAATTTGATTCAATAAACTCCTTTGACTCTGGGGCTAGATAGTCATTATTTAACTCGTAATAAATTATATCGCTGGGATCTTCACCAGGTAGTCTTAGGGAGTCACCAACTTGTTCACAGGAAAAGATTATAATAATTGATAGAAAAGAAATTAAAATGTTTTGGATATTCATAAATATTATATTTTTTTTTATTGCTATATTAATTACGATTAAATAATAAAAATATTGTTAAATATAACATAAATAGATGAAAAACTGGAATAATGCAGTCACTCAAGATAGTTGGAGATTATTGAAATATAATGCAGAAACAGTTAATGGATTTGAAAAATTATTAGAAGTAGGTCCCTCAATCTCTATATTTGGATCAGCAAGAACCAGTCCTAAAGATATTTATTATAAAAAAACTATTGAGATAGCAAAAATGATTGCAGATATGGGTTTTGGAGTAATATCTGGCGCCGGCCCGGGAATTATGGAAGCTGCTAATAAGGGTGCAAAAGAGAATAACGGAAAGTCTGTTGGTTTAAGAATTAATTTACCATTTGAACAATATACAAATAAGTATGTTGATGAAGATTATCTCTTAAAGTTTGATTATTTCTTTATTAGAAAACTTATGTTTCAAAAATATTCTCAAGGTTTTATTGTTATGCCTGGAGGATACGGAACATTAGACGAATTATTCAATGCTTTAACTCTAATTCAAACAAAAAAATCTAAACTTTTTCCAATAATTTTAGTGGGAAAAAAACATTATAAACCTCTATATGATTGGATTATAAATACTTTATTAGATGGAAATTTAATATCAGAGGAAGATATTCACTTATTAAGTTTAGTAGAAGATGTTGACGAGGTTAAGAGTATACTCACTACGTTTTTTGAAAAGAACAAAATTGATATCAACTTTGATTAAATCTAGTTTAAATCATCAATATAAGGAGTGGGTAAAATAATTTTAGTAGCTTTCACATAATTGTCCCAATCCATATAAAGCGAATCAAAAATCTCAATATTATTTTCTCTTACATTATTTTGCTCCATAAAATCATCAACATGAAAAAGTTCTAAATTCTTCTTATCAAAAGGATTAATTTTATTAATTATCTTCCAACTACCTTTCCTGAGTACAGAGTTTCCACTATGTTCAAATGAAAAGACATAGTCATCAGAATGAATTTTAACAGAAAACCCTTTAACATAAGGTAAGATTGAGGATCCTTTCAAATCATAATTCTTTATTTTTATGTATTCAGAGCCAGTCATATCGTAAATTGTTGGAGCTATATCTAGTATTGTAATAAACTCATCAGAAATTTTAACATCATTTTCTAACCCTTTTATAATAAGAGGAGATCTTAAGCCTCCTGAAGTAGTAAAACCCTTATAAAGTCTAAAAGGATAAGTTATTGTTTTTGCCCAATTCTTACCTAACGAGACAAAAGAATTTGGAGAACCAATTTCATCTAATTCATAAGAAAACTTTTCTCTTATATATCCTCCATATGTCTGATTATAATAGAAGTCTTCTGCTGCTGCACCATTATCTGACATGAAAAAGATAATTGTATTGTCATACAAATTCTCAGATTTTAAGTATTTAACTAGCCTTCCAATATTATAATCTAAATTTTCAATCATACCGGCATAGACCTCCATTTTTCTGGATTCTATCTTCTTCTCATTAGAATCTAACTTCCTCCAATCTGAAATCAAATACTCCATATCAGGAAATTGATTAGTATTTTTAATTATACCAGACTCAATATTATTTAATAATCTCTTTTCTAGTATATCATAGTAACCTTTATCGTAGTAACCTTTATACTTATCAGAAAAAAAATCATCAACTTGTAGGGGCCAGTGTGGTGCCGTGTAAGATAGATATGCAAAAAAAGGTTTTTTAGAGTTTGATTGTATAAAATCAATCATTTTATCAGTATAAAAATCAGATGAGTATTTTCCATCGGGCCATAGTACCTTTTTCCCATTATCAGAAAATGATGAGTCAGGATAAGCTTTGATTGGTTTATTATTATCATAATGAGTAAATGCTCCAGGAAGTAAGGAAAAAGAATTATCAAATCCTCTATCTATTGGATCACCGCCAATATGCCATTTACCTGAAATAAAAGAATTATATCCATTTCTACCTAAAATTTCAGGTATAATATTAACCCTATCTGAAATTTTACCTTCATAGCCAAAATTATCAGAATTATAGGCCTGAATACCTATACCTGCAATATGGTTATCGTTTCCAGAGAGCAGCATAGCCCTAGATGGAGCACAAGAAGGGGAAGTGTGGAAGTTAGTCATTATAATACCGTCCTTTGCAAGAAGGTCTATATTTGGTGTATTAATCTCACTGCCAAATGAACTTAAATCTGAATACCCCAAGTCATCAGCTAGTATTATTATAAAATTTTTTTTGTTTTGTTCATCTTCTTTACAAGAAACAAAAAATAAGAAAAAAAATATTTTAATTAACCTTCTTAAACTTAGCATTGTAAATAGTTAAATCTCTAACTGAATTATTATTTAAATTAAACTTGACAAATAATTTCTCTCTCCATTTTTCATCTTTATCAGTAATAAATACATCTTTCTCCCACCACTCCAAATCAAAAAACTTAACACCGTTATTTACGTCAAGAGTCATTTTTTCATCCTTAACTGAGACAATAATTCTCCCGTACATATCATTTTCATATGTTCCTGAATAATCTATCAACTTAAGTGTCATTTTGGAATTCTCATCCCTTAAAATGAATTTATCTAAATAAGACTTTTTATATTTCTTATCCATCTCGTTATAAAGATTATAAACTTCTCTATTCCAATCCCTTGAGTCATCACTAAAAACAAATAAATCCATTACCTTATACATGATGGCGTGCCTTAACTCAGCATGGTCTAAGTTTGCAAATACCTGTACTCCAATATTTTTATCTCTAATTAAACCAATTATTGCTACCAATCCTTGTAAACTACCTGTATGAAAATCTATTTTTTCGCCTCTGTAATCGTGCTGATACCAACCCAAACCGTATGTCTTCCAATTTGGATTTGTGAGTTTTGCTGTTGGGTAAAAAGAATCCCCTACAATAATTTGTGGTTTAAATAAATAGTTAAATGTTTTCTTATCTAATATTCTCTCATCTAATAACTGCGTTTCATTTAATAAAAATTTTAAATATTTTTCCATATCGTCAGAGCATGACCACATCATACCTGCTGCTCCAATTTGATCTGAAATAGTAAATGGCACATGGACGATACCCTCTTCATAGTCAATCTGATGAGGGAAAGTATAATTACCATACTCAAAAATATCTTTTGACCAAGTCAAAGTACATGATAGCCCAATCTTATCTAAAATATTTGTCTTCACAAAACTCTGCCAGCTTATACCGCTTACTTTACTAATCACCTGACCCGCAACAACATACATAATATTTTGATAAGTATACCCCCCTCTTAAAGGGTATTTTCTAGGTGATTTTGAAAATTTAAGAAGCATTTCCTCAACCGATGTGCTATCAGTTGTCCATAACCTGTCTTCATTTCCTATACCTAAGTTATGAGTAAGAAGATCTTTAATTCTTGCATCTTTTGTTATGTAAGGGTCCGATAATTTAAAAGACGGAAGGATGTCAACAACCCTATCATCCCACGAAATAGAGTCCCTATCAACTAAAATTCCCAAAGACATTGATATAAATGCTTTAGTAGTTGAGGCCATAGAGAAAATTGTCTCTGAATCTACTAATTCATCATCGAAAAAATTTTTCTTACCAAAAGTCTTTTTATACAGTGTTGAATCATTTTTTACTACAACAACCGAAATTCCAGGTATTTTCCACATTTTCTTTCCTTCCAATATAAAATCATCAAGTATGTTAACCTTTGATTGAGAGAATAAATTGATTGAAAAAAGAAGAAAAAGAAAAAAAACAGTTCTAAACATTTTTACAACTTTACGTCTTTAACTGTTCTAAAGCCTGTATGCATTGCTCCTGTATCAGGAGTACTTTTCATCCTCATTGAATTTCTGTATCCTGTACAGTAAGATTTATTACATAAATAACTACCTCCTCTGACAACCCTTTTGATTGAGTAAGGTTCAGCAGGATCAAAGCTTTTTATTGGACCAGTTGGGTTTTTAGAAATAATATCCGAAACTGATTCATAATATCTATAATTGTAAAGATCACTACACCACTCCCAAACATTTCCTGCCATATCATATAGTCCATATTGATTAGGAGGATAACTTTTTACAGGAGAAGTTGACTCATAACCATCAATCTTATAATTATTTTTTGGAAATTCTCCCTCCCAGGTGTTTGCATAATCACTTAATTTGATTTCATTTCCCCAACTAAACTTCATACTATTCAAACCTCCTCTTGAAGCATATTCCCATTCGGCTTCAGTTGGAAGTCTTCTACCCTTCCACTTGGCATACTCATTTGCATCAAACCAACTAACCTGTACCACAGGGTGATTTTCTTTTCCTTCAATACTTGTTCCGGGTCCACCAGGATTTTTCCAATTAGCACCTGGTTTCCATTCCCACCACTGAGAATGATTTGAAAGGTTATCAATATCTGCTTTCTTAAAAACTAAAGATGCAGGAACAAAAACACTCTCATCTGGTTTTGGAGTATTTGGGGGTAAATCTTTTTTAAGCTCCTCCCAATCAGGACTTTTTTCAGCAGTTGTAATATAACCTGTAGCATCAACAAATTCTTTAAATTCAGCGTTTGTAACCTCAGTTTCATCCATCCAAAAAGAGCTTATTTCAACGCTATGAACTGGTCTTTCATCCATATTTGAGTCAATATCTTTACTTCCCATTTTGAATGATCCACCTCCAATTATAATCATTCCTTCAGTATCGTAATTATCGACCGTATTTGTTTTACATGATAATATAAGTACTAGAAAAGAAAAAAAGATTATATATTTATTCATTATTAATTAAATATAGAGAATTTATGAAAAACTTTATCATAACATTATTATGTACAACTATTCTTTTTTCTTGTAATAATAAAAAAGACTTTGGTGTGGTTAACCTTGAAGATGAAAAAACCAAATTGGTTGAAGATCTTTTTAAAGCTGTAGAAAAGGAGGAAATTGGATTTTTAAAAGAATTATTCTCAAAAGATATGGTATTTGTGAATCCAGATGGCGAAGAATTTAATAAAGATGAATTCATTACAGGAGTTGAAGAATTATTTGAAATGTTTGAAAACGTAAAGGTTAAAGAGAATAATAATTCAACAGATGGGTCAGGATCTGCTATTGAAACAACTCACTATTCAACAGGAGATACTTGGACAGAAATTTGGAGTGATTTTTCTGCTAAAGGGAAATATACTGGAAAGGAAGTGTCTTTTCCATTTTATATAGCATATAAGTGGGAAGGAAATAAGATAATAAGGGAAATGCAATATTTTAACCCTAAAGTTTTCGATAATGAAAGGGAAGCAAAAAATATGCAATCGAAATAAAAATATTTATACCAATACTTGATTTATCATTTAATCTACGGGAGTATTCAATTTTTATTAGTGTAAAATTATAATGAAAAAAATTTTAATTTTTGTTTTGCTATCATCATGTATAAATAGTCAAGAAACAAAAAAAAATAATAGCTACGATGATTTAGTTATTCTTTTTGAAGACTGGAGATTATTTGAAGAACCAGATTTAATCAATGGAGTTCATGATTACTCAGTTAATTCTTTTGACAAAAGGAAACCAACATACAACCTCCTTAGAGAAAGATTAGAAAATTTTGATATCAGTAAATGGAATATATCAAATCAAATTGATTGGCATATAATACGAGCTGAGATGAATGGATATGATTTCAATCACAAAATTTTGAAACCATGGATAAGAGATCCTGCATATTACCAATCTATATGGATGTATCAAAGTGATGTTCCAGCTCACGAAGGTCCAACAAATCATGGCGTACTTGAGTTTTGGATGTATGATCTTCCTCTTACCAATAGTGATAAAGAAAAACTTAAAAATGAAATTGATTTGATTCCTATTTTTCAGAATGAAGCAAGAAAAAATCTAACTGGAAACGCAAGAGAGTTATGGATTGCTGGAATTGAAAACTTTAGACAACAAAAAGACAATCTTATAACAATAAAAAATAGATTAGGCTATGATGAAGTTGATCAAATAAATGTAAGTATTAATAATGCAATTGAATCAAATGAAAAATTTATTCAGTGGTTGGAGGAAGAATCTAAAACTAAAACTGGTCCATCTGGTATTGGTAAAGAAAATTATACTTGGTATCAACAAAATGTTCATCTTCTCCCTATGACATGGGAGGATGAGGTTCGTCTTCTCCAGAGAGAACTTGATAGATCTTGGTCATCTCTTATGTTAGAGGAACATAATAACAGAAATTTACCAGAACTAGAAGCTGCAAATACACCAGAGGAATTTAAGATTTTAACAGAAAATGGAGTTGAAAGGTTTATGAAATTTATAAAGGATAAAGAAATTATGCCTTTTAAGGAAAATATGGAACCGGCACTAAGGGAACACATGGGAAAATTTGTTCCAAGTGAAGATAGAAACTTCTTTAATATTGGATTGCATATTGATCCCTTGCCACTTTACTCCCATTTTGTTCACTGGTTTGACCTTGCAGAAATAAGGGACAATCCTCACCCTAGTCCTATAAGAAACGAGGCATTATTATATAATATTTTCGACACCAAAAATGAGGGATATGCTACAGGTGTTGAAGAAATGTTTATGCACGCAGGATTATACAACGACAGTCCAAGATCAAGAGAAATTGTATGGATTATGATAGCACAGAGAGCCGCGAGAGGACTGGGATCATTATATGCCCATGCAAATGAGATGACTATGGAAGAAGCAGGCGGTGTACACGTCAGATGGACACCTAGAAAGTGGATGAATAGAGAGCCTCACCTACTAAAGTTCGAGCAGCACCTTTACCTCAGACAACCAGGATATGGAACATCCTACATTACTGGAAAATATATGCTTGAGAAAATCGTAACTGAGTACGCAGAAAAGTTAGAAAAAGAAAATAAAAAATTTACTCTAAATAAATTTTTTAAAAAATTTAATGAGGCAGGAAGTATTCCAATTAAACTAGCCAAGTGGGAAATACTTGATAAAATAGATTGAGATGGATAAAGTTATTTTAATTGAAAAACATAAAATTTCACTGATTGACTCCAAAACTAATGGTGTAAAATGGAAAATTAATATATATGACAACATAACAGGAACATACAGACTTGATAAATATATTTTTCTTTACACACACAACTGGATTGGAACACATTATACCTCAGTTATAGATATTGATACAGGAAATTTTTACTGGAAAGACGAAAAGTTAAATATAATAACGAACTGTGTTGCTATCGAAAATAAACTTTTCTTTGTTAATAAATCATTTAAGATAGTAGCAAAAGATATTGAAACAGGCGATGTGGTTTTTGAGGAAAAATTCCCATATAAAAAATGGTACAGTATGTATTATCCAAAAATTGTTGTATACAATGGTAATATTGTTGTTTTCGATAAGTCGAAAGCTGTAAAATTAGACTTATCCTCTTATAAATTTTCTGATTTTATATTTAGAAATATAAATTTAAGAACAATTGAGTCTATGAACGATAAATTTAACATCGCAGTAAATAAATACACCTCCTCAGGGACAGGTGGAGAAGCATACATGTACGGCGCATACGGTGGAGATGGAGGAGGAGCTGGTGGAGACGGAGGAGGAGCTGGTGGAGACGGAGGAGGAGCTGGTGGATAATAAACTATTTATCAACCCCTAAACCAAACAATGCATAATCATACTTAACTGGATCGATTGGATCAAAATATCTTAACTTCTTATCCAGTTGAATTAAAGTTTTAATATCGTTTTGACTTCTAGAAATAAGATTAAGTTCTTTAGAGATACGTAGAGTATGCGTATCTAGTGGACATGATAGAATTGAAGGTAAAATATTATTCCATATACCAAAATCCACCCCATACAAATCTTTTCTTACCATCCATCTTAAAAACATATTAATTCTTTTACATGCAGACCTTTTTGCTGGGTCAGATATATGTTTTTTTGTTCTTTTTAAATGATCAATTGAGAAGAAAATATTTTTAAACCTTGTAATTGAATCAAATATCCATTGATCATCTTTTTTTGGTGAAAAAGTATTTTCTAATCCTCCATGGTTAAGGTATATATTTTTTAATGACATAATAAAAAATTTAAAATCATCACTATTAAAAGTCCTATGAACAAATGAGATAGAATTTATATTTCTTTCAGAAGAATTTATTATAAAATCATGAGGAGAGTCACCCATAATTTTCATCATTTTGTCTGCATTATTAATTATCATTTTCCTATTTCCCCAAGATATAATAGACGTTAAGAATGCTGAAATTTCGATATCTTCCTTTTTATTAAATCTATGTGGTATTTGAATCGGATCTGAATATATAAAGTCTGTGTTATTATATTGAAGAAATTTTTCTTCTAGAAGATTTTTTAAATCATTATCTGAAAAAACCCGTTTCATATACTTACAATGTTAAAAAACCTTTCATATAAAGACCCTAAAATAGAAAAAGAAATAAATTCATTAGTAGGAAATGAATTTTCAATATTTGAAAGATTAAAATTAAATGGTACTGGATCTCAGAAAATGTACATTAAAAAATGTGATAATAAAATTTATGAATTATTACGAAATGATTATGAATTATCTATTTGTAATATTGAAATTAGACCAAAAGGAATAATTATTTATATAAAATCAAATCTAGAAACTTATGGTCTAATTATACCTTACTATAAGCTTATTATATTTAAAGTAGGTGATGATAACTACACAATAAATGCTGATAATAATTTTTTAAAAATTAGAATAAAAAATAGATCTGACCACAGGTTTTTTAAAAAGGTAAACTCACAAAAAGCAATATACCTATCAGATAAAAATCCGGAATAAATTTGTGGTATATCTAATTGAGGTAAAGCTCTACCTCAAGTTCTATGTCGTCGAGTATGAGTTTATCTCCAAGATTTTCAAAAAATGAACCAGACCTAAACCTTACTTCATACTTTGATCTATCAAACGTTAGTTTTGATGTAGCAACCTTGTCATCTACACTCAGAATGAAATTTATTGGGTGGGAAATTCCTTTAATAGTAAGAACCCCGTCAACATCAAAATCGTCACCATTTTTTTTAGATGATATTACCTCAATTGTTGAAGACTTATGGCTACTAACTGAGAAAAAGTCATCTGATCTGAGATGACCCTCAAGTCTTGCTTTAGAACCACCAGTAAGGTCATCAACTGATAACGATTCCATATCAACAATAACTTTTCCAGTGACAGCATCTTGTTGAATATTTATCTCTCCATCAACAAATTTTAAGGTTCCGTAATGTGAGCTGGTTGTGATCTCTTTTCCTGTCCATTTAATCTTACTCCTCTCAAGGTCAATACCATGATCTTGAGAAAATAATTTAAAGTTTATTAGCAAAAAGAATATAATAACTAGATTTTTCATGTGTTTTGTTTTTTATTTATAATACGAAATTTTAAAAAAATGTTTACATGGAAAAAATTATGATAAACTTTAAAACATATTTTAGATATATACACCTATCTCTTGCACTTATTTTTTCTACCTCCTGTGATAATGAGGAGACAAGAATAGACGATACTGAAAATGAGAACAGCAGTGAGTTTATTGGACTAAATAACATATCTACAACCCACGATAACCTAAATAGGTCTTATCAAATATACGTTCCTGCCACATATTCTGTCTCAGAGCCAATTCCTTTAGTATTTAATCTTCACGGCGGTGCTTCCACTGCGACTGGCTACTTA
>CENJ01117860.1_pt1 | contig 10281 bp, 12 predicted proteins | sample 356161 | NCBI WGS metagenome assembly CENJ01 (sample SAMEA2619531, study PRJEB7988) | marine metagenome | biome: marine biome (ENVO:00000447); feature: surface water layer (ENVO:00002042); material: "saline water (ENVO:00002010), including plankton (ENVO:xxxxxxxx)" | depth 5 m | reverse complement strand
TTCTTCAAGGTTTGTTCAAGTTCTTGAACCCACCTTACTGCATCTGACTTCTTGCCAAAGGACTTGGTGAAACTCTGCCATCCAGCAACCCTTACTTGGGCATTCCAAGACTTCCCTCTTTTACGCACACAACCCATCGATTTGACCTCTACTGTGTCAAATCTGTGTCAAAACAAGGTTTCTCTGAGGACAGACTGATACCGTGAACTGGTAACTATCTGAATATATTGTCTAGGAAATGGCGCGCTCGGGAAGATTCGAACTCCCGACCCCCAGATTCGTAGTCTGGTGCTCTATCCAGCTGAGCTACGAGCGCATCCCTGTCGGGCGGCAATGCCCCCTTCAAAGGAGGCCGCACAATAGGCGAAGCCGGCGGGGCTGGCAAGCTCTTTCCGGGCCGTTGCCAGCGCGCCTGAAAGGGCACCTGACACGACGTCTGACGGACTGCCTTCCGGACCACCTGACGGACCATTTGTGGGAACGGCAAAACAGGCTTGTCAATGCCGGCTGAGTGGCTAATGTCAGGCGGTCCGGATGTTCGTGCCGGCGTTTCTTGACAGCTTCAGGGGTGGAAAAATGGCGGACGGGTATGACAAGGCGTTTCCGGTGTCCTGGGAGGAGCTTCACCGCACATCAAAGGCACTTGCCTGGCGGCTTCTTGAGCTTGGACCTTTCGAGGGCATTGTCGCGGTGACGCGTGGCGGCCTGGTGCCGGCGGCGATCGTCGCGCGCGAGCTGGAAATCCGCCTTATCGAGACAGCCTGTATCTCGTCCTACCACGGCAGTGACCAGGGCTCGCTCGACATTCTGAAGAACGCGCCAAGCGCCGGCACCGGTGCCGGCTGGCTGATCGTCGATGATCTGGTCGATACCGGCGAGACGGCGAAGGCGCTTCGGACGATGATGCCGGAGGCACATTTCGCCACCGTCTACGCCAAGCCGGCGGGACGGCCGCTTGTCGACACCTTTGTTACCGAGGTATCGCAGGACACCTGGATCTTCTTCCCCTGGGACATGGAACCACAGCCCTCAACGCCGATTATCGGCCGCCGCGACTGACGCATCGCCGGCGGCGTCATCGGCGCTGGTCGGACCGCTGAACATCTCGATGGGAAGCTGCAGCCTGAACTCGCTGCCGTCATCGGTCGAGCGGGTCAGCTTCAGATTGCCGCCCTGCGCCACCGCAAGGTCACGCGCGATGGCCAGCCCGAGCCCGGTGCCACCGCGTTGCCGGCTGCGAAAGGCCAGAAACAGATCCTCCCACTGCCCACGCGGAATGCCCGGCCCATCATCGGCAATGTCGACAACGCCAAGGCGACCGGCGCGCCAGATGTCGATGCTGATCTGTCCGGCCCCTGCGGCGGCGGCATTGCGCGCCAGATTCAGCAGGATACGCGCCATCATCGTGCGGTCAAGATAGAGCTGGTCCGGCCCGCTGTAATTCACCGTGATTCCCGAATCGGTGGCGGTTTCGGCGGCAAGGTCGGGCATCGTGATAATGTCCGGTTCGGGAATCGGCGTTTCGGCAAGATAGTCCAGCATCGACTGGCACAGAATCACCGACTGTTCCAGCGAGCGCACGACGTGCGGCGCGGCGCGGCGCACCCGTGGGTCTTCCGAGGCGATCAGCGTGTCGGCGACAAGCGTCGCCGAGCTCAGCACATTGCGCATGTCATGATTGATCTTCGCCACCGCCTCGCCGATATCGGCAAGCCGTTCACGCTGGCGGAGCGCGATCAGCGTGTTGCGCTGCAGCGAATCAAGCGCTCCGGCCGCGGCGAGGAATTCGGGTGAGCTGGTGACCGCATCGGGAATCGGGCTGGCCACCGCCGGATTGTCGCTGAACTCGTTAATGGTGTCGATCAGCGCCGTCAGCGGCGCCGAATAATGACGCTCGAGAAATCGCCGTACCAGCCAGACGATCAGCCCGGACACCGCCGCGCCTGCCAGTAGCCATTGCAGGAAGACAAGCCGCAAGGCGCCGCGAAAGCCCGGCACGTCAGGATCGAACAGCCGGCCCGCATCATCGCCCGGCCCGGTCACGGCCATTGCCCGGCGCGCTCCCGGCAGGATCAGATCGAGGCTGGTGCCAAGAAGTGTCAGCGTTGACACCGCCTGCAAATCGATGGTGGGCATGCTGCCCCGGTGATCCGGTATCGGCGATGCAGAATCGGGGGAAACTGCCATCTGACGATAGAGTGTGGGTGTTGTGGCGAGTCCTGAGACGAACACCATCACAAGGAAGGCCGCTACGAGAATGGCCGGATATAAAGCCGAGTGACGCATTAGAATTTTATTCCCACTGCCAGAACCGATATAGTATAGGCCGAATTAGTCTTAGGCCGGTCAGCGTTTCGCCTTATGCCACATGGCGCGCCGCATCGCCACCTCATATGGCCGAAGACATGGGGCCGAAGACATGGGGCCGAAAACAATTGACACCAACCCGTCCGCCCCCTACAACCCGACCAGTTTCTGACAACCTATTGATTGCGCGAAGGGAGCGTCGCCATGAAACGCACCTATCAACCCAGTGTTCTCGTCCGCAAGCGCCGGCATGGTTTCCGTGCGCGCATGGCCACCGTTGGTGGTCGCCGCGTCCTGCGGGCCCGCCGCGCCAAGGGTCGGGCACGCCTGTCCGCCTGACGGCGTGAAGGCGCCGCGGTGACCGCGCTGGTCAGCATCCCGTCGCGCGCCGGATTTCTGGCGGCCCGCGACAGCGGCATGAAGGCAGTATCGAAGGGATTCATTCTGCAGGCTGTGCCAACTGGCCGGCCGGAATGGCGACTCGGACTGACAGCATCACGAAAAGTCGGCAATGCGGTGCGTCGCAATCGGGCGCGCCGACGTCTGCGTGCACTGGCCCGTACCGAACTGGCGAGGCGCGCCAGAAGCGGCACCGACTATGTGATGATTGCCCGCCATGGCACCGCCGACCGTGACTGGACCGACCTTGTCAGTGATCTTGGCAAGGCTGTCGGATATCTTCACCGCACGATGGACAGCCCTATGGACCGCCCAATTGACCATCGGGGCAACCGCCCGGCCGCGACGTCATGATGTCGGCATTGAAAGGCCTGCAGCGCGCCGTCGAACGTCTTCTGGCCGCCCCGCTGATCCTTGTGATCTGGCTCTACAGGCTGTTCATTTCGCCACTTCTGGGCGCCAATTGCCGCCATTTGCCAACCTGTTCCGAATATGCTGTCGAGGCCCTGCAGCGTCATGGCCCCTTGCGCGGCGGAATCTTTGCGCTAAAACGTATCTCGCGCTGTCATCCGTGGGCGACGCCGGCATTCGATCCGGTGCCGCGCGCAGATCAGGATGGCGATGCCGGACAAGGCCGGCGCCATGGCTGAATGGCTGTTTCACATCTGGTGCATATGTATGCGTGCCTATGAACGCACAGGGACATGATTGATGAACCCCGAAAACCGTAACATGATCCTTGCCATCGCCCTGTCGATGGCGGTGCTTTTTGGCTGGCAGGTCTTCGTCGTCGGTCCGGAGCTGGAAAAAGAGGCGGCCCGCCAGCAGGCGATCGCCGAAATGCAGGCTGAAGATGCCGCGGCCGAAAACGCCACACCGCAGGCCGCCGAGACCGCCGGCGCGACACCGGCAGGCGTGGCCGTTACCGAATCACGGCCGGCCGACAACGCGCCGCGAATCATCATTGATGCGCCGCTTGTCTCGGGCTCGATCTCGCTGGCCGGTGCGCGGATTGACGATGTGATTCTGAAAGGCTATCGCGAGACGCAGTCCGAGGATTCGCCCTTTATCCAGTTCCTGCAGAAGACAAGTTCCGATCTTCCCTATTTCGCCGAGTTTGGCTGGGCTGCCGGCAATGCCGATCAACCCATGCCAACGGTCGATAGCCTGTGGAACGCCGATCGTCAGACCCTGGCCCCCGGCGCCCCGGTCTCGCTGTCCTGGGAAAACGGCAAGGGCCTGACCTTTCGGCGGACCCTGTCAATCAACGAGGATTATCTGATCACCGTCGATGACAGTGTCGAGAGCCGTCTCGACACGCCGGTGACGCTGTTTCCCTATGGCCTTGTCAGGCGTCATGGCACGCCGCCGACAACCGGCATCTATATCCTCCATGAAGGCGCGCTTGGCGTGTTTGACGAGACGCTTCGTGAGGAGGATTATGATGACATGCAGGATGCCGATGGCGGGGTGATTGATGTCACCCCGGAAACGGCGGGTGGCTGGATCGGCATCACTGACAAATACTGGCTTGCCGCGTTGATACCGGACCAGTCGGTGCGAATCAATTACGCCTTCAAGTCGCTTGGCGGCGCCGAGGATCGCTATCAGGTCGATTATATCGCCTCCGAGGGGCAGCTGCTGCAGCCGGGCGGGATCGTGGCAAGCAAGACGCGGCTGTTCGCGGGTGCCAAGAAAGTTTCGCTCCTCGATCAGTATTCCAAGGATTTCGGTATCCCGAATTTCGATCTGGCGATTGATTTCGGCTGGTTCTATTTCCTGACCAAGCCGTTCTTCCTGGTGATCAACTGGCTGTATGGCATCCTTGGCAATTTCGGTGTCGCGGTGCTTGGTTTCACCGTGATTGTGAAGCTGATCTTCTACCCGCTGGCCAGCAAATCCTATCGCTCAATGGGCAAGATGCGGCTGTTACAGCCGAAGATCCAGCAGATCCGCGAAAAGCATTCCGAAGACAGGATGGCGATGAATCGCGAGATGATGGAGCTGTACAAGACCGAGAAAATCAATCCGGCGGCAGGGTGTCTTCCCGTGCTGCTGCAGATCCCGGTCTTCTTCGCGCTCTATAAGGTGCTGTTCGTGACCATCGAGATGCGGCATGCGCCGTTCTTCGGCTGGATCACCGATCTGTCGGCACCCGATCCGACCTCGGTCTTCAACCTGTTCGGGCTGCTTCCCTATTCGGTCGGGTTCCTGCCGCCCTTCCTGCAGCTTGGCATCTGGCCGATCCTGATGGGAATCTCGATGTTCCTGCAGATGCGCCTCAACCCGGCGCCGCCCGATCCGGTGCAGGCGAAGATCTTTCAGTTCATGCCGCTGATCTTCACTTTCCTTCTGGCGACATTCCCGGCCGGGCTGGTGATCTACTGGACCTGGAACAACCTTCTTTCGATGGCGCAGCAATGGTACATCATGCGCAGAATAGCGAAGGAGAGCTGACGGCCGAAGATCTCGAGGCCGGACGCCTTCTGTTCGCCGGCAGCTGCGATTTCATCGCCGCTGCGAACAACATGCGCGTGTTGCCGCCTGAAGGCCTGCCCGAAATCTGCTTTGCCGGCCGCTCGAATGTCGGCAAATCATCGCTTATCAACGCGCTGACCGGGCGGCGGGCGCTGGCCCGCACCTCGCAGACGCCGGGCCGTACGAGGCAGTTGATCTTCTTTGATCTGGCCAGCCGGCTGCAGCTTGTCGATCTGCCAGGCTATGGCTATGCGTCGGCGCCAAAGACCGACATCAAGGCCTGGACGACGCTGACCCGCAAATTTCTGGCTGGCCGGGCCTCGCTGCAGCGGGTGTTCCTGCTGATTGATTCGCGCCGCGGCGTCGGCGCGGCGGATTCCGAGATCATGGCGCTTCTCGACGCCAGCGCGGTGTCCTGGGCGGTGGTGATGACGAAGGCCGACAAGCTGAAGCCGGCCCCGCTCGAGGCGGTCTGCGCCGCTACGGCAGAGACGATTGGCCGCCATGTTGCCGCCTATCCGCAGATTTTCGTGACCTCGTCCGAGGAAGGTGGCGGTATCGCCGAATTACGGGCACATCTGACCGGGATGGCGCTGCCGCGCGGCTAGCATGCCCCGAGGAGTGCGCGAACAACACTTGCGCGAACAACACTTGCGCAGGATACCGGCTTGCCGATAGTTTGACCTCCGGCGCGGGACGCCCCTGATAGTTTGACCCCGGCAGTTTGACCAAGGCAGTTTGAAAGGCAGAATAATGGACGACACACCTTCTTCCCTGCAATCGAGGCTGATCGAGCGGACGGGCATGCTTGTCGAGGCACTTCCCTTCATGCGCCGATATTCCGAGCAGACGATTGTCGTGAAGTTCGGTGGCCATGCGATGGGCGAGGCGGCATATGTTGCCTCCTTTGCCGCCGATATCGCGCTTCTCGACCAGGTTGGCGCGCGGCCGGTTGTCGTTCATGGCGGCGGCCCGCAGATCGGCGAGATGCTGAACAAGCTGCAGATCGAATCGAATTTCGTTGATGGGCTGCGGGTAACCGACGAGGCCACGATCTCGGTTGTTGAGATGGTGCTTGCCGGCGGCATCAACAAGGCACTTGTGGCGGCAATCGCCGGGGCCGGTGGCCGCGCCGTCGGGATCAGCGGCAAGGATGGCGGGCTGATCCGGGCGCGCAAGCTTCTTGCCAAGAGCCGCGCCGAGGGAAGTGCCATCGAACAGGCCATTGACCTCGGTTTTGTTGGCGAGCCGGAACAGATCAACACCGATGTTCTGGACGCGCTGAATGCCGGCAATCTGATCCCGGTTGTCGCGCCGGTGGGAAGCGATGCCGCCGGCGAGACCTATAATATCAATGCCGATACGGCGGCTGGCGCCATCGCCGCCGCGCTTGGCGCGACGCGCATGCTGATGCTGACCGATGTTGCCGGCGTTCTGGACAAGGAAGGCGAGCTGATCACCGAACTGACGGTCAGCCAGGCCGAGGCGCTGATCCGCGACGGTACCGTGTCGGGCGGTATGATTCCGAAAGTCGAAACCTGTATCAATGCTGTTCTCGGGGGAGCCGAAGCCGCGGTGATCATGGATGGACGGGCACCGCATGCGTTGCTTGTCGAATTGTTCACCGAGCACGGAATGGGAACCATCATCAACGCCGATTGACCGGCCATTTCCCAGAAAGGCACCTCACCGATGTCACCTGTTTCAAAGTCGCCTCAGAGTTTCCCCACGGACGAGATCCGGGATTGGGTATTCGATCTCGACAACACCATTTACCCGGCCAGGTCGCAGCTGTTCCTGCGCGTCGCCGTGCGGATCACCGATTTTGTCGCGCAGCATTTCAAGGTGCCGCATGACGAGGCGCGGGTGATCCAGAAGGATCTGTTCTATCGCTATGGCACGACGATGCGCGGGCTGATGGTCGAGGAAAATCTGGCACCCGAGGATTATCTGCATTTCGTGCATGACATTGATGTCAGCGACCTGCCGCGCGAAACCGAGCTTGACCAGCTTCTGGCGGGCCTGCCGGGGCGCAAGCATATCTTCACCAACGGCACGGTGCCGCATGCCGAGAACATTCTCGACGCCTATGGCATCCGGCATCATTTCGACCATATCTTTGATATTGTCGGGGCTGATTTCGTGCCGAAACCGGAACAGAAGGCGTTTGACAGCTTCGTTGCAACAACCGGCATCGACCCGCTTGGCGCGGTGATGGTCGAGGATATGGCGCGCAATCTGGAACCGGCGCATGAGCTTGGCATGCGCACGGTATGGCTTGTCAGCGACCATGACTGGGCCGCCAAGGGGGCTGATGAGCCCTATGTGCATTTTGTCGCCGAGGATTTGAAGAGCTTCCTTTCGGCCCTTGCCATTCCGGCCTGAAAGGTCGATATCAACAAAAGAATAAATGCAAAAGAACAAATGATGGTGAGGGCGCGGTGATTCCGGTCTCGCCGGATGAAACAAGTGGAGACGAAGATGGATGTGGCGCAGCTGGAACAGGACATCAACGCGGCATGGGAGTCGCGTGATACCATTGGTGCCGACACCGCGGGCCCGGTTCGTGATGCGGTATCAACGGCGCTCGGGATGCTGGACAGTGGCGAGGCGCGTGTTGCCGAGCCGCGCGGCGACCATCAATGGCATGTCAATCAGTGGCTGAAGAAGGCCGTGCTGCTGTCCTTCAGGCTGAATGACATGGCGGTGATCCCGTCCGGCACCACCTATTCCGGCCATGGCGAGGCTGCCTGGTGGGACAAGGTGCCGTCGAAATTCGCCGGCTGGGGCGAGACCGAGTTCCGCAATGCCGGCTTCCGTGCCGTTCCGGGCTGTGTCGTCCGGCATTCGGCGCATGTCGCCGCCGGCGCCGTGCTGATGCCAAGCTTTGTCAATCTCGGGGCCTATGTCGACAGTGGCACGATGGTCGATACCTGGGCGACGGTCGGGTCCTGCGCGCAGATCGGCAAGAATGTGCATCTGTCCGGCGGTGCCGGCATTGGCGGCGTTCTCGAGCCGCTGCAGGCCGGTCCGGTGGTGATCGAGGATGATTGCTTTATCGGCGCCAGATCAGAGGTTGTCGAGGGCGTGGTTGTCGAACAGGGCGCTGTGCTGTCGATGGGCGTCTTCATCGGCGCGTCGACAAAGATCGTCGACCGCGTCACCGGCGAGGTCCATATGGGCCGTGTTCCGGCCTATTCGGTTGTTGTTCCCGGCACGCTTCCCGGCAAGCCGCTTGCCGACGGATCGCCCGGGCCGTCGCTTGCCTGCGCCGTCATCATCAAGCAGGTCGATGAAAAGACACGCTCCAAAACGTCTGTCAACGAATTGCTGCGCGACTGATGGGCCCGGCGCCGTCGCATGCTGTCGAGCTGACGCAACGGTTGATCCGCTGCCCGTCGGTGACGCCGCATGAAGGCGGCGCGCTCGACTGTCTTGAGGGCGAGCTGACGGCGCTTGGCTTTGTCTGCCAGCGGCTGCCTTTCGGCACCGGCGATGACCGCATCGACAATCTGTTTGCCCGCCGCGGCACAGATGGCCCGCATTTCAGTTTTGCCGGCCATACCGACGTTGTTCCGGTCGGTGACCGTGAGGCATGGACGCATGACCCGTTCGGCGCGGTGATCGAGGACGGGCGTCTGTATGGCCGTGGCGCGGCCGATATGAAAAGTGGCATTGCCGCCTTCATCGCCGCCATCGCCCGCCTTCCCGCCGATCTGGCCGACGGGTCGATCAGCCTGCTGATTACCGGCGATGAAGAGGGCGACGCCATCAACGGCACCGTGAAGATGGTCGAATGGGCGGCGGCGAATGGCCATCAGCCTGACATGTGCATCGTCGGCGAGCCGACCAACCCGACGGCGCTTGGCGATGTCATCAAGAATGGCCGGCGTGGCAGCCTGTCGGGTCATCTTGTTGTCGAGGGGCGGCAGGGACATGTTGCCTATCCGCATCTTGCCGACAATCCGGTGACAAGGCTTCTGGCCATGCTGGCGCCGGTGAATGGCTGCGAGCTGGATGGCGGCACCTCGCATTTTGGCCCGTCGGTGGCGCATGTCACGACAATCGATGTCGGCAATCCGGCAACCAACGTCATTCCGGCGCGGGCCGAGGCGCGTTTCAACATCCGCTTCAATACCGAACACAGTGCGGCCGGTCTGATCGGCTGGCTGGAAGAGCATTTTGCCAGGGTCGGCGGCGACTGGACGGTCAGCTGGAAATCGAATGCGGACCCCTTCATCACCGCGCCCGGCCGGCTGACCGAGATGTTGTCGGATGCCAGCGAGGCTGTCACCGGCCGTCGTCCGGAGCTGTCGACAACCGGCGGCACCTCGGATGCGCGATTCATCACGAAGCTGTGTCCGGTGGCTGAATTCGGCCTTGTCGGACAGACCATGCACCAGGTCGACGAGCATGTGATGACCACGGATATCGACGGCCTCAGCGCGATCTATGAAGATTGTCTGCGCCGTTTCTTTGCCGGAGGCGCGGCGTGAACGAGTCTGACAACTCATTGGCATTCGGGCGCCTTGCCGAGCTTTTCAAGCGCACGCTTCTGGTGATGCTTGGCCGCCGGCCGATCAGCGGCAGCTATGTGTTCGACGCGCCGGCGGTCTGGCAGGCGATCTGGGCATCGGTGATCTTCACCTTCATCGTGTCGGTCTATCCTGGCCTGCGCACCGGCATCGGCGTGCTGGCGGCGAACCTGATCCTGCAGATTGTCGCCGTTGTTCTGATGGTGCTGCTGTTCGCGGCGATCCTGCGCGGTGCCGGCCTCGCTGACAGGCTCTTTGCCTTCACCGTGCCGTTCCTGTGGGTCGAGAACGTCCAGCATCTTGTTGGCGGGCTGGTGCAGAATCTGGTCATTGTCTCCGGCGATGCGACGATGCTGATCCTGATCACGCCGCTGATCTTCTGGACCGTCTACTGGCTCTGGCGGATCGGCCGCGATCAGCTTGGCCGCGGCGGGTGGTTCGCCACCGGCCTGTTGTTCCTGTCATTCGTGATTGATGCCGGACTGTTCTTTTTCGTGCAGTCGCGCGTTCAGATGCCCGGATAATCTACAGCGGCTGACCTATAGTGGATAGGTCACCTCGG
>CENJ01174061.1_pt1 | contig 10282 bp, 9 predicted proteins | sample 356161 | NCBI WGS metagenome assembly CENJ01 (sample SAMEA2619531, study PRJEB7988) | marine metagenome | biome: marine biome (ENVO:00000447); feature: surface water layer (ENVO:00002042); material: "saline water (ENVO:00002010), including plankton (ENVO:xxxxxxxx)" | depth 5 m | reverse complement strand
AAGTCAGTCGCCAAAGACATATCTATTGAATCTACGCGATTGCTCGAGAAACGGGGTGGAAAATCCGATTACATATTAAATGACAACAAGGAATGAAGTATTAGCTTTTTTGTAACTTTGTATTTTTTACGAAGTCACTATTCCCATTGCTAGAATTAAGCCTCATAAATTTAAATGCTAATATGAAACGAAGATTATTTGGTTTAGCTCTTGTTGGTGGTAGGAGTATACGCATGGGCAGAGACAAGGCGCTTATCAGTTACAATGGTACTGAAACCCAACTTGAACGCTCTACGGCCTTGCTCAAGGCTGTGTGCCAAGATGTGTTTGTATCTCAACGCAAAGATCAAGCTTATGAAATTCAAAACTTTGCTAATGTTATATATGATTCAGTAAATGAAGTAAAAGGACCGCTCTGTGGAATCCTCTCTGCGATGTATAACCATCCCGGTGCAAACTGGTTAGTTATAGCTTGCGATTTACCCAATTTAGATGATAAAGTACTAAGAAATCTTGTCCGCGAATTTGAATCAGAGTCACCGCAACTTATAGCTTACAAAAGTAGTTATAATGGCTTACCGGAGCCACTATGCGCCATTTATCCTGCAGGAAGCGCAAGAGAGCTATTAACGCATTCGCGTGAGCTTAATAGTTATTGCCCACGGAAGATTCTTATAGCAATGGATGCCAGACTTGTTGAACAAGATAATCCTACAAGTCTTAACAATGTTAATACTACTTCGGAATATAATGATTCTATCAAGAGTTCGTAGTGACTGTAAATTATGTTCGAATATAAGTTCGGATGAGGTTTTATTTAGCAATGACCATGAAAATTAAGATATTATATTTTGCTCAACTTGCTGAATTGGCTGAAAAGTCTGAAGAAACTAAACATGTTATCGATTCTTCTTTGTGTGCACTTTACGCAGACTTGAGGAAGACATATAATTTTCACCAAGAGCTTACTCAGCTTCAAGTCGCAGTAAATCACCAGTTATCTGCGCACGATACAGAGTTACGCGACGGAGACTCTGTTGCCTTTCTACCACCAATGACAGGCGGCTAATTCTTCACCTTACTCGTATATTTGCTGATTTTCTAGAATATAGTGATGTAATTTCTAATAGATTATAATCAGATAACCTTTGAAGAATGTTATTTCGTATTACAGAGAAGATCATAGTGCCAGAAAAACTACGTCAGACTATGTTGTCCTCTAGTGCGGGTGCATATTGTTCATACGAAGGATGGGTGCGTGATCATAATGAGGGTAAAGATGTTAACTCCTTACACTACTCTGCTTATGAAGAATTAGCACAAACAATTGGATGTAAAATTTTACATGAAGCAGAGAGTAAATTTCAGGTTGAATCAGCCATTGTACATCGAGTTGGTGATTTATCAGTAGCAGATATTGCAGTGTGGGTAGGCGTCACTGCGCATCATCGTGGTGACACTTTTCTAGCGTGTCGTTACATAATTGATAATATCAAACACCGATTACCTGTTTGGAAGAAAGAAGTATACAGTAATGGCGAAGAAAAGTGGATTGATAATAACCACTGTGGTTGCTCTGATCCCAAAAATCTTCAGTTTTGATCAGTGTATAGTAGTCTTTAAACAGATTATATATAGAAAAGTTTAAATGCAGCTAGAGCCAATACGCATGCAAGTAATAAACGTATTTGTTTACTAGCGGCGAAGTGACTACCCCAAATACTTCCCATTAAACCTCCAACTAATACTATCGATGCGAGAAGAGGGAAAAAAGAATGAAAGTCACATAAATTAGGCCTTAGCCCCAATAGCCCAGCACCTGAATTTATTAGTATAAAAGGAGATGAAATTGCTGCTGCTGTCTTTGCGCTACCCCATCTCATAAAAATAACTAGAGGTGTAAGAAATATCCCGCCCCCTACTCCAATTAAACCAGATAAGAATCCCACCAATGATCCGGTTAGCATCATTTGCCACATAACTGCACATTTAATTTTTTTATCAGTGTTCTCTGGTTTAAATAGTCGTATAAGAGCAAAACAAAGTGCTAGACCTAATATGATTCTAAAGTGATTTGCTTGTATTTCTAAAGATCCACCTATGTATGCAAAAGGAACTGCTGCTAATGTAATAGGCCAAAAAAGCTTACCTGAAAAGTAGCCAGCTTTTATATAAGCTAAACTACCTAGGAAAGATACTATAATGTTTAGTCCTAGAGCAGTTGATCTAAACAAAGCTAAATCTACTGCTAGAAGTGCCATAACTGCCAGATAACCTGAGGCGCCACCATGTCCAACAGTCGAATAAAGAAAAGAAACCAAAAAAAAAGGTATTACAAATATCAAAACATCTAGCATTTTCTATTCGTTAAACAATTTACACTATAGGCAAAGAGAATGCCTCTGTAAGTGATACATTAACTAGTGTAGGTTGTTTTGTATTTGTTCTGCACGATTGTGGTGCGAATGCATCAGTTCGTCTAAATCCACGGACAATATATTTCCATTACTAATACGAATATTTCCGCCTACTATTAAATCGCATACTTGTCTAGGATGACAAATTAGTAGAGCGTCTACAGCGTTTTCACAGCCGTTAGAGTAAAGATCATGAACTGGAAAAAGGGCGCAGTCACCACAAAATCCTGCGGCAATTCGCCCTATGTCATCTCTTCCGATTAACTCTGCTGAACGCCAAGTCCCTAATTCCAAAGCATCCATGGCACTCATCGCCTCAGCTCCGCCGTCTACACGAGCAAGATAAAGAGCTTGTCGTAACTCGCCTAAAATATGCCCTGAATCGTTGGATGCGCTTCCATCGACGCCAATACCCACTTTAATGCCTTGCTCCAACATTTTAGGCACTGGGCAAATGCCAGAGCCGAGGCGCATGTTTGCATTTGGACAGTGGGCGACTCCAATACCATGCTCCGACAAAGCTTCTAACTCTGAATTATTAAAATGGATACCATGCGCAAGCCATGCTCGATTGTAATCCCAGCCACATTCAAGCAAATAGTCTAAAGGTCGACTACTAAGATGCTCCAGCGAAAATTCATTTTCGGCAACTGTTTCACCGCAGTGTGTGTGCAACCCAACTCCATGTTTTTTTGCGATTTCAGCACTTGATCGTAGCAGACTCTCCGAGCACGACGTCGCTGCGCATGGCGCAATAATTATTTGTTGCCAACTTCCCTTCTCGTCCGAGTGAAATTTTGAAATTAACCGCTCCGTATCCTCTAAAATAGTATCTTCTGATTGAAGCGCCCAATCTGAAATTAAATCTGATTTAACGTTCATTGAACCTCGACTTGCATGAAATCTTATTCCCATCAGCGAAGCTGCATCAAATTGAGCATCAATCATATTTTCTGCCCCTTCCGAAAAGACATAATGATGATCAACAACAGTCGTAGCACCGCTATGCATTAACTCGGCTAGTCCCAAGCGGGTGCATAAGTTCAAATCGTTCTCACGAAAGCTCTGCCAAAGCTTATTCATATGCTTCAACCAAGGTAAAAGGGGCAAATTGTTACCAGGGGTATAAGCCCGAGCCATATTTTGATAAAAATGATGGTGGGTGTTTACCAAACCAGGAATTAGGATTTTACCATTGCCACTTAGTTTGGAAACATTCTCCGGCAATGCCTTTGGATACTCAGTAGTCCCGAGCTCTTTTATGTAGCCATCTTCAATCCAGACCCAAGCATCACGTAGCACGCGACGCTCCTGATCCATTGTGACTAGATAGCTTATATCATAAATAAAAAGTGAGGCATTTGTCATAAGTTTCTGAGGGTCTTATGAATTAAAATTTGGCCTTGGACGTAATATAATTAACAGCAAGGATGATACATTATAATGACTTAGTCTACGCAGACCGGTAGACCTCAAGTGCGGCTAATGCAGCATCCTCGTCTGGCAATTTTACTCCATGCATTTTAAGCACTGAAGTTAGTGACGATAAGGTTCGTAAAATGGCATCTTTTCGAGCGTTATATCCCATTGCCCCTATTCGCCATATTTTTCCATGAAGGGGACCAAAAGAGGTTCCAATCTCTACGCCAAAATCATGAAGCATATCATGGCGTACTGCTTCGGAAATGACCCCTTCAGGAATGTAAACACCAGTCACATTTGTCATTTTAAAATCCTGATTACCATATAGATCTAATCCAAGAGCTTTGAGTCCTGCGACCATTGCTTTGCTCGCAAGAGAATGCCTATCTAAACAATTTTGTAGTCCCTCTTCAATTACACACCGCGCGCATTCTCGGGCGCAGTATAGCATACTAGTTGCTTCAGTATGGTGATTGAGTCGATCAGGGCTCCAGTAAGCCATAATCATAGCTAAATCAAAATAATTGGATTGTATACGAGATCCCGCACCAGGCTTAAATCCCTCAGGCTCTATGCCTTTCTCAACATGCCACCGCCTTTTGATTCGATCAGCAACTTCATCGGTCATAGTAACTGGTGCAGATCCAGACGGGCCGCCTAAACACTTCTGTAATCCAACCGTGCAAATATCAATTTGATACTCGTCTACTGGTAAGGGATTACCGACCAGTGATGCAGTCGCATCCACATAGGAAATAACACCTCTCTCACGACATAGGCGACCAACATAATCGAGAGGTTGATTCATTGTCGTCGAAGTGTCTCCCTGGCAAATAGCAAGTATACTAGGTTTATGCTGGTCAAGTGCACTCGCGATCTCCTCTTCAGTAAAAATTTCACCCCAATCTTTGTGTATCGGTATGACAGTAGCACCGACACGCTCTGATATTTCAGTTAACAAATGTCCAAAACGTCCAAAAACTGGTACTAGCACCTTATCGCCTTTTTCAACCATCGATACAAGGGCAGCTTCAATCGCGGAACGGCTAGTGCCGTCAATTAGAAAAGTCCAATGGTTTTTAGTTACAAATATCTGCCGATACAGCTCCATAACTTCATTCATGTAATCTGTCATTGCAGGGTCATATTGACCTAAAAGATCCGCACTCATGGCTCGTTGAACTCTAGGGTCTGCATTTACAGGACCCGGCCCCATAATCAATCGAGATGGAGGGTTTATCTGACGAAGATTTTTATGAATATTCATACGTTTTAGTACACTATTTAAGAAAGTAATACAAGTTCTGCTACTTGAGTGATTTTATATAGGCTATCATTTGAGAGACTTCATCTTCGGAGAAGGCCTCACCATACCCAGGCATTGCTGGTGCATAGCCGTAACTAACTTTGGCATTGGACCACAAAATTGACTCCCTCAAATAGGCGTCATCGGCGATGACACTAGAGCCAGAGGCAAGGCGACGCTTTGTCCCGTAGATTCCAACCAAAGATGGAGCAATTGAAGAAGACACGGGCTGGTGGCATGCAACGCATCCTTTTGCAGCATAAAGCTTCTGGCCGAGAAGGGCTTCTTCGGTCATCTGAATTGGCAAACCCTTATCATCTTTAACAACTGGATCGGGAATAAACATAATCATTAATACAGCTCCAACACCTAAGACAAAGGTCGCAATCGATACTTCGAGCCATTCTGAAAACTCATTATAAATGTTCATCATGTGCTTAATCACGACTAAACCTGCACCAATAACAAAAACTATAGGCAAATAATAAGGGTCCCCGTAGATGGAAGGAAAGTGAGCGCTAAGCATCAAAAATATAACCGGAAATGTTACGTAATTATTTGTCAAAGACCGCATCTTGGCTTGATGCCCGGCATCTAGATCATGCGGTTTGCCCTCTAATAGAGCAGTCATAATTTTTTTCTGATTGGGAATGATAATAAAACGTACATTCGCACTCATTGTCGTCGCAATCATGGCTCCAATCTGGAGTAAAACAAAGCGACCATTAAAAAATCCATCAATCCAATAGGAATAAGTAAATAAAGATACGGTTAAAACCGTAATAGCGGCCAAGGGCTTTGTTTTAAGAGGACTGCGCCAAACTAAATCATAAGCGAACCAAGCAATTATTATTGAGAAAATGCTTATAGCTGTAGCCATCCATCCAGCCATATCTGTCTTAGAGGGGTCGAGCATCAATGTGCCAGGCCGAGTATAAAATGTCATGATCAGAAGAATCGCTCCACTGATCCAAGTCATGTAAGACTGCCATTTAAAAACATGTAAACGCTCTGGAATGGCACTAGGATCAATAACGCGCTTCTCTAAGAAATAAACCCCGCCCGCATGCAACATGTTCATGTGACCGACTGCCCCTTCAGGATTTTTCTTAGGGTCTTTAATGAAGTTCACTTCCATCCAAGTGAAAAGAAGAGAATTCCCAATCCACATTATAGCTGCAAGCACGTGAACAAAACGAAAAACTACGTTTGAAAACTCAATTAGTTCAGGACTCATGTAATTTTATCGCCCTTAAATTATAAAGACTGCCCGACTTGAAGATGATTTGAGACTTCGAGAGTTTCAGCAAAGTTTGGATACAAATCTAGCAAGACCTGCTCAGCAGTTACCGGACAACGAACTTCCTTTCCTGCTTCTTCGTTTTCTCTAAATGCTTGGATCGCTTTTCGAATCGCAAAAAATGCTGCAATCCCGTACATAAATGGTGGTTCCCCTACCGCCTTACTGCCTAATGGCCCTCCTGGGTTATCGACGTTCTCCAATAATTTGAGCTCCATCTTCTCTGGCATGAACTCAGCATCAGGGGCCTTATAAGTCGACAGTGCACTAGATGTCAGGCGACCCTCTTCTGTAAATACAAGCTCCTCTAAAGTAACCCACCCAAGTCCCTGGGCTAAACCACCTTCAATTTGCCCACGATCCACGGTTGGAATTATAGTACGTCCTAGATCGTGCACGATACGACTTGCATCTAATTTATAAGTGCCTCTCAAACAATCAACGGTGGTCTCTATCAAGCATGTTCCATAAGTATAATAGTGAAATGGTCGACCATGTCCTTTAACTGGGTCGTAGTGCAGCTTAGGTGGTGAGTAAAAACCATGTGCCATTAACTGAACACGCGAGAAATATGTTTTTAAGACAAGGTCCTCCCAAGTCATATCTGCCGGCTTTGCATTTATGCAAACGATTCCTTCCTTTATAGAAATTTCAGAGGGCTTGCACGATAACTCTTTGGCACCAACCTTTTTCATTCCCTCAAGAATTTCACGACAGGCTATTATTGTGGCATTTCCATTTAAATCTGTAGTCGAACTTGCTGCACTTGGTGAAATGTTAGCGATACGTGTAGTGTTGGTGCTGTTACATTTGATACGATCTGAAGATATGCCAAACGTGCGTGAGCAAATTGCTATCATATTTGAACTAATGCCCTGCCCCATTTCTATGCCCCCAGTAGTGACACTTACAGAACCATCGGTGTAAACATGGACTAAGCTACTACCTTGGTTCAAAAACGTTTTAGTAAAACTTATGCCAAAACAGACAGGCATCATTGCAAAGCCCTTCTTTTTAAATTTATTCTGCAAATTAAACTTTTCGATGCGACTACGGATCTTTTCTACTTGAAAATCTTTCACAGCTTGATCCCAAGTTCGCTGCATATTGCAGGCCTCGACTTCTTGACCGTAATGAAAAACGTAGCCGTCCTTAATAAGGTTCTTTGCCTGAATAAGATCAGGATCAACCCCTATCTTTTTACTAACTTGTTCAATCGCCACCTCCAATGCAAACATACCTTGAGGTCCACCAAATCCACGAAAAGCAGTATTGGGAGGTAGGTTGGTCTGACAACAAGCTGCTCGTATTTTAACATTTGGAATAGAATAAGCATTTGTTGAGTGCATTACGGTCCTCTCTAAGACCGCAGCAGAAAGATCCATGTATGCACCGCCATTTTGAAAGTGTGTTACCTCATAAGCTAGTATCTCACCTTCTTGATTTAATCCAATTTTAAAGTCTTGTTTGTAAGGATGGCGTTTACCAGTCATGCGCATGTCAGCGGCTCGGCTTAGAACTAGTTGCACTGGTCTAGAAAAAATATGTGCCCCCAGTGCGACCATGCAGGCCCATTGAGTCGCTTGATCTTCCTTGCCTCCGAATCCACCTCCTAGACGCTTCACATCGACCTCAATCTTGTGCATGGGTAGGTTCAATACTGCTGCAACATGTTTTTGAACGGCTGATGGGCTTTGAGTAGAAGAAAAAATTTGCATTTGTCCATCCTCTGAAGGAATGGCGCGCGCGCGATTGGTCTCCAAATATAAATGCTCTTGGCCGGCTAGATCAACAGCTCCCTGCGCTACGTGCACACACTCACCCCAAACAGCATCCACATCACCTTTTTCAAAAACGCGGGTTTCTTGGAGCAAATTACCACGCTTAAAAGCAACTCTAGGGCATATATTAACAGGTAATTCTTCAATTTCAGCGCTACAAGACTTAACGGCAAGCTCTGCAATCTCCTGAGAAGTTGCCACGACCATAGCAATTGGGTGCCCTTGGAATAAGACTTCGTCGATCGCAAAAAGCGGTTCATCCGCACGTAATGCCCCGATTAACTTACTGCCAGGTATTGTCTCTGCTGTCACGACACCTAACACGCCATGTATTTCTTTTGTCGCTTCAAAATCTACACTTATTAGTTTCCCGTGCGCGACTGGAGAACCGAAGATTGCTCCATGTAGCATACCATTAGGAGCGGGCAGATCATCCACATATTGGGAGCGCCCACTTACGTGTAGTTCACTGTCACAGTGCCGCATAGAGAGCCTCCTGATTGATAGTTTCTGGAAAGAGTTTAACGAAGTTCGCAAGCAATAGTTGCCTTGCTAGTAAGCGCTTATAGTGGGCGCTTCCGCGAACATCTCCGATAGGCTCAAACTCAGACAGTGCTACAGCAAGACAATCTAAAAATGTATCCATTGAGACGGGTTTTCCGTCTAAGAATGCGCTGGCTTCTTTTAAATGCAGAGGAGTCGCTGAGACTCCACCCAAGGCCATGCTTGAGTGCGTAAAGTGATTTTCTTTTACTTCAAACTTACAAGATGCATTGACAGTGGCAATGTCTAGCCAAGCACGCTTGGACACCTTTTCCCAATTAAAATAAGTATTTTCGCTGAAAACAGGAAATGAAATTTCAGTGACCACCTCATCAGACTTCTTGTTAAGCTGCTTGTAGCCAAGATAGAACTCATTTAGAGGCAATTCCCGCCTATGCCCATCTGGCGACGTCAAAATTAGTGAGCACTCTAACGCAAGCAGCAAGCAAGTCATGTCTGCGATCGGAGAGGCATTGCAAAGATTTCCCCCAATAGTAGAGCGCGTGCGTATAGGCCAGCTTGCCATTAATAAGTTGTAATCATAAATTTCTTGAACATGAGTTTTGATAACTGGATCTGTAGCAAAAGCTTCAAAAGTCATGCGGGCATCAATAATAACTCGTCCCTCACAAGCTCTTGCGGAGGGAATTTCGCTACCATTGTTAAGGAGCGTAATTGATGATTCGGCAAGTTGCTCGCCACGCTGCACATAGAGGTCGGTGCCTCCTGCCACAATCGTACATCCTCTTTGCTGAAGTCCCATTTGAAGGATTTCATTAGGCTCAATTGCCTTTAAGCGTTCTGCTATACCAAGGAAATACGTGGGCAGAGCCTTCGCCTCAACCAAAGCCTTAATTCGCTCCTTATTAATAAGTCGGTCACGCAATGACTGGATAGCTTGAATTCCAGCATTTTTGATTGATTGATACCCTGTGCATCGGCAAAGATTTCCTGATATTGCATATAGTACGCCTTCTTCATTAAGCGGTATTTGGGGCGCCATTAAACCCGCTGTCATGCAAACGACAAATCCAGGAGTGCAATAACCGCACTGCGTTCCGCCGCAATCAACCATTGCATTTTGAACAGCAGAGAGATGTTCCATATTGAGGCCTTCTATAGTCACCAAGTGCCTACCGTGAAGCTCTCCCATAGGCAATAAACAAGAAGTCATTGGGCGATATTCGATGGAATTTTTTTTGAGCTCTCCAATGATAACTGAGCAAGCGCCACAGTCCCCCTCTTTGCAGCCGGATTTTGTCCCAGTTAAAATTTTATGCTGTCGCAAATAATCCAATGCAAGCATACCGGCAGGAACATGCGCTTGGACTGTCTCTGAATTGAGAATAAACTCTACAACCTTGTTTACAGTCACCATATATTAATCTCGATATTATGTATCAGATTCTCTTTCTAAAAGTATTTTTGCTGCTATGCTAACTGCGATTTCTTCTGGAGTATCACTATTAAAATCAAGACCTACAGGAGCAACAATTTGCGCAATTTGCAAATC
>CENJ01085300.1_pt1 | contig 10282 bp, 11 predicted proteins | sample 356161 | NCBI WGS metagenome assembly CENJ01 (sample SAMEA2619531, study PRJEB7988) | marine metagenome | biome: marine biome (ENVO:00000447); feature: surface water layer (ENVO:00002042); material: "saline water (ENVO:00002010), including plankton (ENVO:xxxxxxxx)" | depth 5 m | reverse complement strand
TTCGCTTGTTGCTGAATCTCTTCAACCGATGTTTCAGCGATCGTCTTGCGATCCACCGACCTTAGGTACTGGAGCTCGAGCGCAAAGGGCTTGTCTGGCCGATATTGCCCATCAGGCGCCCATAGTTGGATGTTGTAAATATCCCAGAACCAGACAGTCAGTCGCCCGGAGCCAACCAAGCGATGGGATTCAAGGATCCCTTCCGCACTCGCAACCGGCACGCTCGTGGTGAACCACAGCACCATGACCAGCAACTTCGATACTACCGTTAACCGACCTCGAGCCATGATTAGGTGCCCTTTTTAGCGTCTTGGTGTAGCTCGATCGCTAATTCAATCAAACGCTCCACATCGAGCTTTCCATAGTTTGATCGACTCCACTGAAGACCTTCCTGTAATCGCGCCTCATCTAACTTCATCAGTCCTTCAATGATTGTTTCATGAGCACCTCTGACGAGCACTTCGACCTCGCATTTTTTCGTTAAAACCATGTATTGCTCCTAACCGAACGCATTCTCAACGGGTATTCAAAGCAATAGTGGGGTGGGAATGAAGACTATTCCAGCCTGTGATTGAAATCGAAGTGAGCCTTTGTCAGTGCCAGCGCATCTAAGGACTCAATAAACAAACAGGCCAAGATGCATCGGGTTGAGTGGAAGCGAATCGATCACGAAGTGCCAGGGCTTATCGACAACTCGGCTGCCGTCTCTCGCATCGTAAAGAAGTACCCGCGAATACAAGTGACTCCAGACGGAGACCAACAGATGAAGCACTGCCGTCGCCTGCATACCACCAATCGTTCGCATTAATGGGGCCAATGCCCCGGCTGTGCTGCATTGATCTTGCACCACTGGGGCATCTTGCGGAACGTCGCTACAGTATTGACCTTGGACTGCGGTCCTTCAGCGAAAACCCTTTAAATCTGCCTGTTACCGAAAATCCTGTCTATCAGCAGTCTTTAGACACAAGTTTTTCGACTGACAGAAACAATGCAAAACGGAGCCGTGCAGGCTGTCCCCAGCCCACTCTAAATTCACGACGGGGTGCTCGACACCGTCGATCGATCATATTTCGCGCGCGCGAGCTCAAGAAGGATTCCTGCGACGAGGGCCAAGAACAAACCACCCCACAACGTCAGAGGCACCATCAGCACAATGATCAGCTGGCAAGATGAACGGACTTTCAACAGCTTCAACGGATCAGCCAAAACCCAAGCAGCAAACAGCACCAGAGTCGCTGTGACCTCCTTCGGAATAGCATGCAATATCTGCGCAGATTGATCACCGAAAAAGAGCGCAATTACCAAACATGTCAAGCCAAAAATCACCAGAGACAATCCGGTTCGCGAACCCATCCCGTAATGAGCAGCCAATCCACCTGCACCATGACACATAGGCATTGCACCAAAGGGAGCCAATAGCAGGTTGGCAAGGCCAGACGTCATCGAAAACCGCCTTTCAGTCAATTCGCTTGCACCATCAGGGAAATAGTTCTGAGCGATGATCGCGGTCAATATCAACGCATTGGTCAAGGTCAGCGCTAGCTGTGGCAAGAACAAGGACTGAAGCCCAAAAGACAAACTCTCTAGGCTTGGCAAAGCAAGCTCAGGAAATGAAACGCCAAAAGCAAAGTCTCGAAGTTCAAGTGGCGAGCCTAACCAGAGAAAGCCGGCCACAATCACAAGCAAACAACTGATCGACCTGAGCGCACTCAACTGTGTAGCGACCAGTAACGCCAACAGAATCATCAGTGGCCATACGTCAATATCATCGAATCCAAACGCAGTGATTATGAGACTGGCGGCTAATGCCAACCGCATCCCGTGCAACACGGTTTTCGGTATCAGTGATTTCAAATAGCCAATGACCTGTGTTTGACTCAGAATGAGCAGGGTAAAGCCCAACAGGATTCCAGTAGCAATCAGCACTTCTGGACCGGCAATCCCTGCGATTCCGGCCGCAGCGATGGCCTTCATGGGCTGCACCGGGATCGGGCGGCGATAAATGATTCCAGTGGCAATGGCAAAAATACCAAAGCCAAAAAGTAGACCAACCGGGTCCATTCCCGCAACAACAATGAGCCCGATGACTAATGGCAGAAACGTACCCAAATCCGCATAAGCAGCTGAGACTTCATTGAATTGCCAACGTGCGAACATCTGTCACCCATCTATTTAAACCCAGAGAACAGAATATTCGATTTAATCAATCTTGCAATCGAAGGAAGTGGCTCACCGGACCGATTAAACAAAGATCGGAAAATCTAGCGGGGAACTTCCCTTGGATATTTTGCCTCATATGTTGAATACAACCGGACTCATTCAAGCCCAACGCCCACACCAATAACACCGAAATGACATCATTCTCGATAGGCCTCCTTAAAAGGGTAATTCCGTTGCTTACATTGCGGCATCACGGCGATATTGATCGAGCACTTGCAAATAACGCAGTGGTTCACGGGTCGAAGCGGTTGCTCCGTCAACTCTTCCATGTTCGCGATTCACGACCGTCGGCGGTCGAGCATTAAGATCTGTCAGAACCTGTACCAAGCCGCAAGGCCGGCATGAGGTGTTGTTGGTCTTCGACTGTTAAAGATCAAGTCGGGCTCAGATGTATCAAAGTCATCTGGACTAGATTCGACTTCAGATCATGAAGACAGACGGTTCATTCGAATACGACAAACATGGGCTCCAACAGACATTACCACTGCTGTTTGATGGCATCAGCCAGTCGAGAGAAGGATCAAAAGAATCCATCGATAGATCGTCGTTCGCTTATCGTAAGCATTGATTTCGCCAGGTTATTTCTTTAAGAGGGCGGAAACGCAATCAAAGGTAGAGGCACTTGAACCGATCCCATCCCATCAATGGATCTAGGGACGAATTTTCGATTTTTCTGCTTCGGGTTCGCTTCGCCGGACTATTGGATTACCATCAAACACAACCAAGAACTCGTTGATGAAGTAACTTGGTTGTCAAAAGCGAATAACACCAGGTTGCCGACGAAGGAACATCATGTTTTCAATCGAACAGTTAAGCCACACCTATGCAGGCAAGGTTGATGCGCTCAAGACGCTATCGTTCAATGTCCAATCGAGAAAAGTGACTGCTCTGCTCGGTCCGAATGGTGCTGGCAAGAGTACGTTATTCAAAATCCTCGCAGGATTGATTCAACCAACATTGGGACGCATTGCGATCGATGGGACAGAATGGGATCGCAACAACCCAGAACCCCTTGGCCATGTCGGGTTTGTGTTTCAAGATCCAACAATCGACAGGATGCGCAGTGGCAAAGCGAACCTTACCTATGCAGCACAGCTTCAAGGTTTAACCAAACAGCAATTCGCCCCAAGAATTCAGGAGCTCATTGAAACCTTCCAAATGGAAGAGTTTATCGCACAGGCTGCGGGATCGCTGAGTGGGGGACAGCGCCGACGTTTAGAGATCGCTCGAGCACTGATTCATCGTCCGAGCTGGTTATTTTTGGATGAACCCTCCACAGGGCTCGATATTGACAACCGAGTGCGGCTTTCCGAAATTCTTCACCAGCTGGCAAAATCCGAGGGATGCGGTGTCCTGTGGTGTACGCATATTCCAGATGAATTAAAGCCAGATGACCATGTCGTCATCATGAATCGCGGACAGAACGTGTTTGAAGGGTCATTTGATTCGTTAGAACATCTAATGGCGCAGTATCATAACTTGGTAGGGCAGGCATGAAGCGCAACCTGATCTCGCCAGCGATTGCCATCTTTCATCGGGAATTTGACCGGTTCATCAAACAAAAAGCCCGATGTATCTCAGCAATTGTCCGACCGCTACTGTGGCTCGTTGTCTTCGCGGCAGGATTTCGAAGCGTACTCGGCATTGCAATCCAGCCCCCTTATGAAACCTATATTACCTACGATCTCTATGTGACGCCTGGCTTAATCGGCATGATTGCATTATTCAACGGCATGCAATCATCGCTCAGCATGGTCTATGATCGAGAGACGGGCAGTATGAAGCTCCTAATGACGGCTCCCATCAGTCGCAGACTATTACTCATCTACAAGCTCCTCGCCACCGCGTCGATTTCGACACTCCAGGCGTATATTTTCATCGGAATCGCTCTGCTCTATGGGGTCAATTTACCTTGGGACGGTCTGATCACTGGGCTACCCGCGATTTTTATCTCTTCCTACTTCATCGGCCTCGTTGGCTTGATTCTGGCCAGCCAAATCAAAGAGCTCGAAAATTTTGCAGGAATCATGAATTTTGTCATTTTCCCTGCGTTCTTTCTATCGAGCGCGCTCTATCCTCTATGGCAAATACAAGATACTAGCGAGATCGTTTATCAGCTCGCGATATTCAATCCGTTCACTTATGTTGTGGAATCCATTCGATTCGGGCTTCACGATACGACGATCACTGAGAGCACATTCGGGTTAATCTTAGCCAGCCTGTTGCTATCCCTCATTGTTCATCGACTCTTCACCTACGGCCAAACCCGTTGACCGATCAATGACACACAAGCTCAGATTCAATCTCTCCTTCCCGAAACATTTGATAGTGCCGGGACCGAATCCCTTAACCTCCATGAGGTGCTGACCGTCGCCGTGAAACATGGGGGCTTTCATATCCATCGCGCCACGCTTCAAATCGAGTAAATCAAACCACAAAACCTCTGACTGCAGTTTTTCTGCCAGCGATCCGCTAATGACTATTGTAATTTTGTCTTTTATCGGCACAATTACGATTAAATTACGAAAAATGAAAATATTGCAATTTTATGCTTGATAATGCGTTCGTAGAAGCCTTCAACTTAATCTTCTCTGGGAGCCCAGAACTCACAGAGATCCTTTGGCTCTCGGTTCAAGTGAGTCTGACTGCATTGTTCTTTTCCATTACGCTCGGGCTGCCAATCGGAACAAGCCTCGCGATCACGGAGTTTCCAGGCAAGGGAGCTTGTATCACGATTCTAAATTCATTGATGGGGCTACCACCCGTAGTCGTGGGATTACTCGTATATCTCCTACTCTCACGATCAGGCCCATTGGGCGTTCTTGGATTGCTTTATACGCCAACTGCAATGGTCATCGCCCAAGTCGTTATCATTACACCCATCATCGCGGCGCTGGCGTATCAAGTCATGGATGACCTTCACCGCGAATACCGAGATCTCTTTCAAAGTCTGAGAATTCCCCTAAGTAAAGCAGTTCCCACTTACCTGTGGGATGCCCGTTATTCACTTGTTACCTCTGTCCTCGCAGGATTTGGGCGGGCGATTTCGGAAGTGGGCGCCGTCATCATCGTCGGTGGTAACATTGATCATTTAACTCGTGTGATGACGACGGCTATCGCACTCGAAACATCCAAAGGCGAACTCGCAATCGCTTTAGCGCTCGGCATCATTCTTTTAACACTCGCATTAATCGTCAATGCTGCAGTGACAACCGTCCGCACGCTTGGGCTCAGAAACGCCTATGTTTAAGTCTGACCCCGTGAGCAACATCAGTGTGCAGCAGTCGACAGCGACCCCCGTCCCATTAATCGAAGTCGACAAGTTGAATCTCAAAATCGGTGACAACCATCTTCTCCATGATATTTCAGTGACGTCCTATGCACCCGGAGTGACGATGGTAATGGGTCCAAATGGCGCTGGAAAAAGCTTACTGCTACGTTGCCTTCACGGACTCATGACACCAACGAGCGGCTCCATCCGACTGCTGAACCAAGTACACCAATCAACGATAGCTGATCAATCGATGGTATTTCAAAAACCTATTCTACTTCGGCGCAATGTCATGAACAATCTTGAATTTGCTGCACCGAACGGAACCTCAACAACAGAAATTGAAGAGTTGCTTGAAAAAGTTCATTTGAGTGGCAAACAGATGCAGCCCGCTCGTTTACTGTCCGGCGGAGAACAACAAAGACTTGCTCTGGCAAGAGCTCTTCTCACCAAACCCAGATTCCTGTTTTTGGATGAACCGACCGCAAGTCTTGATCCTGCCTCAGTCCTCATCATTGAGCGTTTGATTTCAGAGGCAACCACACAAGGCGTGAAATGCATTTTTATTTCTCACGACCTCGGTCAAGCAAAGCGGCTCGGAGCAGACATTATTTTTTTACACCAGGGTCGGCTCGCTGAGCATACAAACGCTCAAATTTTCTTCACATCCCCCCAATCAAGAGAGGCCAAAGCCTATCTGAATGGGGAAATTGTGTTGTAACCACCCAGCCGACAAAAGGAAGTCATGATGAAAATCACAAGAATTATACAATCCATCGGTCTAGCGACCATCTTGCATGTCGCATCAAACGTCGCTATTGCTGAATCCATCCTGGTCCAGTCCACGACATCCACTAAAAACTCAGGTCTTTATGATTATATTTTGCCAAAAGTGAAGGCAGATACTGGTGTCACAGTCAATGTGGTTGCTGTCGGCACAGGCCAAGCCATTAAAAATTCCCAGCGTTGCGATGGCGATGTCTTGCTCGTCCACGCAAAAGCATCCGAAGAAAAATTCGTGAACGAAGGTTATGGCGTCAAACGTAGCGATCTTATGTACAACGACTTTGTGATCGTTGGTCCTGCGGCTGATCCAGCAGGTGTCGGTGGTTCAGGTGATGTTTCGAAGTCACTCTCGACCATTGCCGCAAAGCAGGCTTTATTCGCATCACGAGGCGATGATTCCGGAACCCATAAAGCGGAACTTCGGCTCTGGAAAGCCACAGGCATGGATCCAAGTGGCGCTTCGGGATCTTGGTACCGTGAGACAGGATCAGGCATGGGTGCGACGTTGAATACGGCGGTAGGAATGGGCGCATACACAATGACTGATCGCGCGACTTGGACCAAGTTTGGCAACAAAGGTGATTTCAAGATCCAAGTTGAAGGAGACAAGCGTCTTTTCAATCAGTATGGCGTTATCCTCGTCAATAAAGAGAAATGTCCCTCTGTAAAATCAGAAGCGGGCCAACAGTTCATTGATTGGTTACTATCTACCAAGGGACAAAAAGCAATCGCATCCTATACCGTGAACGGAAACCAGTTGTTCTTCCCGAATGCCAACTAAATCATCAAGGAGGGGGCATGTCAGAAAATCTGGTGATACTTGCACCGGGGAGTATGACCCACATCCTTCCGTCGTTACTCGTCGAGTATCATTCACTCAAACCACTATCAATCCATTGTGAATTCGGGCCATCAGGATCTCTTCGTGCAAAAATAGAAGCAGGAAAGCATTACCATCTCTTTCTAAGCGCGACGACCACACATACCCAAGATCTCTTCCATTCCGATCATTTGAGTAAGCACGACGTATTGGGATATAACCGGATGGTGTTACTGCATCGACATTCCATCGATGTTCGTCAAGAGACTGTGCTGTCCCACTTAGTTGACAACGCGCGGATCCTCGGCATGTCCACAACTGGTCTCGACCCCGCGGGAGATTATGCTTTCGAAATCCTCAAAAACGTGAGTGTAGCCACTAAGACGTCTCTCTCAGACCTTGTTGCGAGAACTCGGATCATTACCGGTGGCAGAGAAACTCCCAACGCGCCGCCAGGCCGAAATCAATACGGCTGGATCATGGAAACACAGAATGTGGACCTTCTGCTCACCTATTATTCAAACGCTCTCGCAGCGATAGATGACAACCCACATGTTGGATTCTGTGATTTGCCAGAACCAATCGCTATGACAGGAACTTATGGAATCGGGGTAGCGAAGAATACGACGAAAACTGCGTTTAACTTGTATCGTTGGCTTCTGAGCAAGGAAGCACAAAACCGACTGGCAGACAGTGGTTTTATTCCGAGAATGGCGGGAGACTGATAACGCCCAAAGACATCGGTCAGCTGCACCCATGGCGATTTCCAGTTTAGGCTCAGGCCGACTTCGTCGACCGGTTCTTCAAACTAGTCCCAAAAAACGAATCAGCCGTGTTGAAGCGCTCAGATCAAGTGTAGTCCTATTCTAAGAGGCCCCGTTCAGTCGAATCAAACCAAGCTCTGAAATGTCATACCCCTCAAACCGCGAGGCTTCTGCCTGAAATGTTTCAGAGCCAGTGAAACGCATTAGTGTTTGGATTTGCGGCTCAAAATATGAATAGCGATCAATCACGAGGTCGAAATATTCAACACAGACCGGAACAAATTGAAGATTGTAGCGACTCGCAAAACATCGCAGACCAAAAGTCACGTCGGCTTGACCTTCAACGATAGCGAGAGCCGCTTCTGTTTCCGTCCGCGCTTCTCGGACGCAATCTAACTCATCGATAGACATTGCGTATTTCTGTAAGCGTGATTCAAAGACTTTTTGTGCACCTGCCTCGGCTTGTCTCCGGACGAGCTTTCGACCCCGAATATCCGAAAACCCTTCAATTCCTGAGCCTGGCTTCACGATTAAGCCGCGCTCTCGCTTGGCCCAATGCATCAAAATCGACGCTGTTTGCGCTAAGTCTTCTCGGACCGCTTCCAGATTCCAACCGAGGTCTTGTTCATTTTCAAGATGAACGCCACAAACGATGCCTTCACGAGCGCGATAACGCTCAAGACCATCGATTGATCCGTTTAACATCGAAGCCAAACCCGACCCCGACGCTCCAATCGCCCATTCAAAAACTGGGTCATGCGACCCTAAAATGATTGAAGGCCGGGTTGCGCTTTCAACAAAAGAACCTCCCTTGTGCTGAATCCACTGATGGATCTCAGCCTGTGGAAATAAGAGTTTCCCAGTGGCTTTCACACACGGAATTGCTCCGCGTGAGGCCAGATCGTAAACCTTGCGCTCTTTCAGCCTCAGTAAATGGGCAACTTCTTTGGTGGTCAGAAATTCAGACAATGGGCAGGACTCTTGTTCATCCGTCGAGGCGTAAGCATACACCAGAGGGTCAAGAGAAATTAACGGTTTTGTAATTGCTGTAGTCGGTCAATGAGAAGGTCTACGCTCACAGCAAAGTTGACACCAGCATCAATATCCGCGTCTTTCGTGAATATCGCGGCAATCATTCCAACCAACTGCCCCTTGGAATTCACCAGGGCTCCCCCCGATGAACCGGGGTTGATGGCTGCATCGGTCTGAATGAAATCCTCGATCCTATTCAGTCCAATCCCCTGTCGGTTCGGACCTGCGATGACACCACAACTCATACTGACTCCTAAGCCAAATGGATTTCCGAGTGCACACACGTGCTCCCCCGGTAAGGTCGATTGGCTAGCGAGAGTCAGCGCGGGCAAAGCATCTCGGACTTCTAACAGTGCAACGTCAGTGTCTTCATCAAGCCAGACAATTTTTGCCAGTTGGGATAGACGGTCGGATGGTTTGATCACGATATCTGTCGCGCGGTTGACCACATGTGCTGCGGTCAGGATCCAATGTGATTCGTCACGAGCGTCAAGCCCGATGACAACTCCACTGCCCTCTGGCGCAACTCCTAAAGGCGCGCCAAAGCCTGGCTTTTCGTAACCGGGCCATGTTGGCAAGACCGAAACGACCGATGCATGAGCCTTCTCCCAGGTCCGAGGCCCGTGATCTGAGTGAGCAGCAATGGCGCCCAGGAGGAATAATGCAGCCACCAGCAGTTTCACTGAGGTTCGGTCGCTCGCTTGAGATAACTAATGAGGTCTGCTCGATCCTGTTCCCCTTTAATCCGTTGGACAGGCATTTTTGAGCCTGGAGTCACGACATCCGGACCATCTTTAAAGAGTAAGTCGATGGTGTCTTCATTCCAAACGAGTTCCATGTCTAGCAACTCTTGCGAATATGGGTAGTCTTCAACAGCCCCGACTTTGCGTCCAAAGACGCCGTACAACGTCGGACCCGCGCGCCGCTTGCTGGACGGCGTTAGGGTATGACAGACACTGCATTTTCGCGCGAATTGCTTTTGTCCATTATCAATCGGTTCATCCGGATGAAACCGACGCTCTCTATCGGCGAGAGGATGGGGCACGATGAAGTCGCCGAGGTTGATCTTGGTGATCCAGTCATCTAAGCCAGCAAAATACAAGGATTCCGCATTTTCTCCTAATTGCATCGCCCAAATCGGTCCTTTGATCGCATTGAAATCATGCTGAATTTCGCCGACCAACGCATCAGCGATGACCACGCGGCCTTCGGCTGTACCAAACGCCATTTTTTCTGACTCCGGTTCAATGGCGATGGCGAGAACAGGTGGTCCACCGACCCAAAGATCAACTGCCGGACCCGACCCATCGAGACTGACGCTCTTCATTACGCCGTTGGATCCGCCATAAGCAAGCACATTTAATTCGGGGCTCACCGCCATGACATTGA
>CENJ01330735.1_pt1 | contig 10284 bp, 8 predicted proteins | sample 356161 | NCBI WGS metagenome assembly CENJ01 (sample SAMEA2619531, study PRJEB7988) | marine metagenome | biome: marine biome (ENVO:00000447); feature: surface water layer (ENVO:00002042); material: "saline water (ENVO:00002010), including plankton (ENVO:xxxxxxxx)" | depth 5 m | reverse complement strand
ATTTTATTAGTGGAGTCTTTTTTGGATTATAAATAACGTCAAATATTTTGACAGAATTCTTAAAGTTCTTAAAGTGATCATTTGTAAGAATAAACTGATTTTTTTTATTAATAGAACCTACATCGGTGCAATTAATAACAAAGTCAAATTTTTTTGTATTCTCGGATAAATCTTTTATTAAACAAGTAGAGCAATTAAATTTTTTTTTAAATAACTTTAATTTTGATATTTTTCTACCAGCTATAAGTATATCTTCGCTATTATTTACAAACTTGGTTAAATAAGAACCTACAGAAAGCGAGGTTCCACCAGTTCCAAGAATTAAAAATTTTTTATTTCTGATTGATCCTAGTTTTTTTAAAGAATAAATAGCACCTTCGCCATCTGTATTTGTTCCAAATAATTTACCATTTTTTCTATAAATACAATTTATTGAACCAATTTTTAATGAAGTTTTATCTATATTAGATTTTAGATATTTAAATACTGACTCTTTGTAAGGATTCGTAATCGCACCTCCAATAAAATTTATATCTTTTTCTAAATAATTTATTAGTTTTGTAAAATTTTTTTTATTTACATCAAGACAAATCATTTTAGTTTCACTATTCAATTTTTTGTAAACACGGTTCCATAGTTTAGGTGATCTAGCTCCTTGCGAAGGATTAATTCCAATAATTGCTGAATATTTTTTTTTTGAATTAATAAAAATTTTATTTGAAATAAGATGAGATATAATCAATTTAATCTATTTTTCTGTTTATAGCTTTTGCAGTTTTTCTAGATAATTTAATTAATTTTTCAAAATCTTTAAAGTCTATTGGTTGAAGCGGATCAACGGCTGCATTTTTAGGGTCAGGATGAACCTCTAACATTATACCATCGGATCCTGCTGATATACTAGCTAAAGTCATTGATGAAACCCAAGGTCTCCAAAATGTTGCATGAGAAGGGTCAGATATAATTGGTAAATGTGAAATTTCTTTACAAGCAGGAATGATTTGAAGATCAAGAGAGAATCTTGAGGTACTTCTGTGAGTGTGAGGAATAGATACTCCCCTTTCACATAATATTAATTTTTTATTTCCTTCATATAAAATGTATTCAGCAGCACCTAAAAAGTCTCTTAATGAGGCTCCATAATGTCTCTTTAATAATATCGGCTTACCAGTTTTTGCCACTTTTGTTATAAAGGGGTAATTTTGCATATTTCTTGATCCAATTTGTAAAATGTCTGCAACTTTAGCAATTGGTTCGATATATTTTTCTTCCATAACTTCTGTGACTATACCTATTCCAGTTTCCTCTTTTGCTTTAGCTAGCCATTTTAAACCTAATTCACGTGTTTCGTTGTAGTTTTTACTTCTGTAAGGAAACGATAATGGTTTAAAAGCACCACCTCTTAAAAATTGTGCACCTTCTTTTTTTATAAATTTTGCAATTTTAATAATTAATTTTTCACTTTCGACCATGTTAGGGCCTGCCATAATTGGGATTAATGGACCTCCAAAAGTAGTATTATTTATTTTAAATTTTGACTTGTGATTTATATTTTTTTTTGCAGCTAATGGAAACTTTGATTTAAGGTCTTCACTTGAAATATCTTTGCCTGGAAATTTATTGTCCATATTAATTACCTAATTTAGACGATAAAGCTTTATTATCAACTTTTATCCAACGCTTTTCTTCATTGCTTTTGTATATAGCGTTTACTATCTTTGTTGTTTCAAGAGAAGTAAGAGGATCAACTGGTGGTTGTATTTTATTGTTCTTTAGGTTTTTAAAAAGAATTTTAAAAAAAGGTATATGCCCTAAGCCATAGCCAGTACTTACTTTTTGAGAATTATTAGACATAATCATCTTTTTATTAAAATTTTTACCTATAAAATTCACATCAGTGATTTTGTTTAAAGCTATTCCTGAAATATCTATATGTCCTTTGTCACCAATGATTGAAATGGAGGCCTCAATATCATTTGGTCTAGCAGCTGTTGTAGCCTCAAGGGTTCCCATAGAATTATTATAAAATTTCATAAGACATATAGCTGTGTCTTCAGCTTCTAATTTATTGATTAAATTATTTCCATATGAACAAATCTCTTTTATGGGTCCATTTAAAAAATTTATTATATCAATATGATGTATACATTGTTGACTAATAACACCACCATCATATTTCCAGGTTCCATGCCATCCATCGTCATAATAATCTTGGTATCTCGCCCAACGGAGCCTTATGTTAGCTGTAACAATTTTTCCTAAATATTTCTTCTTTAAAATTTTACTGGTATAAATAACTGCAGGGTTAAATCTATTTTGAAAAACAGTGCCAAATAGAATATTTTTTTTGTTTGCAAATCTTATGAGTTTTTTGCATTCATCTATTTTTAAACACATTGGTTTTTCGGTAATTGTATTAATATTCTTTTCGAGACAAAGCTTACTTAAATCAAAATGAGATCCTGATGGTGTGAGTAATATAACCAAATTAGGGTATTCTTTATTTATAGCCTTATTGATATCACTATAATAATTACAATTATAATAACTCGCAAATAACTTAGCTTTTTCAACTTTAGTATCACAAACAGCTACTATCTTATTATTATTTGAGAAAATTTTATTTGAAATATTTTTATAGTGTTGTGCTACTCTTCCACATCCAACAATTAGAATTCTATTCACTATCACTTTTAAATATTGGATTGGAATAATTTTTTTTTGTAATCTTTAATGAAACTGACTCTTCAATTTTATAAAAAGAAAAATCTTTATATCTCCAAGACCTATCTAATAATTCATCAATTTTACAAAAGGTAAAAAAACCAGTTAAAAAAATTAGTAAATCATTATTTTTAAAATATTGAGGCACAAATATGTCTGATTTTAAGCTTTTAACACTTTTATTATTGTTTATTATCTCGAATACTCTTGATTCTTGTCTTGCGGCTATAAGGGTATGACACTTTTTGTTTAAATAAAAGTTAAGAGCTTTTTGAAGTAATTTTGAATCTCTAAATGGATATTCAATTTGAAGTATCATTACAAAAGAAAAATTTGAAATTTCTCTATATTTAAGGTTAAGTAAATATCTGGTTATATCAAACAAATCTATAGTTTTATTAGACATGGAATTAGGCCTTAATACAGCATGAGCTCCACAATTAGTTATTAAATCTGATAACTTTTTACTATCAGTTATTACATAAACCTTATCAATTTTGATTATATTTATAGCTGTTCTGATAGTTTTAACTAAATGCTCCTCATCTAATATATCCTCAGCTCTTGCGGGAATAACGGCAACACCTTTTTTGTTTGAATGATTGCTTTGACTTAACTTATAGTTAAAAAATTTATTAGATTGTTGTTCAAGTATTTTGATTATCGACTCTGCTCTTTTAATATTTTGAGAATGATTTATGCCATGCCAGTGATATACACTTGCTAACGGTTCGTAATATATTTTAAGCTTGTTATCGATAATTACTTTTCCCCATAGTCTATCTTCAACGTTTTGCACTTTTTCATCGAATGGAAATTTCTTCCAAGTTTTTTTTAAAAAACAACTATTAGCATTATGAAAAAAAGGATCTTTTGACTGTACCTTTTTATCTAATCCAAAAACTGTTAATAAATCTCTTTTATCCAAAGGACTGGAAAACGATAAAGGCTCTTGCCTTCCATAAACTGCAGCAATATTTTTTTTAGATAATGGTTTTATAAGGCTACTCAGCCATAACTTATTTGTAGGTATGCAATGTGCAGATAAACAAACAATAATCTCACCATTAGATTTTTTTATTCCATGATTTATGGCTTTACCAGGTTTAAAGTCTTTAATTCTTAATATTTTTATATTTTTGTATTTTTTTACAATTTTTATTGTGTTGTCTTTAGAGTAATTATCGACAAATATAATTTCATAATTTTTATAAGTTTGTTCATAAATAGAATTAATACATGACTCAATCCAGTCTTCCTCATTAAATGCTCTAATTATTATTGAGACAAGTTTATTATTAATTTTATTCAATTTTATTTTTAAGTATTAGATTAGCAATACTCAAATCTTTTTTTTCATGAATATCAATTGCAGACAATACATTATCATTTGAAATAATATCAACATTGTTTCCTATTCTTTTACCAGATCTCCATATTTTCGATTTAGATATAGAAAATAGACCAGTATCCTCTCTATAAATTTTATTTTTGATTTGTCTTGATGAGTAATTTTTCATCCAATTTTTTAATCTTAACCATTTACCATTTTTATATTCCCAAAAATTTTTATGTGTTTCAAACCCCACAAAAACACTATCAAGTTTTGGTTTATTTATAATTTTATCAATACCCATATCTATCCACTTTTTGTCTCTAAAAATGTCACATGGTGATAAATAAATACAATAGTCATATTTAATTTTATCAATTTTTTCACAAGTAATTAAAGCATGTTTAAGTGTTTCTTCTGTAGTAGTCAAATCTGCAGCTAAATTTTTTGGCCTTAAAAAAGGTGTATCTGCTCCAAATTTGTTAGCAATTTTAGCAATTTTAGATGAGTCAGTCGTAACAATAACTCTATCAATTTTTTTTGAACTTAATGCAAACTTTATTGTTCTTACAATTAATGGTTCTTTATTGAGATTAAGGATATTTTTATTTTTAAGACCTTTCGATCCAGATCTTGCCGGTATTACACATATAATTTTATAAAGTTTTTTGGTATTCAAATTTTCTAAACCTAAACAAAATGATTGGAGTATTTACCAATTTTTATTTTTATTCTATCTAATATATTTGGATTATCTAAACTAAAGGGAAGTTTTGAGGTAAAGACACACATCCTTCTAAATGATTTAGTAACAGATCGTGGTGTTACGCCATGTAAAGAATTTAAAGAATTTAAGAAAATTAAAAAAGTATTTGGTTTATACTTAATAGTCTTCTCAAAATTAATATCTTCCATTTTTATATCATTTATAGAAAGTCTTTTTTTATTTACTGAGATATTTTTTTTCCAACTAAACAATTCAAGATCACCACCAGTAGAAAAATCATCTTTATGTTTTAAATAAAATAAACCTGTAAAAAGTTTATTCATATTATCTAAATGCGCACCTCGAACACTTGAATATTCTAAAACTTGAGTGTTCACACATGTACTCAATTGATTTTTTGACTCAGTATCTAATATTTCATTAATGTTGGAAAACTTTGATGGATAATATTGAATAATTTCATTTTTAAAAATATTAATTATTTCACGGAAGAATACATTAGAAGAGTGATAATTTACAAAATCAACCCATAATTTATCTATATCGTCTCTTAATATTAAATCTTTGTGTAAAAGATCCTTGCGAATATTATTTTCTGATGGACTAGAGTTTTTGTAAAAAAAATCTATTGGAAAGTTAGAGGATAATTCTTCATAGAAACTTAAATCAAGAGCATCTTCTATAATTATATGCGGAAATGGTTCTTTAATTAAGTGTGTCTTATTTGCCTTATTTAAAAGTGATTCCATAATACGAATTTAATTAACTTATTAAGACTAATACTTTATTTCAATTCTCTCCTTTCTTGAAGTTCGAATTAAAAGAGGTTTAATAGATCTATCATTATAAAATTTATTTACAGCTTCATATTGGCCTTTCCAATGCCCATAATCATCAAAAATTAAGAAACCACCTGGAGAAATATAATCGTAAAAACCATTTAGTGTATGTAAAGTTGATTCATAAAAGTCAGTATCTTGTCTAAGTAATGAAATTTTTTGATGTTTTATTTTAAATACTGTGTCTTTAATATCACCGACAACGTAATGAATTTTTTCTCTATTATAATTAATTTTAGATAATAAATTTTGGACTGTTTTTAAAGATGCAAAGTTATCACCTTCATTAAGTAATTTATTATTCAAAATACCAAAGTCATTCTTATTTGGTTTAGTCATACCCTTAAATGTGTCATAAAGATATATGTCTCTTGAGTAATCTGATCTTGAGGAAAAAAAAAGTAACATCATTGCAACGCAAACACCTCGATAAACTCCAACTTCAATAATGGAACCTTTAATATTATTATCATGGATATACTTACAAGTAGTATAGACTGTATAAAGAGCCAACGGTGAGTAATCATTTTCATATATTTCTTTGATTTTATTTAACAAATCTTTAAATTCGCTTTCAATTAAAGGTTCTTTTTCTATTTCTAGGTTTAATTTATTTAAACTTGATGACTTGATCATTTTTAAATTAAAAATAGATAAGATATAATTTAAAAAAAATTTAATTTTCTTCATATGATAAACTTATTCTTTTTTATCTGGATTTACTAATTTTAAAAAATTAAAAATTTTAAGAGCAACAAATATATAAACTTTATATGGAAGAATGACATAAATTAAAAAATTAAGAAAGTTCAATAAAGAATAATATATTAAACTGATTAAGTTTTTAAATTTAGATGGTTTTATATTTAATATTAATTTTAATTTTAGAATTAAAGTTTTATTGCGTAAAGTTTTGAGTGTATTTTTAATCTTACTACTCTTAGTTTTAATTCTTTTTGTAATTAAAAAGTGAATATGTTCTTGTTTCCATGCAATTCCACTATAAAGCACACTCCATTTATCATCATAGGGATATTTGCATAGATCAATATCGTATCCTACACTTCTCTTTGTATATCTGTTTATATTTATAAAATATCCATAATTAACTGTATTTTTATTTATAAAATTAAAATAATTATTTATTTGATTGTACTCCATTTCTGCAAAGGATCTTGCATTGATAAACATATCAATTGGGATATTATCAATGTTTATCTCATTATTACAAATAACTATGTCAAATTTTAAAAATAAATCTTTATTTACTCTATAAGATGAGTCGTTAATAGATTTTATTTTAAGATGAGGAAAGTTATTCTTTAAATAGTACTCTGTAACATGTACCGAGTGCTTTAAATCGATGATTAAAAATTTAAAGTGGTTAAAATGCAAATAAAATTTTTCTACTAAGCCTCCATAGCCTGATCCAATTTCACAAATATATTTAACTTTATTTAAATCAATATTTTTATTTATAATATATAACCAATTGATAAAATTTAACTCAGAAAATAAGATATATTTTTTATTCATTTTAATATAATTACTTGAGTTTCCGATATTATTTTTAGTAAAACTCTTATAAAAAAATTCTTTCCCAACAATATTAATTGACTCATTTATCAAATCTTTTTTTTCAGCGTCAGATAGCTCATCATTCGCCTCATGCACAAATCCATAATCCAAATTATTTCTTTTAAAGTTGGTAAGTATTTTTTCATCAGTTGTAATAATCTTATTCTTATTTTTTATCCTCCAATGAAGTGATGTGCTTTTATTTGATGTCATTTTAATTTTATTAAGGAAATAGTTTTAGTTAAAAATATATTTTAAATTTAATACTTTCCAAACAAAAAATGAATTTCCTAAATCTCTTTTGGAAGAATAACTTTCGTATTCATTTAGAAAGGCCTTTAGATTTACTATACCTAAATCTTGTAATTTGCTGCTTTTAATCTCATCATAAATATCATTGTATAGATCTTTTTTTAGCCATTCTCTTTGAGGGGTAGCTACATATTCTTTTTGAGAATTTTTTATATCTTTAAATTTAAATTTTTTCATGTCGTTCCTTAATAATCTTTTTAATTTTCCCTTTCGAATTAAATTAGAAGGGTTTAATTTAAAAATATTTTCAACTAAATTATGGTCCAAAAATGGAACTCTTGTTTCTATACTACTGAACATTGAACATCTATCTTGAAACATAAGAAGCTTAGGCAATTTTTTTTTAAAAATATCCTCGTACCTAACTCTATTTAGATTATTGTAATTGAAATCATGCGAATATAATTCATTTTGAGTATTTAAATTTTTTAATAAATCACCCTCAAAGTTTTCACTTTTTAAACTTGTTCCATCTGGAGCCATCATACCAAAAGCTTTATTAGCAATTAATTTATCATTTTTGACTATATTCGATAAGTCTTCTCCCGTAATTAAATGCCAAGACTTTATTTCATCATTCAGTCTCTTATGGTCATTATTTTTTTTTAAATCTAGAAGCATTGCGTAGAAATAATATTTATAACCTGCAAATACTTCATCAGCACCTTCACCAGATAATATAACGCTAATATCATTTTTTTTAATATTTTTCATAAGATTAAATAGAGATAAGGTTCCCAATCCACCAAGGGGAGAATTAAAATAATTTACTGCTTCAGATAATTCATTAATAAGATTTTTACTTTCTAATTTAGAAATATGACTCTCAATTTTTTCATTATTATAGAATTTTTGAATTTTTTTTGACTCATCATAGATATTTTCATCATATCCATATGTAAAAGTTTTTATTTTCGATGTTTTATCATTTTCAAACATATAATTTAGTAAGATATTAGAGTCTAAGCCAGATGAGAGTGTTAATCCAATTGGTAAATCTGATATGAGATGAGAGTTTATTGATTTATCGATATTGTATTCAACAAATTCAAGTAATTCATTTTCATTTAAATTTAAATAATCTTTATCAATTTTATCCAAATCCCAATACTTTTTTTTTATAATTTTATCAGATGTGATTGATAAAGTAGATCCAGTTTGGATAGGTATAATGTTGTTATAAAAGGTTTCTCTGTTATTTTCAGTTATTCCATAGTTTAAATAATTCTTAATTGATTTTAGGTTTGGTTCTTTTTTAGCTCCTAAATCAAATAAAGAGTTTAAGTCTGATCCAAAAATAAATTTTTCTCTTTGTTGATATATGTAAATAGGTTTTATTCCAAACCTATCTCTAATTAAATGGATGGTTTGTTCTCTTGGATCCCATATACAAATTGCAAACATACCATTAAGTTGGCTTACAAAATCTAAACCAAATTTTACATATAACTCGAGAATAATCCGAGTATCACTTTTAATTTTACTATTTAGATTATGCTGTTTACGAAGATCCCTGTAATTGTAAATCTCTCCATTAAAAACTATAGTAACTCCTGTTTGGTTGTGTACCATCGGTTGTTTAGCATCATCCGTAAGGTCAATAATTGATAATCTTGTATGAACTAAAGATAAATTGTGACTTAAATAATATCCATAATCATCTGGGCCTCTCCTTTTTAGCCCCTCAAGACATTTATTTATTTGTTCTTTTTTTGGATTAAAACCAAATACACCTGCAAATCCACACATCAAGAAATACTTAACAGATTAGTATTAAAAAAGATAACATATTCTATTTATATGAATTTACTAAAAAATTTGAGTAGTTGTTTAATACATTACAATTTTTTGCACCTAGATAATTGTTTATAAAGCTGGAGTTATCATTTTTTAAGATTTTAATATTATTTATTTTATCTATAAAATCATCAAAAGAAAAAGCGATATTATTTTTATTTAAATCTTTATATATAATAAGTTCATAGGGATGACAATAATCAAGTAAGATAAATAATTTATCTAAGAGTATTGAGTCACATATGGCGCCAGATTTTACACCTATTACCAAATCAACATAATTAGTTAATTGAAAAGTTGTATACTTGTTATCATTTTCTACTAATAAAATATTATTTTTATTATTAAAATTAGATAAATCAATATTAGATGAAGGATGAGTTTTAATAATTAAATTGTATTTATCACTTAATGACAGGTATTCAATAACTTGATTAATTTTTTCATTATCTAAAACTTTATGATGCTTGTTATTAATTTTTATATAATTACTTTTTTCCAAAAGAATAAGAATATTTATTTTATTATTGTTAAATAAATTTTCTATTTTTTGGTAAAATTCTTTTTGAACATTTATCCATTCTTTACAGTATCTGGCCGTTCCTAATATCTTTACATTTGGTAATATACAGTTATTCATATCAAGTGAAATATGATTGTAAAATATGACTGATTTATAATATTTGTAGTCCCGTAAATCTGGTAAGACAAATCTCAAGTCCAAGGATCTATCTTTTAATTCTCCATTATGAAGGGTAATTCCATGAGGAACGCTAATCAATCTTAAATTTAGTTTATAGGATAATTTTTCAAGGAAAATATTATTCAAATTGTCAATAATGAAAGATGTTTTTTTTGAAGATAAAATAAATATCAATAACAATTTAATAAAAAAGTAGAAAGAAATATACTTGCGAAAAAATATAATAAAAAATTTAAATAAACTATTATTCAGATATTTATTTTCATAAATT
>CENJ01170771.1_pt1 | contig 10296 bp, 7 predicted proteins | sample 356161 | NCBI WGS metagenome assembly CENJ01 (sample SAMEA2619531, study PRJEB7988) | marine metagenome | biome: marine biome (ENVO:00000447); feature: surface water layer (ENVO:00002042); material: "saline water (ENVO:00002010), including plankton (ENVO:xxxxxxxx)" | depth 5 m | reverse complement strand
TATTTTAATATAAAAATAAAAGATTTTATTTAGTTGTTAAGTATTGATTTAGCACTCCTTAAAATTAAAAATCTTAGGGCACTCTTTGGAACAATTTTTAAAAACCTAAGAGACATTCTATTTTTCCAACCAGGAATTATAATGGATTTTCCATTTAGGGTATCTCTTACAGCTTTCTTAGCAACTTTATTTGCTTCAGTTACAGAAAGTCTAGCAAAAAACCCGCCTTTATTAATTTGGTTTTTTACAACTTCGTTAGTGGGAGTTGCACCCGGCTGTAACAAGCTTACGCTAATATCATAAACTTCCAACTCTACCTTAAGAGCTTCAGTAAAATATTTAACATAAACTTTGGAAGCTGCATATATAGATTTGTAAGGACAAGGAAAATTAGCAATCATACTGGCATTATTAAGAATAAAAGATGGTGAGTTATTTTTTAAATCAGGGATAAAATAGTGGGTCAGGTTGGTAGTTGCTTTAATATTTAAATCAATCATTTTTTCAATATATTCAATGGAGTAGTCCTCAAACGAGCCAACTCCTCCAAAGCCAGCATTATTGATTAAAAAATCAATGGAATAATTATTTTTATGGACCCAATTATGTATATTTTTTGCACTATTTTCTTCTGTTAAATCAATTTCAAAATAAGCAGATTGAACACCGTATTTTTCTTTGATATCTATTGATAATTTCTGAAGATTTTCACCCGGTAAAGAAACTAGTAATACATTTCTGTTTAGAGAAGCACATTCTTCTGCCATATGTAACCCCATTCCTTGGCTGGCGCCAGTAATAAGTGTGTATTTCATATTAATAATACTTTATTCAAATGTAAATAACATTATTAATTTCTGTTACATTATATTTAAGTAATTTTTATAAAAATATAAATGGATTTAATAAGAGAAATCTCTTTAACGTTTTCAAAAAAAAGTCATAGAAACTTCGTCAAGTTTTTCACTAGGAAAAGACCCAGCAGTTCAAGGAAAGATGTCCAAGTTTTTGAAGAGCTTTCTAACTATTACAAGTCTAATAGTTACACAAAACTACCCTATAAAGGAGCTGCTAATTACCATGCCATTAGAAAAAGAATTACCAAGGAGTTAATTAATTTTTTAATTATTGAAAATACTGAGTCGAAGTTTAAATCTAATAATCGCGAAGGGATGATAACCTTGGCCAAATATTTTATTGATTTTAAAAAGTATTCAGAATCTTGGGAAGTGCTTAATAAAGAAGAAAAATATTCAGATGAATCAAATGATTATTTAAACAATTTAAAAATACAAAGATTAAAATTAGAAATACTCCCATATTATCCTGATGGAGACTTTAATCTCATCAAAAAAAAGATAATTAAGTTACAAAAGAAACAGGCACAAGTAGATGAATTTCAATTGTATTTTATTCAAATGAAAAATCTATTTATTGAAAAAATCAAAAAAGGCGATGTTACTTTTTCTTCTAAGGAGTATAAAAAATCTCTTTTAGAATTTGAGAATTTAAAAACAGAAATTAACGATCCACAAATTCATCTAAAAAATATTGAAATAATAAGAGTCGAATTTGCAATCAAAAAAAATTATGATGATTTAGCTATTATTTTAGAAAATTATTATGGGGAGCTTGATTTCGTGTTAGATAATTTTAAGCACCAAAATTATTATGCCAATATTGAATACATTATGTCTTATACCTACTTAGATATTAGAGATTTCTCAAATTCTAAAAAGCATTTGGAAAGACTTCATCATCTAATGTTATTAGAAAATAAAATATTCTATTCGTACTTAGGAAGATATATTGCCATTGATAGCTTTATTAAAGTATTTGATCATCAAATAAATGAAGCTATAAATGTAATTCAGGATGCTATCAGTCAATATAATGAAAAGTTAAACTTAAGAGAAAGTTTTAATTTGTTATTAAATTTATCTGCTTTATTGTTGGTCAATCATGATTATAAGCAGGCCAATAAACTTTTAAACGAGTTTAATAGATCAGATTCCTATTACCAAAAAACCATGGGAAGAGAATGGCTTCTTAGAAAGGAAATGATAAGAGCCTTAATTTTCTTAGAATTAAAACATATTGACTTGGCGGAAAAAACTTTAATCTCTATCAAGCATAAATACACTGATTTATTTGCTTCAAAACAGTATAAGATGGTTTTTCCTTACATAAAAGCTTTGGAAAAATTCATTAATGAACCCCAAACCATAGATTTGGAAGAACTTAAAAGTCTAGAAAAAGTATTTAATTTTAAAAGGGAAAAAGTCTTTAAAGATCCAAGATTGATCTTGTTTTATGCTTGGCTTAAGGGAAAATATACCAACCAAAAAACTTACGATGTCTTGTTAAAAGAGTATAAATTATTAAATTAATAGTATTCGTAATAAATTTTATCTCCGCTCTGGTATCCAACCCAGTTAGAAGTTAGAATGAGAGCTAAACTGTTTATTTTTAATTTATTTATTGTACAGGTTTGAGTATCATCTAAGTTAACAGACGAAACTAAATAATTGAATGTCACCTGAGTTTTATCTTCTGAAAACTCCCAAGTTCCACCAGCAACATCAATACCAGCTTGACTAAAATTATCTACATCTTTAAATTGAATGGTTCCATCTTTCATAAATTCAATAAAACTTCCATCGCTGTCAATATCAAAGATTTCTCCAGTATTTCCATCCACATATTGTATAGGCCTCCATTTTTGACAGAGCCTGGTAGTTTTACCAATTAAGGTAAACCCTGGGCCTTCTTCATATTTACTACAAGAAATAAAAGTTGAAAGAATAAAAAAAGGTAAAATAAGTTTTGAAAATTTCATGATTTTAAAATTAATTATCGGCAAAGATATAATTAATTCTATTGAAAATATTATTACTCAAATTTTAAAGGGCTATCATCACATATATTGATTAATCAATAAGAATGATACATTTGCAACTTATTTAACTCCATGAATATTAGAAACATTGCTATTATCGCCCATGTAGACCATGGAAAAACAACATTAGTAGATAAGATTATCTACGCTTGCAATGCAATAGATCAAAGAAAAGAACAAAAAGAATTAATTCTTGACAATAATGACTTAGAAAAAGAAAGAGGGATCACTATTTTATCTAAAAATGTTTCAGTAAAGTATAAAGGACACAAGATTAATATTATTGATACACCAGGTCACGCTGATTTTGGAGGAGAGGTTGAAAGAGTATTAAATATGGCCGATGGTGTGCTACTTTTAGTAGATGCATTTGAGGGACCCATGCCTCAAACTAGATTTGTTTTACAAAAAGCCATAGAATTAGGATTAAAACCATTGGTTGTCATTAACAAAGTGGATAAGGAAAACTGTCGCCCTGAAGAAGTACAAGAAAAAGTCTTTGATTTAATGTTTAACCTTGATGCAACTGAAGACCAGTTAGATTTCCCAACTATTTATGGATCTGCTAAACTGGGTTGGATGAACGGGGACTATAAAAATGAAAATGATAATATTTTTCCTTTACTAGATGCGGTCATTAATTTTATTCCATCCCCTAAAGTAGCTCAAGGAACTACTCAATTACTAATTACATCTCTTGATTTTTCAACTTTTATAGGCAGAATAGCTATTGGTAGATTGCAGAGAGGAGAATTAAAACAAAATCAACAAATTTCACTTGTAAAAAGGGATGGAGAAATTAAAAAGTGTAGAATTAAAGAACTTTATTTATTTGAAGGATTGGGAAAATCAAAAGTAGAGGAAGTTATTGCTGGAGACTTATGTGCAATTGTTGGTTTGGAAGGTTTTGAAATTGGCGATACTGTTGCAGATTTAGAATTCCCTGAGGCTTTGCCAACGATTAAAATTGATGAACCTACTATGTCTATGCTATTTACCATAAACGATTCGCCATTTTTTGGACAAGAAGGAAAATTTGTTACATCAAGACACTTAAAAGAAAGATTGGATAAGGAACTGGAAAGAAATTTAGCTTTAAAATTAGAAAGTACAAATTCTTCAGATTCCTTTAATGTTTTTGGAAGAGGGGTACTTCACTTATCAGTACTAATTGAAACTATGAGAAGAGAAGGATATGAATTACAAGTTGGTCAACCACAGGTAATTATAAAAGAAATAGATGGAGTTAAATGTGAACCTATTGAAGAACTTACAATTGATCTGCCAGAAACACATTCTGGAAAAGCAATTGAGGTAGTTGCTATTAAAAAAGGAGAAATGTTAAGTATGATTCCTAAGGGAGATAGAATGTTATTAGAATTCAATATTCCTTCAAGAGGAATTATAGGATTGAGAAACTATTTATTAACTGTTACTGCTGGAGAAGCAATAATGTCTCACAGATTTATTGAATTTCAACCCTATAAAGGAGATATTCCTCAAAGACAAAACGGGTCTTTAATTTCAATGGAAAAAGGAAAATCAATACCATTTAGTTTGAACAATCTTCAAGAAAGAGGAAAGTTTTTTGTTGATCCTAACGAAGATATATATGAAGGACAAGTGATAGGGGAGAATTCAAGAGGAAATGATTTAGTAGTCAATGTAACGAAAACTAAAAAAATGTCAAATATGAGATCTTCTGGAGCAGACGATAAAGTGAAAATTGCTCCAGCCATAAGGTTTTCTTTAGAAGAAGCTTTAGAATATATTCAAGCAGATGAATATGTCGAAGTAACCCCTTCAAAAATTAGACTTAGAAAGGTCTTACTTAAAGAGCACGAAAGAAAAAGAGCTAATAAATAACTGTTAAAGTTTATTTTAAGTGAACTATAAACGATATCATTTGTTTGTATTTAACTAAATTTATTATGTAGTAATTTATAAATGAAGAATTTCATCATAATTTTTTTAAGTTTTAGTTATTTTTCAACTTACAGTCAGCAATCAACTCCAAAACTTTTAGTTTCTGTGGTAGTTGATCAAATGAAGTATGAATATGTTGACAGGTTTTGGAATGAATTTGGTGAAAAAGGAATTAAAAAGTTAGTTAATGAAGGTATTTTTTGTAGAAATACTCACTATAATTACATTCCTACTTATACAGGGCCAGGACATGCAAGTATATTTACTGGAACTACACCATCTGTCCACGGAATAATAGGGAACAACTGGTATAGTAGAAAAGATTTTTCACCTGTATATTGTGCTGGTGATTGGGCTTCTCAAACAATATGTTTATGTAAAAAGCCTCACGAAAAGACCAATCCTGGGAGTGGTCAAATGTCACCCATTTCATTATTGTGCAACACTGTTGGAGATCAACTAAAAATTAAAGATTCTTTATCCAAAGTATTTGGAGTTTCTATAAAAGATAGAGGAGCTATTTTATCTACGGGAGCTCTTGCAGATGGAGCTTATTGGTTAAACTACAATGCAAAATGGATAACCAGCTCATTTTATCGAAATAACCTCCCAGAATGGGTAGTTAAGTTTCATAAAAACCATACTATTGAATCCTACATGAACAATAGCTGGAAGGGGACCACCTTTGAATATGATTTAAATAAAATATTTTTAGAAACAGGCCCATCCTCAATTAAGGCCTCCCCCAAAGGCAATAATTATACCTTAGATTTTTCTAAAGAACTTATTAAAAATGAAAACTTAGGAATTGATCACCATACTGACTTTTTAGTGATTTCTTTTTCTTCTACAGATTATGTTGGACACAAATATGGACCTGATGCAGAAGAAGTAAAAAGTATGTATTTGAATCTTGATCAACAAATTGCAGATCTTATTGAATTTCTTGAGAGCCATTGTGGTTCTAAAGAATTTATAATTTCATTAACCGCTGATCATGGTGCAGGTACCTCAACAGGTGAAATAGAGAAAAAAAGACTTAAGGGGGGCAATTTCATTTCAAGAGAAATTTTTCCAGAACTTAATAGTCAGTTAGAACTAAAATTTGGAGTCCCTAATATTTTAGCAAGATATTCTAATATGCAATTTTATATAAATCATCAAAAAATAGATTCCTTTAATATTTCAAAAATTGAGGTTTTTGAAGAAGCTAGAAATTGGTTGAAAAAACAATCTTCTGTTGATGAAGTATACTCTATAAAGACACTTGCCAATGCGATATGGTCATTAAAAATTAATAGCCTAATAAATGGAATTTATCCCGAAAGATCGGGGGATATTTTTCTCACTCTTAAACCTGGTTACATTGAGTGGGCAACTAAGACAGGTACAACTCATGGAACCCATTATAATTATGATTCCCATGTTCCATTATTTTTCTATGGATTCAATATTCGACCTAAACAAATTTACAGGAATGTTAAAATTATTGATATTGCACCTACGTTATCAATTTTGCTTAAATCTGCATTTCCTAATGCATGCACAGGGAATCCAATAGGCGAGGTTTTTAAAAATAAAAACTAATGTCATATAGATTAAAATTATTAATTTCTTTTTTATTTTTTCACCTTCTTGTATGGGCTCAACCTAGTGATACTATTTTTGAGAATCAACTCTATTTCAAGCTCAATTCATTAGATAATATTTCACCCTCTTCTTGGGAATCTGTAGAAAGTTCTCCTAATAATATTTCATCAGAGATATTTACATTTGGAAATTATTTAGATTCTATTGGAGTTATAAACATCAAACAACCTTTTGGAAAAAGAAAAGATTTTAAAAAACTATTTTTAACATTTTTAGTGGAGTTTAGGGCTGGAGACTACGATTTAAATGATATTATTAAAAGGTTAAGCTCTTTTGACGAAATTGAATACTCAGAACCAAAATTTATAGATTATATAGATTTCAATCCTAATGACCCAAGATATAACAGTTGTTGGCATTTAAATAAAATTCAAGCAAGTTTGGCATGGGATATTGGAACTGGTAATAGTTCAATAACTGTTGCCATAGTAGATGATGCGGTACAAAGAACCCATCCTGATTTAAATAATGTGATCTGGAATAACTTGCTTGAAATTCCAAACAATGGAATAGATGACGATAATAATGGTTATATAGATGATTATAACGGCTGGGATGTTGCAGATAATGACAATAATACAAACCCCCCTAATACAAATCTAGATCATGGAACTCATGTTGCAGGAATAGCTGGAGCACATACCAATAATAATATTGGAGTTTCATCAATAGGGTATGGAATTTCTATAATTCCAGTAAAGGCAACAAGAGACAATAATCTAAATGGGACAATTAACAATGCTTATGATGGAGTATATTATGCAGCTTTAAATAATGCTGATATTATAAATTGCTCTTGGGGAGGCTCTTATTATTCTCAAACAAATAATAATATTATTCAATCAGCTATAAATAATGGTTCTATAATTGTTGCTTCAGCTGGAAATTCAAATGTTAACCTAGGCTCAAGCCCTAGATATCCATCATGCTATAACGGAGTAATTTGTGTTGCTAATACCACACAATCTGATATCAAAAGATCATCTTCTTGCTATGGAACAAGAGTTGACATTTCAGCTCCAGGAACATCCATACTAAGTACGGTTCCATTCTCACAATATGACACTAAAACAGGAACATCTATGTCTGCACCTATGGTTGCAGGATTACTGGGTCTTATGAAATCTTTTTCACCTAATTCATCCAATGAGCAATTAATTAATTGTATGAAAAGTTCTTGTGATAATATAGACGCCTTGAACCCATCATATGCAGGCTTATTAGGATCAGGAAGGATCAATGCTTATCAAGCATTACTTTGTTTATCTCCACCTTCAGCTGATTTTTTCATAAGAGTTGAAGACAGTTGTTCTGGGGAAATTCAGTTTTCAGATGCCACCTTAGGAATCCCAAACTCATGGGCCTGGGATTTTGAAAGTGATGGAATAATAGACGATACAACCAGAACAGCAACAAGATATTTTAATCAATCTGGAAGCTACAATACTACACTCACGGTCTCCAATTCTTTTGGATCCGACTCAAAAACCATTCAGAACGCTTTTAATTTATCATTAATTGATGGACCAATTATAGAACCTATTTATAGTTGTAAAGGGGATTCAGTGGTGATTTTAGGCAGTGATGAAACTAGTTTAAATTGGTATATTAATGAAAATGATCTTGAAAAGTTGAATGAAGGAACAAGTTTAACGACTGACAACATATACAACGACACTTCATTCTTTGCCTCTATTTCATTTGATACTTCTTGCTACCGAACTGGCTTAACTTATTTTCCTAATAACGGCTTAAATTCAACTAATTATTCTTATTTAATATTTGATGTTTTTACTAAAATTCAAATCAAATCTGTTGATGTAAAAGCGGTAGGCAATCAAAATAGAACTATTATTATTTTGGATAGTATCAATAATACAGTTTTTGAAAAAACTTTTACAAATCTTATTACTGGGATTAACTCATTAGAATTAGATGCCGTTTTATTTCCTGGAAGTAATTATAAAATCGGATTATCTCCAAATTCGACAGTTAATTTATACAGAGCAAATTCAGGTGCTAATTTTCCTTATGTAATTCCTGGTATGATAAGCATAAATAAATCTATGATATCGCAAATTATTACTTCCATACAACAGTATTATTATTTTTTTAACTGGAGTGTCTGCGATGCAATTTGTGAGAGCGAAAGATCTGAAGTTAAGGTAATAACAGACAATTGTCAAAACATAAAAAATATTTCAGAAATAACTCTTTTCCCTAATCCAAACCAAGGTTCTTTCAATCTAAGGGTTCCAAGAGATTCTCAAGGATCAATTACTCTTTTTAATATGCTGGGACAGGAGTTATATAAAAGTCAATTTTCGGCATTAGCCGAAAGAGTTATGATTGATTTACCATCATTAAAAAAAGGAATTTACAACCTATATATTGATATAGATGATAATCAAATTTTGAAAAAATTTACAGTCATTGGAAATTAGATTATTGTTCTAATACTCCGTGAATAATCTTACGTTGTTTTTTGGAGTTTTTATCATCTTCTGCTTCTTTTAAAAGCGTTGATTTCTCTACTTTTGCATTAGGCATAAAAGAACAAAGTTCTGATGCTATAACTGATAAATACTGATACTCAATTTTTTTAATTCCAAAAATATCTCCTGGCATTTCTACTTTAATAACTCCAGCGTCTATCTCTCTTCCTTTTTGATTGAAAACTGTATAATGGGTGCTAATTTTTCTATTGGTTATATACATATTTTCATTACTTGGATATGCTCTTCCAATATGAAACTCATTTATGAAAATATAATAATTGGTTTTATATTTATTATTTAGCTCCTCCAATAAATTAGGATTTTGAATGATAACATTCATAAATCTTTCTGCTGAATAATTGGAAGTATAAACTTCACCATTTTTTATATTTCCTCGATCATATTTAGCTTTTTCATGATGTTGATTAGTCTGAATAACAAACTTTTTTAACTTATCTTTTATTTGTTCTGTTTTTGAGGTTGGTGGCTGAACAGTATCTTTTACTTTAACTTTTTCGTATTTAAGACCTATATTATTATAAATATAGTTAAGAACTTCTGAAACAGAATCTTTATGATGAATCATAGAAATGGCAGGAGTTTTATTATTTATTTTTAGAAGTATTTGAGAAGAAATACCTTTTTTTAGTTCTTCTTTTACGTCCATATAATTTATTCTATTATAAGCAGCAATTTCATTATCAACAGCTGACGCATACATTTTATTCTCAAAAGGAATAATCAAAATTTTATTGTCTTTGTCTTGAGTATACACCTCAAACTCATCAAGTGATGGAATTTCTTGCCCTGAAGAAACAAAGCAAATAAGAATCATTAAAATTAAAGTATAGACTTTATTCATTAAACCTTTTTAGTAAATGTATACTGTAGGGCTTGAGTCTAGCTCTTTGATTTAAAATATTATTCCCAAGAAGATGTTTAAAAGTGCAGATCTCACTCAGTTATCCATCTGAAAATATCCATGCCATTAGCATAAATTAAAAGTGTAAATAAAATAGTCATTCCTACGATTTGAGCTCTTGTTAGAAATTGATCACTTGGAGGTCTTCCAGAAATCATTTCATATAGTAGAAATATGACATGCCCTCCATCAAGGGCAGGAATGGGTAATATATTCATAAAAGCCAATATAATTGAAAGTAGTGCTGTCATTGCCCAAAATCTTTGCCAATTCCAAGAGGTATCAAATAATCCACCTATAGATGCAAAACCTCCGATTTGCTTTGCCCCTTCTTTATTAAATATAAGAGACAGTGATTTGACATAGGTTGAGAGAGTTTCTATTCCCTTATTTATTCCAGC
>CENJ01047933.1_pt1 | contig 10298 bp, 13 predicted proteins | sample 356161 | NCBI WGS metagenome assembly CENJ01 (sample SAMEA2619531, study PRJEB7988) | marine metagenome | biome: marine biome (ENVO:00000447); feature: surface water layer (ENVO:00002042); material: "saline water (ENVO:00002010), including plankton (ENVO:xxxxxxxx)" | depth 5 m | reverse complement strand
AATTAAAAACCAAATCAATTAGATAGCTAAATTTCATTTAATATGATGATATTTGTCCTTAATTTTTAATTATGAAAAAATATAACTTTAATGCGGGTCCATCAGTACTGCCTGATGATGTTTTCAAATACTCTGCGGAAGCTATTAAAGACTTAGATAAATCGGGTTTGTCAATATTGGAGATATCTCACAGAAGTGAAAAATTCTCAGAAATAATCACCAAAGCGAAAAATTTAGCTCTTCAGATATCTGATCTTAATAGTAATGAATATGAGGTTTTATTTTTGCAAGGAGGAGCAAGCCATCAATATTTGATGGTTGCTTCAAACTTTTTAAATAATGTTGCAGGCTACGTAAATACAGGCACCTGGTCAGAAAAAGCAATAGGTGAAGCAAAATATTATGGAAATGTAATTGAAGTTGCCTCTTCAAAAGATAAAAATCACACTTATATCCCGAAAGAAATTAAAGTTGTAGAAGATTTAGATTACCTGCATATCACATCCAACAATACTATTTTTGGTACTCAATTTCACACATTTCCAGATACCAACACCCCATTAATTGCTGATATGAGCTCAGATATTTTTTCAAGAAAAATCAAATTTTCAAATTTTGATCTTATCTATGCTGGTGCACAAAAAAATCTAGGCGCGGCCGGTGTAACTATGGTCATTTTAAAAAAAGAAATATTACAAAAAAATATAAGGAAAATTCCATCTATATTAAGTTATCAAAATCATGTTGAGAAACAAAGCTTATACAATACCCCACCAGTCTTTTCGATTTACACCTGTATGCTCAATATGGAATGGATTTTAAAATCAGGAGGAATCGAGGCGATTGAAAAGAAAAATATTGAAAAAGCTAAATTACTTTACAATGAGATCGATAACAATGATGCCTTCTATGGATTTGTTGAAAAGTCTGATAGAAGTATCATGAACGTAACTTTCGGTACTAGTAATGATTATAGCTTTGAAAAATTTGATAGAATGTGCTCAAATAATAACATAAATGGGATTAAAGGGCACAGATCTGTTGGTGGTTTTAGAGTTTCTCTTTACAATGCAATTTCGATAGATAGTGTCAAAATTTTAATTGAGATTATGCAAAAATTTAACAAAGACGGATAATTATGAAAGTTCTAGCTAATGACGGTATATCAGAAAATGCAGTTGATATTTTAAATAAGAATAGTTTTGATGTTTACTTAGACAAGGTTGAGCAGAGTAATTTAATAGATTTCATAAATCTCAACAAAATTTCTGTTCTACTTGTCCGAAGTGCTACTCAGGTCAGGAAAAATCTTATAGATAATTGTCAGTCACTAAAAATAATAGGTCGTGGAGGTGTTGGTATGGATAATATCGACGTGGAATACGCAAAATCTAAGGGCATTTTAGTTATTAATACCCCTGGAGCTTCATCAAATTCGGTTGCAGAACTTGTATTTGCCCATTTATTTAGTGGATCAAGATTCTTGTTTGATAGTAACAGAAATATGCCTCTAGAAGGTGAAAAAAAATTTAAAATTCTAAAAAAAAAATATTCTGAAGGAATAGAACTCAAAAATAAAAATTTGGGTATAATTGGACTTGGTAAAATTGGACGTGAAGTTGCAAGAATAGGCTTCGGTTTAGGTATGAATGTCCATGGCTTTGATAAGTTTATAAAGGGAAAAAAAATCAAAGTAAAATTAAATGACCAAAATGCATATACTTTCGAAATAAATTTAATTTCATTTGAGGAAATCCTTAAGAAGTCTGATTTTATTTCTCTTCATGTTCCCGCACAAAAAAACTTCCTTATTGGTAAGAATGAGTTTGAAAAAATGAAAAAGGGTTCGGCAATTATTAATGCCTCAAGGGGGGGTATAATTGATGAAGAAGAATTAATTAGAAATCTTGACAATGGAAAAATTAAATTTGCTGGTTTAGATACATTTGAAAATGAACCAACACCAAGTGTATCTATTCTTATGCATCCAAAGATTTCTCTAACTCCACACATTGGAGCTGCAACATCCGAAGCTCAGGAAAGGATTGGAGAGGAATTGGCCAAACAAATTTGTGATTTTTATAAAATATGAAAAGATGGATAGTCTATCTTAAAAAGAAATGGAATATAAAATCAAATTTTCAATTTTTTTTGATATTTGTAGTGTTTGGTTTAACGGGTTCCTTTTCCTTAAAGGTAGCAAAACCAATCCTTTATTTCTTTGGCTTTAATCGGGAAATATTCAATGACTTTGTCTTGGGTGATATTTTTTATTGGAGTCTAAGACTAATAATTATTTTTCCTATATACCAATTACTTCTACTTTTTTTTGGTTTTATATTTTTTCAGTTTTCTTTTTTCTGGAAATTAGAAAAAAAAATTTTGATTAAAATTGGTTTAGGAAGATTTTTTTCCAGTACAAAAAAAAATAATTAATTTTTTAAATAATTTTTAAACTTTTCTTTAAACGACAGTACTTTTGGAGATATAACCAAATTACAATAAGGTTGATTTTTATTCAAGTTGTAATAGTCTATATGATAATCTTCGGCTTGAAAGAATTCCATAAGGCGGTTGATTTCGGTTACTATGTTATTTTTAAATTTATTATTGATCTTTATTATAAAATTTTCTATCACTTTTAGCTGATTTTTAGATGAATAAAAAATTACAGATCTATATTGCGACCCTATATCGTTTCCTTGACGATTCAATGATGTTGGATTGTGAACGTAAAAAAAAATTTCTAAGATTTTCGGAAAAGATATTATATTATTGTCAAACACAACTTTTACAACCTCAGCATGTTTTGTATTTCCCTTACAAACGTCTTTATAATTGGCTTCCTCTTTTTTTCCGCCCATGTAACCAGGAATAACTTTATCTACTCCCTTGATTTGATTAAAAATAGCTTCAATACACCAAAAACAACCTCCACCTAAATAAACTGTCTCTTTCTTTCCCATAGTATATTTTTAATATTTAAAAATATAAAAAGAAGATTTAAAATATTGTAATTTGGATATAAATTAAGAATGTGATTGAGGCAGAAAAAATAAAAAAAAGCTATAATGACAAAATTGTATTGGATATTCCTTCCCTGAAAATTAAAGAGTCTCAAATTGTTTCAATATCTGGCCCGTCTGGTGCAGGTAAAACAACCCTATTAAGTATTCTAGGAACTTTGTTAAAAGCAGACAATAATAAGGAAACATCATTAAAAATTATGAACGAAGATATAACTAAAATGTCACCAAACTATCTGGCAAGGTTTAGGAACCTTAATTTAGGTTTCATCTTTCAATTTCATGAATTACTGAATGAGTTTAATGTTATAGAAAACATAATTATTCCAGGTTTAATAGCTAATAAAGAGAAGGATTTTTTATTGAAAAGGGCCATGGAAATTCTAAAAATTTTAAACATATTCGATCTAAAATTCAATAATCCAAAAAATATTTCAGGCGGTGAGAAGCAAAGGGTTGCAGTAGCAAGATCTCTTATAAATAATCCATCAATAATATTTGCAGATGAGCCAAGTGGGAATTTAGATGCAAAGAATGCCGATGAATTGCATAAATTATTTTTTAAATTGAGAGATGAGTTCGGCCAAACATTTGTAATTGTTACTCATAATGAAAAATTGTCAAAAATATCAGACAAAATATTAAACCTTGTCGATGGAAAAATACAGACAAATAGAAATTAAATCATTTTTAGATTATAAGGCTGATTTATACGAAAATGAAAACTTTATTGAAGATGATCCTGTTTCTATACCACATCTATTTTCAAAAAAAGAAGATATTGAGATAAGCGCTTTTATAACTTCTACAATATCATGGGGACTAAGAAAAACAATCCTAAATAATGCTAAAAAAATAGTCGAGATGATGGATTTGTCACCATTTGATTTCATTCAAAACCATTCCAAATCAGATTTAGGGCCATTATCTAGATTTGTTCACAGAACTTTTAATGGAAATGACCTTATTTTTTTTATTGTATCATTAAAAAATATTTATAAAAATCATGGAGGGCTTGAAAATTTGTTCAAACCCAATAATTTAAACGAAAATATGGGTGCAGCAATACATCAAATGAAAAAGATTTTTTTTTCAATATCACATAACAGCAGAACTAAAAAGCATATATCGGATCCAATGAAAGGCTCAGCTGCTAAAAGGATAAATATGTTTTTAAGGTGGATGGTTAGATCTAAGAAGAAAAAAGTTGATTTTGAATTGTGGAAGTCAATAAGTCCAAGCCAACTGTCATGTCCTCTAGATGTTCATACTGGAAGAATAGCTAGAAAGTTGAAAATTTTAAATCGGAAACAAAATGATTTTAAAGCAACATTAGAACTAGATAACAACTTAAGAATATTTAATTCCATTGATCCAGTTAAATATGATTTTGCATTATTTGGACTAGGAGTTTTTGAGAAATTTTAATTTTTTTAATTAAATCATACATATGTATAAAGTATGGTTTTAGTAAATTTGATTTTTATTATGAAAATTCTTTTAAAAAAATCAACTGTTTTAGAACGTGAGAGTCAATTTCATAATAAAACAGTTGACATTTTAATTGAAGGAGGAAAAATTATTGATATTTCAGAGAATTTAGATGTTTCTGCTGAATTAATTGTTTCTGAAGAAAATTTGCATGTTTCATTAGGATGGTTTGATTCTAGTGTTTGTTTTGGTGAACCCGGGTTTGAAGAAAGAGAAACAATTCAAAATGGCTTAAAAACTGCATCTCATAGTGGTTTCACAGATATTTGTTTACAGCCAGATACTTTACCCAAAGTAGATAATAGTTCAATTTTAAGTTTTTTAAAAAATCATGCTTCTGAATATCCCTGTAAAATTCATCCGATTGCTTGCTTCACCCTTAAAGGAAATGGTAAAAAAATGACTGAGTTTTTTGATTTACACAAATATGGGGCCATTGCATTTGGTGATTTTTTAACCCCCATTAAGAATCCTAATCTTTTAAAATCTTCACTCCTTTATGTTCAAACATTTGATGGTTTGATAATCTCAACTCCTAGAGATCCATACATAAGCTTAAATGGGTTAGTAAATGAAGGAATAAAATCAACTCAATTAGGTTTATCTTCGATTCCATCTATTGCAGAAAAAATTCAAATTCAAAGGGACCTAAGTATTCTTGAATACACTGGAGGTAAACTTCATGTCCCGTATATATCTTCCTCAGAAAGTATTGAAGTTATTCGAAATGCAAAAAAAAATGGATTAAATATTAGTACAAGTGTACCTATAGCAAATTTAATATTCAATGATGAAATCTTAGATGGCTTCAATTCAAATTATAAATTATATCCACCAATTAGAAATAAGGAGGATCAAAAAGAATTAAAAGAGGCTGTTCTAGATGGAACTATTGATATTGTTACCTCCCATCATCAACCATTAAACTCAGAATTAAAAGAAGTTGATTTTAATTCTGCTGAATATGGTACCATATCATTGGAAGCCATGTTTGGCAGTTTGAATAAAATTTTTTCAATTGAAAAGGTTATTGACCTCCTTACAAAAGGCAGAAGTATTTTTAGTATTAAAGAACCAAAGATTGAGATTGGTGAAAAGGCTTGTTTGACTTTTTTTGATCCTTCAAAAAGAGATATTTTCACCGCTGACAAAATTGTATCAACCTCAAAGAATTGTGCTTTTCTTGATATGGAAATTATTGGAAAAGTTTACGGTTGTATTAATGATAATAAAATTTTCATCACTAAATGTGAGTAAAAAACTTAAATACCTAATTAATAAACCTGCATCTAACCAAAATGACTTGAAAGTTATTTTTTTACTTCATGGGTATGGAAGTAACGAAGAGGATTTATATTCTTTCAAAGATTTTTTTCCTTCAAATTACATTACTATTTCTTTAAGGGCTCCAATTTCAATTGGTCATAATTCATATGCCTGGTATTCAATAAACTTTGAAAATAACATCGATAGATGGATTGATACCGATGAAGCCATAAATGCAAAAAATATAATAATTAACGATATTTTACTCCATTTGAAAGATTTGGCTTTTACGAATGAAAGGGCATCTTTATTAGGTTTTAGTCAGGGTGCGATTTTAAGTTGGTCTATTGGAATCGAATGTCCAAATCTTATTAAAAATATTCTTCCATTGAGTGGTTTTTATCATTCAGAAATAACACAACATAATTTAAAAAATAAATTTAGACTTAATTCTTTTAGTACTCACGGAATAAATGATCAAGTTATTCCAGTTGATTGGGCTCGAAGAGGTGTTCAGAGTCTTATTAAATACAACATAAATATTGAGTTTAAGGAATACGAATCAGGACACGAAATTAATAATGAAAATTTGCGAGATATAATTGAATGGCTGGCTAAAAATTAAATGATAAAATTTTAATACAGAAAATAATCTTTAATATCAAACATTACTTCATTCGCGTTTAATTGATATTCAATCCACATTTCTCCCCATTTACTTCCATTTGAAAAATCTGCTATAATCCACTTATGATTTAAGATTTTAACTTTATTAATCAAATACTTATTTCTCGCATTAGATACCGGAATAAAAATATCTGAATTTTTATTGAAATTTTTTTCATAAAGCTCATCCCTTATATATGAAACAAGAGAGTCAACATCAATATCATTAAAATATGCCTGGGCATCTTGATTATCGATTATTGAAAAATAGATTTCGTCTTTGAATTGTTTATTTAGTAATTTATACTGGTTTTCTAGTGAATCAATTTTCTTTTTTAGAATTCTTGAATTCGATTCATTTAAACTAGAAATTTTAGTGTAATTAATACTAAGGAAAATTAATATTAAAGACGTAAAAACCAAAATATAAATTAAAATCTTATTTTGCATTAAATTGATTTAATAGATAGGTTATCATAGGCAATATAAATATTTTTAGGCAGTGTTTTTTGAATTTCGTCGTGAAAACCCATGTGATGGCTAATATGAGTTAAATATGTTTTTTTAGGATTAATTTTTCTTGACAATGATATGGCCTGATCCAAACTCAAATGTGAATGATGTTCTTCCTGTCGTAATGCATTAAGAACTAAAATGTCTAGATTTTTAAGTTTTAAAATTTCATTCTCAGAAATTGATTTTACGTCTGTTAAATAGGCAAAGTTCTCAATTCTGTAACCAATTATAGGTAATTTTCCATGAAAAACTTCTACAGGAATAATGTCTTTGTTTCCAATTGTAAATTTTTCATTTTTATCTATTAGTTTTATTTTAACAGAAGGAGCTCCTGGATATTTATCGTTTTCATCAATTATGTAATCAAAACGCTTGCTTAAAAAGGTGTATACCCTTTTAGTTAAAAATAAATCTATTTTTCCTTGCTTAAAATAAAAAGGACGAATGTCATCTAGACCAGCTGTATGATCTGAATGTTCATGAGTATATAGAATTCCATCTAACTTTTTAGTCTTACATTTTAGCATTTGCTGTCTAAAATCAGGTCCACAATCAATAACATAGAAAAAATTATCCCACTTTAATGCAACCGACACTCTCAATCTCTTATCTTTTGGATTATTACTTTTACATACTGGATGATTACTCCCAATTATGGGAACACCCTGGGATGTGCCTGTTCCTAAAAAAATTATTTCAATCATTAATTCAAAGGTAAACTTTGTATATAAATTCCACAATCTTTGTAGATTTGGTAAAATTATGAGTCTTCCAGGAGAAATAGAAATTGAAAATAGGCCTTCAACGGAGGCAAAAGCCTTGCGTATTAATTTAAATAATTTTATATACGGAACTTTTGCTGAGATTGGTGCAGGTCAAGAAGTTGCAAGACAATTTTTTAGAATAGGGGGAGCTTCTGGAACAATCGCAAAAACAATTTCTGCATATGATAAGACATTTAGTGACAATATTTATGGTGAAGAAACTGACAAGCGTTATGTAACTGAAGGGAGAGTTGATAAAATGTTAGATCACGAAATTGAACTTTTAGAGACAAGAATAAGAAAAAAAAATCCTAGAAAAATGTTTTTTACATACGCAAATACAGTCGCTACTATAGATTTTGCTAAAAAGTTTAAGGGCCATGGATGGATGGGGATTCGATTTCAAACAAAACCAAATGAGAAATATAGTGAGATAACCTTACATGTAAGATTTCACCAATCGGAGGCTAGATTTCAACAAGAAGTTCTAGGAATAATGGGGGTAAATCTTATATATGGAGCATTTTATAAAAATAGTGAGCCAAAGAAATTATTAAAATATTTATATGACCACATTGACAAAGATGCTATTGAAATTGACACTATTAATTTTAAGGGACCTCTTTTCAAAGAAATTGACAATAGATTGATGAGTTTACAATTAATAAAAAATGGAATGACTCAGGCTGTAATGTTTAACAAAGAAGGTAACAATATTCTTCCTGCTGCAGAATTGTATAAAAAAAATATTTTGACCATTAGAGGAAGTTTTAGACCTGTTACCAAGGTGAACATAGATATGTATGAGAAATCTTTAGATGCATTCTTGAAAGAACCATTAGTCAAAAAAGAAAAAAACCTAGTTATATTTGAAATTACTCTGTCAAATCTATTGTCAGAGGGTGAAATCGACGAAATTGATTTTATGGATAGAGCAAAATTACTATGTTCAATGGGGCATACAGTAATGATCTCCAATTTCAAAGAATATTACAAATTAGTTGACTATCTATCTAGGTATACTCAAAAACAACTTGGATTATGCATGGGTGTCAATAATTTAATTCAGGTTTTTGATGAACATTATTATGAAGACCTTGATGGAGGGATTTTAGAAGCTTTTGGAAAAATGTTTCATAATAATTTAAAAATCTATTTATATCCAAACAAAGGCAATAATGGAAGTATTATAAATAGTGAAAATCTAAAGCTTGATAATAGAATGAAGGAATTTTATAAATTTTTTAAATACAATGGTAAAATAATTGATATAAAAGATTTTGAAATAAAGTTTTTAGATATTTTTTCTAGAAAAGTTTTAGAAATGATAAAAAAGAAAAATGATGTTTGGGAAGATTTTTTACCTAATGGAATACCAGAAATTATAAAAAAAAACAAAATGTTTGGTTTTAAATAATAATGTCTAAGATTTGATTCGAGTGTTCCTTCGTTTTAACCTTCTCAAATACAAAACTTATTATACCTTTTTCATTAATAATAAATGTCATCCGGTGAATGCCTTCATATTCTCTGCCCATAAATTTTTTTTCCCCCCAAACTCCAAACGATTTTATTAATTCTTTATCAACATCAGCTAATAAAGGAAAAGGGAGTTGAAATTTTTGATGAAATTTCATCTGACTTTTTTGATTGTCTCCACTAACTCCTATTAAATTATAACCTTTTTCAATGAAAATTTTATAATTATCTTTTAAATCACAAACTTCAGCTGTACATCCTGGAGTATTTGCTTTTGGATAAAAAAAAATAATCATTTTTTTTCCTAGATATTTCTCTCTTTTATGGATAATTCCGTTTTGGTCTTTTAAAACAAAATTTGGTAACTTATCCCCTTTTTTTAAAGTATTCATTTTATAAATTTTAACGTAAAAATAGTGACCAAAACAGAAAAAGTAAATTTTATAATTGAAAATTTAACTAAATTATATCCAAACATCCCTGTACCTTTAAATCACAGTGATGAATATACTTTGCTAATCGCAGTGTTACTTTCTGCCCAAAGTACAGATAAGAGAGTTAATCAAACAACCCCTATCCTATTTTCTAAGGCAAGTAGCCCCAATGAAATGATCCAATTGTCTACAACTGAAATAAGAAAAATTATAAAGCCAATAGGTTTATCCCCATCTAAATCAAAAGCTATCCACAAATTATCAAAAATTATTATTGAGAAACACAATGGTAATGTCCCAAGAACATTTGAAGAATTGGAAGAACTTCCTGGGGTTGGTCACAAAACTGCAAGTGTAGTAATGTCTCAAGCATTTGGTTTTCAAACATTCCCTGTCGACACTCACATTCATAGATTGATGTATAGATGGGGACTATCTAATGGAAAAAACGTTAAAATTACAGAACGTGATGCTAAAAGACTTTTTCCAAAAAATAAATGGAATGATCTTCATTTACAAATTATATATTATGGAAGAGAATATTCACCAGCAAGGGGGTGGTCTCAAGAAAAAGATTTTATTACTATGAAAGTGGGAAGAAAGTCTTTTTTAAAAAAAATGACTTAATTAAGAACTTATTTTTTATTATTTTTTTT
>CENJ01002194.1_pt1 | contig 10303 bp, 6 predicted proteins | sample 356161 | NCBI WGS metagenome assembly CENJ01 (sample SAMEA2619531, study PRJEB7988) | marine metagenome | biome: marine biome (ENVO:00000447); feature: surface water layer (ENVO:00002042); material: "saline water (ENVO:00002010), including plankton (ENVO:xxxxxxxx)" | depth 5 m | reverse complement strand
CCACGGGCTGTCATTCGTTGATCATCCGGCGGTCATCAGGTGGACATCCGGTGGTCTTTCTGTGGTCACTCTGCGGCCATGGCCTGGCGGCGCGCCAGGTCCGGCGGCAGGCTCTCACCGCGCAGCATGGCGATGGCGTCTTCCATCGAAATCACCTGCTGTTCGTTCGAGCCGAGGCGGCGCAGCGCGACGGTACCGGCTTCTTCCTCGCGGCCACCGACCGCCAGAATATAGGGAACCTTCATCACACTGTGTTCGCGCACCTTGTAGCTGATCTTCTCGTTGCGAAGATCGCTTTCGGTGCGGAGGCCGGCAGCGCGGAACGCGTCGCTCACCTGCTCGGCATAGCCATTGGCGCTGTCGGTGATCGAGGCGACAACCACCTGAACCGGCGCAAGCCAGGGCGGCATGCGACCCGAATACTGTTCGATGATGATCCCGATCCAGCGTTCCAGCGACCCCAGAATGGCGCGATGCAGCATCACCGGCCGGCGGCGACTGCCATCTTCCGCCACATATTCGGCGTCAAGGCGATCCGGCAGCACGAAATCAACCTGAAGCGTGCCACATTGCCAGTCGCGGCCAATGGCATCACGCAGCACAAACTCAAGCTTTGGCCCGTAGAAGGCGCCTTCACCCGGGTTCAGCGTGGTCGCAAGCTCGGCTGCCTCGCAGGCATCGGTCAGCGCGGACTCGGCGCGATCCCAGACATCATCCTCGCCAGCGCGCACGTCCGGCCGGTCGGAGAATTTCACCCGGACATCCTCGAAGCCAAAATCGGCATAGATGGATTGCAGCAATTCACAGAACCGGACAGATTCAGCCGTGATCTGGTCCTCGGTGCAGAAGATATGCGCGTCATCCTGAGTGAAGGCACGCACCCGCATGATGCCGTGCAGCGCGCCCGACGGTTCATTCCGGTGGCAGGAGCCGAACTCGGCCATGCGCAGCGGCAGGTCGCGATAGGATTTGATCCCCTGGCGGAAAATCTGCACATGGCAGGGGCAGTTCATCGGCTTCAGCGCCAGCGTGCGGTCATCCTCGGCCTCGGCGGTGAACATGTTCTCGCGGAACTTGTCCCAGTGGCCTGATGCCTCCCACAAGGCACGATCGACAAGCTGCGGTGTCTTCACCTCGGCATAGTCACCGTCTTCCAGCCGGCGGCGCATATAGGTCTCGATCTCGCGATAGATGGTCCAGCCGTTCGGATGCCAGAACACCGATCCTGCCGCCTCTTCCTGCAGATGGAAGAAGTTCAACTGCTTGCCAAGCTTGCGGTGGTCGCGCTTCTCGGCCTCCTCCAGCATATGAAGATAGGCGTTCAGGTCTTTTTCGGTGCGCCAGGCAGTGCCATAGATGCGCTGCAGCATCGGGCGGTTTGAATCACCGCGCCAGTAGGCACCCGCCACACTCATCAGTTTGAAGGCATGACCCATCCGGCCTGTCGAGGCCAGATGCGGCCCCCGGCACAGATCGATGAAATCGCCCTGCTGATAAAAGGTCACGGTCTCGCCTGCCGGGATGGCCTCGACAAGCTCGATCTTGAACGGCTCGTTGTTCTTCTTGTAGAAGGCCACCGCCTCGTCGCGGCTCCAGACATTGCGGATGATCGGTTCGTCACGATCGACAATCTCGTGCATGCGCGCCTCGATGGCGGCAAGATCATCCTCGCTGAACGGCGCCTCGCGATGGAAATCGTAATAGAACCCGTTCTCGATGGACGGGCCGATGGTCACCTGCGTCTCCGGATAAAGCTCCAGAACAGCCTCGGCCATCACATGCGCGGCGTCATGCCGGATCGTGGCAAGAATCGCCTCATCCTTGGCGGTCAGCAGTGACAGTGAGGAATCCGTCTCGATGTCGCGGGTGAGATCCCATTCTTCCCCATCAACAACGGCCAGCATCGCGGCCTTGGCAAGACCCGGGCCGATATCGGCGGCGATCGTCGCTGGCGAGACCGGCGCATCATAGCTTCGGGTGGATCCGTCGGGAAGGGTTACGGTCGGCATGGGCCTCTGTCATCCTTGCTGTCGCAAAATCTGGCGGGCAGGTTGCCCTGCTTGTCGGGCAACCTAGCTTCTGACCCACAGAAACTCAAGCGGTCTGGCACGGCGGTGGTGAGTCTATTTCCCGCTCTGGTGTCTGGCTTTCAACAGCCTGGCATAGATGGCGACGGTTCTCGAGCACATCAGCTCGGCCGAAAAGTTGGCCTCGATGTGACTTCGCGTTTCCAGCGCCATGGTTTTACGCTGCTTTGCTGTGAAGTCGAGGGCCTTGGCAAGGCACTGAGCAAGGCTGTCCTCTTCAACCGGGGTGGCCAGCCACCCGGTCTTGCCATGAACAATGGATTCCGCCGCACCGCCATGATCGAAGGCCACCACCAGGCGCCCCATGGCCTGCGCCTCGAGCGAGACCCGCCCGAACGGTTCAGGCGTCACCGAGGGCATCACCACAATATCTGCCGCCATCAGCGCCGCCGGCATGTCATCAACGCCATGCGTCAGCCGGAACCGGCCTTCCAGCCCCAGCTTCATGCCGGTCTGGGTCAGGCGATCGACGAAGGCCGGCTTTCCGTCAGCGGCACCAAGAAGGACACAGTTGAACGGCCGGTCGGCAATCTTCGCCAACGCCCCCAACAGAATTTCATGTCCTTTCCAGCCGGTTGGCCGCGCCGGCAGCATGATGACCGGCTGGTCCTCGGGAAGCGCGATGGTGTCAACAAACCGGATGACCCGTGACTGCGCCACGGCAGCAGGGTCGAACACGTCGGTATCGACGCCACGCGCCACCACACTCAGCTTTTTGCCCTTCTCGCCAAACTGCCGCTCGATCTGTGATTTCACATAGTCCGAGATGGCGATGATATGATCGGCCATCAGCATCTTGCCATTGAAAATCCGCTTCAGCATGCTGCTGTTCTGGAACCGGCCATGAATGGTGCTGACAGTGATCAGCCCCAGCGACTTGGCTGCCGGCAGCGCGATCCAGGCAGGCATACGCGACCTGACATGAACGATATCTGCCCCTTCATCAACAAGCACACGACGCACCTGTCGGCGTAGCGCGCCCCAGGACAGCGGGTTCTTCACACCAACCGGAATCTGGTGATGGGTGGCACCAAGCCGGTCAAGATGCCGGACCATCGGACCACCGCCGGAAATCACCACAGCATGGCCGCCAGCCTCGATGATGGCGCGCGCCATCTCGATCGTGCCGCGCTCGACACCGCCGCGGACAAGCGCCGGCACCAGCTGGACAATCACCGGGCCGTTGCCGTTTCGACTGTGTGACTTGACGAAGCGGGATGTCCGCGCGTTAGTGGTCATGAGGCATCTCCATCGAGGCGTGATAGCATTGCCTTATACGAATTTCGAGAGGAGTTTTCGCGGAATGAACATGGCAGAGATTGGGCCACCCGACTACCTCGACATAAACGGGAATGAGCGCCTTGCCTATCGCAAGGCTGCCGGCGGCGGCAGCGGGACTGACATCGGCGTCATGTTCCTGTGCGGCCACGGCTCGGATATGGACGGCACAAAGGCGCTCGAGGCAGAGGCCTGGGCCGGCCAGGCCGGACGATCCTTCCTCCGCTTCGACTATCGCGGTCATGGCCTGTCGAGCGGAGATTTCCTTGATGGCAATATCTCCAACTGGACGGCGGACAGCCTTGCCGCCCTCGACGCGCTGACCGAAGGGCCACAGATCCTCGTTGGCTCGTCGCTTGGCGGCTGGCTGATGCTGAATGTGGCATTGGCGCGCCCCGACCGGGTGGCCGGGTTGATCGGCATCGCCGCAGCACCGGATTTCACCGAAGACCTTCTCTGGGCCGAATTCACCGACGAACAGCGTCGCCGGATCGAGGCCGACGGTGTGATCGCGCTTCCCAACCCCTATGCCGACGCGCCGGTGAAATATCCCTGGCACCTGATCACTGATGGCCGGAACAATCTGCGGCTTCGCGGCGGGCTGGACATCGCCTGTCCGGTGCACCTTCTTCATGGCATGAAGGATGAAGAGGTGCCCTGGCAGACGGCTACGCAGACAGCTGCATGCCTTGCCAGCACCGATGTGGAAGTGACCTTGGTCAAGGAAGCCGGACACCGCTTTTCCGAACCGGACCAGCTGGCGATCCTGCGCGGCGCGCTCGACCGGATGGTCGGCAGGATCACCTAGAAATCCAGATTGCCGTAATTTTGCGCCGGCGCCAGCCCCGCCACAACGTCGGCCAGAAGATCGCGGAAGGACGGACGCGACTTGATCTTGGCGTACCACTCCTTTGCCTCCGGATGGCGGTCCCAGTCGACATCACCAAAATAGTCGGTGACCGACAGATGCGCTGCCGCCGCCAGATCGGCAAGCGACATTGCCTTTCCAGCCAGCCAGTTTCCCTGCTCCGCAAGCCAGTCAATATAGTCCAGATGGATATGAAGGTTTGTCATCGCGGCGCGCATCACTTCGGACGAAGGGTTGCCACGCGCCGCCACACGTTTGATATAGCGCTCGTTCAGCAACGGCGCACCAACCTCACGAACGAATTTCTGCTCGAACCAGTGGGTCAGCCGGCGAATCTCTGCGCGCTCCGCGGCACTGCCCCAGATCAGACTTGTGGCCTCATCCTCGGTTTCCTCCAGAAACTCGGCGATAACCATGGTGCCGGACAGGACCACCCCGTCCTCGGTCACCAGCACCGGGACATCACCAGCCGGATTCAGGGTGAGGAATTCCTCATGCCGTTCCCACGGGTTTTCCATCTTTGGCAGAAATACGAGATTTCGTTCGGCAAGAAGCAGCCTGACAGTGCGCGAGGCGCCATAGAGGGGATGATGGTGCAGGATGCGCATGGGCTATGATGGGTTGCCTGTCTTGCCTGAACGTCGTGCGCGAACCCTAGCCGGGAAGCGCCCTCACGGCAAGTGGCCCCGGCGGCAGGGCGGCCAGCGCGCCATCCTGAAGCTCAAAAAACTGTAACCGCTCGGGTTCGATGAACCCGGGCCAGTCCAGCCCATGCGGCGCGGCGGGGACAAAGCCGAATTTCGGGTAGTAATCCACCTCGCCGGACACCAGCACCAGCGACCACGGGCCGCCCTTGGCCCGGTCCAGCGCCGCGGTGATCAGGTCACGACCAAACCCGCGCCCGCGCTCACCCGGCCGCACGGCAAGCGGTCCCAGAAGCAGGATACGCTGCGCACCAAGCATCACTTCCCAGAACCGCAAGGAGCCCACGGTCTCGCCCTCCGAGCGGATGACGAGGCACAGCTCAGCCACAGGTGACCCCGGGCGCAACTGCCAGACAGACCGGCTGTGACGTTTCGGGCCAAAGGCCTCGGCCATCAGGCTTTCAATGGCCGGCAGATCAGCATCTGTTTGGAGAGAAATTTCGGACATAACATCGACTTAGCCGAAATCATCACACCAGACAACAGGCAAGGACAAGGGCACGGACAAGGGTCACGGTCAGGCGGACATCAGGCCGGCGTGTCACCGCCGGCACGCGCCCCTGCCACATCGGACAGCGGCATATCGAGACGCGCGACGATTTCCGTCGGCACAACCTGCCAGAACTTGCCGATCTCGACATCCCATTCATTCAGCAACCGGGCCGCCAGCGCTGAATCCGTCGCCGCGGCATGTGCCTCGACAAGTGATTTCAGCTCGGCTTCCCAATGCGCCGTACCGATCCGCAAGACCTCGAGGCTTGCCGGATTTACCCGCTCCTCGAAGGTGCTGTTCGGGTCATAGATGAAGGCCATGCCGCCGGTCATGCCGGCCCCGAAATTGTCTCCAACCTCGCCAAGGATCACGACACGCCCGCCGGTCATATATTCACAGGCGTTGGTGCCGGCCCCCTCGACCACCGCAGTCGCGCCCGAGTTACGGACACACAGCCGTTCGCCAGCCTGGCCAGCGGCAAACATCTTGCCCGACGTGGCACCATAAAGGACGGTGTTGCCAATGATCGTGTTCTCATGCGCGACAAAGGCCGCGGACGCTGACGGGCGAACAATGATGGTGCCGCCTGACAGACCCTTGCCGACATAGTCGTTGGCATCGCCGATCACTTCCAGCCGCAGACCCTGTGTGGCGAAAGCGCCAAGCGACTGGCCAGCGGTGCCGCGAAGCCGGACCGAGATGTGATCCTCACGAAGACCGGTCATGCCGAACTTGCGGACAATGTGCGAGGACAGGCGCGTGCCAATGGCGCGCTGCGTGTTCTCGACATTGTAGGAGAGCTGCATCTTCGATCCGAACTGTAGCGCTGTCGCGGCATCACGCACCATCAGCGCGTCGAGCGTATCCGGAACCGCCTCGCGGTCACGGTCACGCGGGCTGCCGACCTTGGTGTCCCGCTCGGCCTGCACCAGAAGCGGGTTCAGATCCAGATCGTCAAGCGCGGCATCACCGCGGCTGACCTGGGTCAGAAGATCGGTACGGCCAATCACCTCCTCCAGAGTGGAGAAGCCGAGCCTGGCCAGGATCTCGCGAACTTCCTCGGCAAGATGCGTGAACAGCTGCACCACCTTTTCCGGGGTGCCCTCGAACTTCGCACGAAGGTCATCGCGCTGCGTACAGACGCCGACAGGGCAGGTGTTGGAATGACACTGGCGCACCATGATGCATCCCATGGCGATCAGCGCCGAGGTGCCGATGCCATATTCATCGGCGCCAAGCATCGCCGCCATGACGATGTCGCGGCCCGTCTTCAGACCGCCGTCGGTGCGCAGCACCACCTTGTTGCGAAGGTCGTTCATGGACAGAACCTGATGCACCTCGGACAGGCCCATCTCCCAGGGCAGACCGGCATGCTTGATCGAGGATTGCGGGCTGGCGCCGGTGCCGCCGCCATGGCCGGATACCAGAATGGCGTCGGCTTTTGCCTTGGCCACACCGGCAGCGATCGTGCCGATGCCGGTCGAGGCGACAAGCTTCACACAGACTTTTGCGTCCGGATTGATCTGCTTCAGGTCATAGATCAGCTGTGCCAGATCCTCGATCGAGTAGATGTCATGGTGTGGCGGTGGCGAAATCAGGGTCACACCGGGGGTCGAGTGCCGCAGTCGTGCGATCAGACTGTCGACCTTGATCCCCGGAAGCTGGCCACCCTCGCCGGGCTTCGCGCCCTGGGCCACCTTGATCTCGATTTCCTTGCAGCTGTTCAGATATTCCGCGGTCACGCCAAACCGGCCAGAGGCAATCTGCTTGATCGCGCTCGACGGGTTGTCGCCATTCTCGCGAAGCTGGAAGCGTGCCGGATCCTCGCCGCCTTCGCCGGAATCGGATTTCGCACCAATGCGGTTCATCGCGATCGACAGCGTCTCATGCGCTTCGGGGCTGAGGGCGCCAAGCGAGATGCCGGGCGACACAAGCCGCTTGCGGATGCGGGTGATGGATTCGACATCCTCGATCTTCATCGATTCGCGTCCGGTCTTGAAATCCATCAGGTCGCGGAGGTTGATCGGTCCCTGGCTTCCGACAAGCGCCGCGTATTTTTTCCAGCTTTCATAGGAGCCGGTGTCACAGGCATGTTGCATCGCATGGATCAGTTGACCGTCAAAGGCGTGACGCTCACCGGACCGGCGATAGCGGAAGAAGCCGCCAACCGGAAGGATCGCATCGGCTGCCTCGAAGGCTTTGCGGTGCATGTCAGTGACACGGGCCGCGATGCCGGTCAGGCCAAGGCCGGAAATGCGCGACGACATGGGCGGGAAATATTTCGCCACAAGCGCACGCGACAGGCCAAGCGCCTCGAAGTTATAGCCACCGCGATAGGAGGCGATGACCGAAATGCCCATCTTCGACATGATCTTCAACAAGCCGTCCTCGACCGCCTTGCGGTAGTTGGCGACAGCGTCGGGAAGGGTCAGGCCGGTCAACAGCCCACGGTCATGCCGCTCGGCAATGGCTTCTTCGGCGACATAGGCATTGATGGTGGTCGCCCCGACGCCGATCAGAACCGCGAAATGATGAACATCGAGGCACTCGCCAGTGGCCACATTGACCGAGGCAAAGGTGCGGAGCTGCTGGCGGACAAGATGCGAATGCACCGCGCCTGTGGCCAGGATCATCGGGATCGGACCACGTGTGTCGGACACACCGCGATCCGAGAGCATCACATGCTCGCATCCCGAACGGACGGCCTCTTCGGCCTCACTCGCGATCCGGTCCAGCGCGGCGGTAAAATCATCCGGCCCGTCAGTGTCGAAGGTGCAGTCGATGACCGCTGCCTTGTCACCAAGATAGGACAGAAGCGCGTCCCATTCCGGCACCGTCAGCACCGGCGAGTTCAGCAGCAGATGGTCACACTGCTCCGGCGCCTCATCCAGAATGTTGCCAAGATTGCCAAGCCGTGTGCGCAGCGTCATCACATGGCGCTCGCGAAGGCTGTCGATCGGCGGGTTGGTCACCTGCGAGAAATTCTGCCGGAAGAAATGATGCAGGCCCCGATAGCGGTTCGACAGCACCGCAAGCGGCGTATCATCACCCATTGACCCGATGGCTTCCTTGCCGCCGGCGGCCATCGGGTGAAGGATCAGTTCCAGATCCTCCATCGTCCAGCCAGCCATCATCTGGCGGCGGCGCACCTCCAGCGACGGCATCCGCTCCGGGCTCTTGCCGCCATTGCGGGCCAGCACAGCTTCCATCTGCTGGGCACGACCGGTCCATTTGCCCCAGTCACGCTTTGCGGCAAGCTCCGCCTTCAGCTCGTCATTGGTGAACATCGCGCCACGCCGCAGATCGATTCCCATCATCTGGCCCGGACCGATACGGCCGCGCTCGATGATGCGTTCCTCAGGCACGACAACCATGCCGGTTTCCGACCCGGCAATGACCAGACCGTCATCGGTCACGACATAGCGCATCGGACGCAGGCCGTTCCGGTCAAGGCCGGCAATGACCCAGTCATTGGCATAGGCAGCAATCGCCGCCGGGCCATCCCAGGGTTCCATCACCGAATTGCAATAGGCGTAGAGCTTGGCGAGATCATCATCACCGCCAACATCGACGGCGGCCGGAATCATCATCGTCTTCACCATCGGGAGCGTGCGTCCGCCATGGCCCATAAGCTCGAAGACGGCATCAAGGGCGGCGGAATCCGAGCTGCCCTTGCCAATCACCGGCTTCAGGTCCTCGATGGCATCGCCGAAGACATCGGAGGCCATCCGGTCTTCATGGCAGGTCATCCAGTTCTGGTTGCCGCGGATGGTGTTGATCTCACCATTATGCGCCAGCACACGAAACGGCTGCGCCAGCTTCCAGGTTGGCATGGTGTTGGTCGAATAGCGCTGGTGATAGATGGCGAAGGACGACACGAAACGCGTGTCCAGCAGGTCCGGGAAGAAGGCTGTCACCTGCTCGGCAAGGAACATCCCCTTGTAGATGATCGAGCGGCTCGACATCGAGCAGATGTAGAAATCGGTGATCAGCTCTGCCGTCACCGCCTGTTCGATGCGGCGGCGCACGACATAGAGCTGGCGCTCGGCTTCTTCCTCATCGATATCGGCCGGCATCGAGAACATGATCTGCTCGATTTCTGGACGGGTGGCGTTCGCCTTGTCACCAAGGGCGTGCGTGTCGACAGGAACCTGCCGCCAGCCATAGATCACGTGACCCACCGCCAGAATTTCCTGCTCGACGATACAGCGGCAGCGCTCCTGCGCGGCAAGATCGGTACGCGGCAGGAACACCATGCCAACGGCAAGGCGGCCCCCATCATCATCATGGCCGGTGCGGGCGATATGCTCGATGAAGAAGTCGCGCGGAATCTCGATATGGATACCCGCGCCATCACCGGTCATTCCGTCGGCATCGACAGCCCCACGGTGCCAGATGGCCTGAAGCGCCTCGATAGCGGCATCGACCACCGCGCGGGTCGGCTTGCCATCACGGGCGGCGACAAAACCGACACCACAGGCATCATGTTCCATTTCCGGGCCGTAGATGCCGGCATCGGTCAGCCGGGCCTCATTGCGGGCACGGCGGGCGAGATAATGGGCCTCGTTGAAGCTCTTTTTCATCATGATGACAGTCCTTTATGGCTCTGGCTCAGATTTAGGCGCCGGCAGCTGCGGCGCGCGGCGCTTCACTCTGCGCCATGATGTAGGAATCGATCGAAGCGGCGGCATCGCGGCCGTCACGGACGCCCCAGACAACGAGGGAGGCACCGCGGACGATGTCACCGGCGGCAAAGACGCCTGGCATGTTCGTCATCATGGTGCGCCAGTCGACGCCGATGGTGCCCCATTTGGACACCTCCAGATCCGCAGCGCCGAACATCGTCGGAAGATCCTCCGGATCAAAGCCAAGG
>CENJ01112826.1_pt1 | contig 10304 bp, 9 predicted proteins | sample 356161 | NCBI WGS metagenome assembly CENJ01 (sample SAMEA2619531, study PRJEB7988) | marine metagenome | biome: marine biome (ENVO:00000447); feature: surface water layer (ENVO:00002042); material: "saline water (ENVO:00002010), including plankton (ENVO:xxxxxxxx)" | depth 5 m | reverse complement strand
GGGTGCTGCCGGGATCGCCGCGATCCACCAGCACCGGCAGTTGTTTGCTGGCAAGAAGGTTGGAGTGGTGATCTGCGGCGGGAACATCGACCCGCGCCTCCTTGCCTCCATCCTGAATCGCAACATGGCAAGCGACGGCAGGCTGGCGCGTCTGCGGATCGACATCTCTGACGAGCCGGGCATGCTGGCGGCGATCACCGCCTCGATCAGCCGTTGCGGCGGCAATATCGTCGAAATCTACCATCAGCGGTTGTTTTACGATGTGCCTGCCAAACTGGCCAAGATCGACGCGGTCATCGAAACCCGCGGCCCCGAGCATGTCGACGAAATCATCGCCGATCTTCGCGGATCGAATTTTCAGGTGCAACAGCTTGAAGACAGCTCTGTCGGCTAACACCTAATAGAGGCGTTTAATTTGGGTGCGGCATCTGTTGCCTTGCCTCTGCCGGACAAACAGGACAGCTTGGGTACATGGATCAGGACAAGCGTCTACACCAGCTTCCGCCGCTTCAGATGCGGCTCAGCATGCGATCCGACTGCCCCTATATCAGCGGCAGGACGGAACAGCGGGTGGCGGTCGACATCTCGGAGAACCCGGCCCTCCATGACGAGCTGGCACGGGCCGGCTTCCGACGTGTCGAGAACTGGGTCTACAAACCGGTCTGCCCGCAATGTCAGGCCTGTCTTCCCTGGCGGGTCAACGTCAACAGCTTCCGGCCCGGGCGGAACCTGAGCCGGATCAAGCGCGCAAACAGTGACCTGACGCGCAGCCTCGCACCGATCCGGCCGACAAATGAGCAATACCAGCTGTTCCTGTCCTATATTCGCGGGCGACATGGCGATGGCCAGATGGCCAATATGGGACGCGACGATTTCATCTCGATGATCGAGAACAGCCCGATCGAGAGCTTTCTGGCGAATTACCGGGATGAGGATGGCCGGCTGGTCGGCAGTGTCCTGACGGATGTGCAGGATGACGGGCTGAGCGCTGTCTATTCCTTCTTCGACCCGGCGGAATCAGCGCGGTCGCTCGGCACCTACATGATTCTTGATCTGCTGGATGTCACTGCCTCGCGGGGGGCATCATGGCTCTATCTGGGCTATTACGTGTCCGGCAGCCAGAAGATGATGTACAAATCCCGCTTCCAGCCCGCCGAAATCTATGTCGATGGCGACTGGCGGCCCTATACCGGCGATCCCGCCACCACCTGACAGATCAGGTGAAGCGCGCCGGCCGCGGGAATCCGGTCGGCGGCATCTTGCCAGCCCCTGCCCGCTTTCCAAGCCAGGGCTGCATATCGGTTTCAGTGCGCGTTCTGCCACCGCCGGCCTTCCATGACAATCCGGCCTCGGACCTGTAGACCGTGACGTCGGCCAGCCCACCATCCTTGAAGCGCTGAAGGATCACGCCCTTCCCGCGGGTCATTTCCGGCACCTCATCGATGCCAAAGACCAGAAGCTTGCGGTTGACCCCGACAGTCGCGACCATGTCCCCATCAGCGATACAGCAGGCGACGGCGCGCGCCGTGCCGGAGATGTTCAGAACCTGCTTGCCGCTTCGCGTCTGCGCCAATGCGGCCTCGACCGGAACAACCAGCCCATGCCCGGTGCTGGCGGCGACAAGCATTTTTTCGCCCATGGCCTTCATCAGCCGGACGATATCGACGTCAGCCGGCAGATCGACCATCAGGCTGACCGGTTCGCCGAAGCCACGCCCACGCGGCAGCTTGTCAGCGTTCAGCGTGTAGAAACGCCCGTTCTCGGCAAAAGCAAGAATCTTGTCCGTGGTTTCGGCATGGAAGATGAAGGCCGGCCCGTCACCTTCCTTGAACTTGTATTCGGCCTCGAGGTCCTGATGGCCCTTCATCGCGCGGATCCAGCCCTTTTCCGAACAGATCACCGTGATCGGCTCGCGCTCGACCAGCATTTCGGCGGCATCAAGATCAATTTGCGGTGCTTCGGCACAATCCGTGCGGCGGCTGTCGGTCTTGGCGAACATCGCCTTCATGTCGCGGATCTCGGCAGTGATGCGCTGCCACTGTTGCGCTTCGTCCCCAACCAGCGCGGTCAATTCCTTCTGCTCGGCGATCAGCGACTCACGCTCGGTCTTCAACGCCATCTCCTCAAGCCGGCGAAGGGAACGCAGTCGCATGTCGAGAATGGCATTCGCCTGGGTTTCGGTCAGCTCAAACCGCTCCATCAGGCGGACACGCGGGTTCTCGGCTTCACGAATGATGGCGATCACCTCGTCAAGATTGAGGAAGACGACAAGGTAGCCTTCCAGAACCTCAAGCCGCACCGCGATCTTGCCAAGCCGGAAGTTGGAGCGGCGCAGCAGCACCTCACGCCGGTGCGCAAGCCAGGCATTCAGCGCCCCACGAAGGTTCATCACACCCGGGCGGCCATCGGCATCAAGAACATTCAGGTTCAGCGGCACGCGCGATTCAAGATCGGTCAGACGGAACAGGCTTTCCATCACCACATCCGGTTCCATCCGCCGCGATTTCGGCTCGAGGACAATACGCAGATCTTCGGCGGACTCATCCCGAATATCGGCAAGGAAGGCCAGTTTCTTTGCCTGCAGCATGTCGGCCATACGCTCGATCAGGCGGGATTTCTGCACCTGATAGGGAATTTCGGTGACGACGATCTGCCAGGCGCCGCCCTTTTCCTTTTCAACCGTCCAGCGGGCGCGCACACGAAAGCCGCCGCGGCCGGTGTCATAGGCGTCGCGAATGCTGGTTGCCGGCTCGACCAGAATGCCACCAGTCGGGAAATCAGGGCCTTTCACATATTGCAGCAGCGTGTCCACCGAGGCGTTCGGATGCCTGATCAGATGCAGCGCCGCATCGGCAAGTTCGGTGACATTGTGAGGCGGAATCGAGGTGGCCATACCAACCGCGATGCCCTGCGCACCATTCGCCAGCAGGTTTGGAAGACCGGCCGGCAACAGGCATGGCTCTTCGGATTCCCCGTCATAGGTGGGGCGGAAATCGACCGTGTCCTCGTCGATACCGTCCAGCAGGAGCTGAGCCACCTCGGTCATCCGCGCCTCGGTGTAGCGCATTGCAGCGGCGTTATCGCCATCGATATTGCCGAAATTGCCCTGTCCATCGACAAGCCGGTAGCGCATGGCGAATTCCTGGGCCAGCCGCACCATCGCGTCATAAATCGCGGCATCACCATGCGGATGGAATTTACCCATCACGTCGCCGACAACCCGCGCCGATTTCTTGAACCCCTGCCCCGGGTCAAGGCGCAGCTGGCGCATGGCAAACAGCAAGCGCCGGTGAACCGGCTTCAGGCCGTCACGAACGTCTGGCAGAGAGCGCGAGGTAATGGTCGAAAGGGCATAGGCAAGATAGCGTTCGCTCAGCGCTGCCGAAAATGCCGTATCGATAATCCGGCCATTATCATCTTCGGTGATCACGTCATCGCTCATCCGCGGGCATCCTCCAGAACAACGGAACCGGCCCTGACTTTCGCAGCCCTGACCATAGATATGGCCGTGTTTATACCGTCAAACCACCATATATGCCAGCCACCATGTCGGCCAGACGGCGCCTTTGCGGCGGCAAATCGACATGATGGGCGGCAAACACCCGACGTTCGAGAAAATGTCCGGTCAGGGCCAGACCGGCATCGAAATCATGACGGTTGCAGGCCACCCCGCCAAGAAAGCGTGGCAGGGTCAGCATCCTGCCGGAAAATTCACCAGCCGCGCCTTCGGCTACGGCGCGTCCGGATTTCGGGCTGACATGCGCAAGACGGTCCAGCACCCCGGTGACTGCACAGCTGTCGAGATCGAGGCGGAAGCCAACAGCATGCAGCAGGCCAAGCTCCCAGCGAACATAGCCTTCAAGCCAGCGATGCTCGGGATCCTCCATCGCCATCAGATCGAGAAGCGCCTGCGTGGCGCTGTAGAGAGGCGGCTGCGCCTCGCGTTCCGGAAGACTTCCATCGAGAAGCGCACAGGCTGACGCCAGTCCGGCAAGCCTCAGCGGGTCATCAAGGAACAGCGCCGGCACCGATTGCGCCAGTTCGATGGACATCTGACCAAGCTGTTCTTCAAGCCGTGCACGCCAATCTGCCCGCACCCGGTTTCCCGGCTGCAATACACCGCGAAGGCGTGATGAATTGCCGCCGCGCACCAGCCCGGCATGACGCCCCTGTGCGGCAGTAAGAACGGACACCACCGCGCTGCTCTCGCCATGTGGGCGCACTGACAGAACCAGCGCGTCCTCGCTCCATTCAGGCATCGTAATCGAGATCCCAGACGGAATAGCGCGCGGCATCATCCATCCAGTCCTTGCGGAATTTTACATGGCTCAGCACATGAATCCGCCTGTCGAGCGCCTCTTCAAGCTCGATGCGGGCCGCCATGCCGATGCGCTTGATGGTGGTGCCCTTCTTGCCAAGCACGATGCCGCGATGCCCCTCGCGGGCAACATAGATGGACAGATGGACCGTGGCGCTGCCATCCTCCTGTTCCTCCCACTTCTCGGTCTCGACGGTGAGCTGGTAGGGAAGCTCCTGATGGAGATTCAGGAACAGCTTTTCGCGCATGATCTCGGCCGCGAGAAGCCGCAACGGCATGTCGGACAGATCTTCAGGGTCGAACAGATAGGGACTGACAGGCATCTTTTCCGCCAGCCATTGCCGCAGATCATTGACCCCGTTGCCAGTTTCGGCAGAGACCATGAAAATCCGTTCAAACGGATGCTGCTTCGACATTTCGGCAGCGCGTTCCAGGAGCCGTTCCTGCGGCGCAAGATCGATCTTGTTCAGCACCAGCGATGCCGGCCGTCCGCTCTCGGCAAGCTGCGCGACAATGGCGGCAGTGTCCTGGTCGATTTCGCGGCGGGCACAATCATGCACCAGCAACAGCACATCACCATCCTCGGCCCCCTTCCAGGCAGCCTGAACCATCGCCCTGTCCAACCTGCGCTTTGGCTGAAAGATGCCCGGTGTGTCGATAAACACGATTTGCGAGGCGCCTTCCATGGCGATCCCACGGATACGGCTGCGCGTGGTCTGGACCTTCGGCGTGACAATCGACACTTTCGAGCCGACCATCGCGTTCATCAGCGTCGACTTGCCGGCATTTGGCGCACCGATCAGTGCCGCAAATCCCGACCTTGTCACATCCTCCTGGCGGCTATCCATGCCGTTCTCCCTTGGTCAATATCCGTTCCAGAAGCTGTGACGCAGCCATTTGCTCAGCCTGCTTGCGTGATCCGGCGGTGGCGTGCTCCTCGCCAAATCCGTCAACGCTGACAGCAAACACCATGAGCGGCGCATGATCGGGCCCGTCCCGCGATACCATTCTATAGGCGGGAAGCGGCAACCCCTTTTGCATGGCGAACTCCTGAAGACGGGATTTCGCGTCCTTTTCGCCTGTGGCTGGCGCCTCGGCATCAAGCGGCCAGTTCGCCAGAACAAACCGGCGGACCACATCAAGCCCGCCATCCAGATAGAGCGCCGCGACAAGGCTTTCGATCACATCCGACAGCACCGAGTCGTTGGCGGCCAAATCCATGCCAGCCTGCGTCTGCACATAGGGGCCAATATCGATAGCACGCGCCACACCGGCAAGGGTCGATTGACGCGCCGCCGCGTGGTAGCGAAGCGAGAGCTTGCCCTCGTCATCCGCCGGACAGTTGGCGTGAAAATATTCGGCAAGGATCAGCCCCAGAACACGGTCACCCAGAAATTCCAGCCGCTCATAACTTGCCGTGTCGGTGGTGGCGCTGGAATGGGTCAGTGCCTCTGCAAGAAGACCACGATCGGCAAAGCTGTGACCAAGCCGCGCTTCGAGGGCGGCAGGATCAGGGGTCTTGTCAGGGCCGGTCAACTAATCCCGTCCCCGATACGGCCATAACGGATGGCGAAAGGCCATTTCCAGACCTCCCATAGACGTGCCGAGCCATTATGGCTGAAGAACAGGAACTGGGCTTTCCCGATCAGATTCTCGAAAGGCACCAGCCCTACCGATGCGGTGCGGCTGTCATTCGAATTGTCGCGGTTGTCGCCCATCATGAAGAAGTGCCCCTCAGGCACCGTGAAAATGCGTGTGTTGTCGAGGCTTCCCGCATCTGTCATTTCACGGATCTGGTGCGTGCTCCCTTCCGGGAACGTCTCGATATAATCGTCATATTTCATCACGCTGAAGCCGTCAGTGGCGGTGCCGACATCGACATGCTGGCGGACCACCGGCACATCATTGATGTGCAGGATGCCGCGCCTGACCGCAATCTCGTCACCCGGCAGACCGACAACGCGCTTGATGAAGGCAACCGACTCATTACGCGGCTGCTTGAAGACCACCACGTCACCGCGCTCGGGTTCGCCGCCAAGCACCCGCCCGCTGAACGGAATGGCCGCGAACGGGAACGAGTAACGCGAATAGCCGTAGGAAAATTTGGAGACGAACAGGTAGTCACCAACTTTCAGGGTGGGGATCATCGACCCTGACGGAATGTTGAAAGGCTCGAACAACAGCGAGCGGAACAGAAGCGCCAGCGCACCCGCGATGATAATTGTGCGGAACGGCTCGAAACTCTTTTGCTTTGCCTTACTGCCCATACGCGCCAGCTTACCCCTTAACGAACGTCAATTGGCTGAAGGATGCGCCGAAATCACAACATATGCCACTGCATATGGCGGCTCATCGCTCAGAGAAATGTCAATGCGGGCGTTATACCCATCGGGGGTCAGCCTCTCAAGCGCCGTTTTGCACTGGCCACTCAGATGGATATGGGGTGCCCCTGACCTGTCATTGATGATTTCAGCGTCACGCCAGCCAAGTCCGGCAACGCCGGAACCACTCAACGCCTTGTAAATCGCCTCTTTTGCGGCAAACCTCTTGGCAAGATAGAGGGTATCAAGTTTGCGGCGCGCCGCTTCATCGCGCTCGGCGTCGGTGTAGACACGCTCAAGAAACCTGTCACCAAACCGTTCGACAGATTTGCCAATCCGACGTTCATCGACGATATCGGTGCCGATGCCAAGGATCACGACGGTCGTGCCTCCTGCATGCAGCGTCTCATTCTGGTGATGGCTTCCTGCATGCCGGTGAACATGGCCTCTCCCATCAGAAAATGTCCGATATTGAGCTCATGCATCTGCGGGATGGCCGCAATCGGCCCGACCGTGTCGAAATCCAGCCCATGACCGGCATGGCATTCAATGCCAAGCGAAGTCGCCAGTTCCGCCGCACCAGCAATCCGCGCCAGCTCAGTCTCGCGCCCTTCAATGTCATGGCAATATCGACCGGTATGAAGCTCGACAATGTCCGCCCCGACAGCCGCCGATGCGCGGATTTCGGCCTCGCTTGCCTCAATAAACAGGGACAGTCTGATGCCCGCATCGCGGATGCGGCTGAACATCGGGAGAAGCTCGTCTTCCCGCCCGGCGACAGCAAGTCCGCCCTCGGTTGTTACCTCTTCGCGGCGTTCGGGAACGATACAGGCCGCGTTGGGCCTGACCTTGAGGGCGATGTCCAGCATCTCCTCGGTCGCCGCCATCTCAAAATTCAGCGGCACCGAGATCGCCGCCTTGATGGCGAACATGTCGGCATCGCGGATATGGCGGCGGTCCTCGCGAAGATGCGCGGTGATGCCATCGGCCCCGGCAGCCTCGGCAGCGCGTGCCGCGCGCACCGGATCAGGGTGCGCGCCACCACGCGCATTCCGGACCGTGGCCACATGATCAATATTCACCCCTAGGCGAAGTGCAGGACGAGTCATACTCCTGCCTCCTTGTCGTTTGCATGTTGGTCGTTTGCATGTTGGTCGTTTGCGTGTTGGTCTTTGGCTTCGTCGGTTTTGGCTTCGCCGCTTTCAGCCTTGCGATGCTGCAGCGTTACCATGTCATTGTCGTTGCCGGGGTGCATTTCGGCCCGGCGAAGGCGCACCGCCTCCAGCCTCCTTGCCCTATGCGCACGCCACCCCGCCACAGCCCAGTAGGTGGCGCCAAACCCGGCGAACCAGGCGATCGTTCCCAGGATCAGGCTGCCCACAACGATCGGAGCGAACAAGGCACCGATCAGCGCCGCCGGATCGGCCAGAAACAGGGTCACGAATTCCGTCATCGTGCCGCCGATCGATTTCACATCGCGTCCGATCTCGGTCAGGATAAAGGATCCGAGCCGGTAATTCAGGTAGAAGAACAGCGGGAAGGTCCAGGGATTCCCGACAAACGTGCCAAAGAGGCAGGCCAGCAGATTGCCACGCGTCAGGTAGGCCAGCATCATCCCGACAAGAAGATGCAGCCCGAGAAACGGGGAAAAGGACACGGCAATACCCCAGGCGGCCCCCACCGCGATCGACAGCGTCGATCCCGGCATCCGCTTGACCCGCTGTATGATATAGGAAAACAGACGCCCAAAGCCTCGATCCGGCCACAGGACGCTGCGAATGCGGTCCAACCGCGACAAGGCAATGCGACGTTTGAACATGGGGATATCCGACCGTCAGGTTAAAGGCTCGCGCCAGAGGGGATGTTGCGGATTACCCGCCCGATACGGATCAGCCAGCATCGGCCCGTTCGACACTCTCTACATATTTATTCGCCTGCAGAACTGCAATGATCGAACGCATATGTTCGACGTCTTTAACCTCCAGATCCAGCTCGAATTTGAAGAAGTCCGGGTTTCGGTCTGTGAGGTTGATGTTCGAGATGTTGCCACCCTGCTGGCTGATCACCGTGGCAAGGGACGCAAGCGACCCGGGTTCATTCGACAACACAGTGTTCAGCCTTGCATTGACCCGCCGCAGACTGTCCTTTTCCCAGGACACATCCAGCCAGAGCTCGGGCGTATCGGAAAACTTGCTGAGCGTGGTGCAGCCAACCTTGTGGACCGTGATCCCCTTGCCGGTGGTGAAGATGCCGACAATCGCCTCTCCGGGGAGCGGATGACAGCATCGCGCCATGGTGATGGCGGCACCCGCATTGTCACCCTCGATTTTCAGATTGGGCAGGTTTGTCTTGGGACGACGGCGGTTGCGTGCCTCGATGTCACCATCGGTCACGATATCGGGGTAAAGTCTTTCCAGCACGCGAAGCGGTGACAGCCTGTCCTCGCCAACCAGGGCAAACACCTCCTCGACGCGGTTCACGCCGAAGGCCGACAGGGTTTTTTCGAGCGCACGGCTGCGGAACGGCTTGTCATGCTCGCGGAAGGTTTTCTCGATGCGTGTCCGGCCAATGCGGGTGAATTCGGTGACCCGCTGCGCCCGGGTAAACCGGCGGATGGCCGATTTGGCGCGCCCGGTCATGACAAAGCTCTCCCACTCAGCGCGCGGCCGCGCATCGGGCGATGTAAGTATCTCGATCTGGTCGCCATTCTGCAACTCTGTGGCAAGCTGACGGGTCTTGCCATTGATCCTGACGCCTATGCAGCTTTCACCGACCTTGGTGTGCACGGCATAGGCAAAATCAACCGCGGTCGCGCCCCGCGGCAAGGCGATCAGATCGCCGCGCGGGGTGAAGCAGAAAACCTGATCGTGATACAGGTCCATCTTGGTGTGCTCAAGAAATTCGTCGGCGCCGGCCTCCTCGTCAAGAAGTCCTACAAGCTCCTGGATCCATTTGTATTTTGGTGGATTATTGTCTTGCAGCGAGCGCTTGTAATGCCAGTGGGCGGCCACACCATCTTCAGCCACACTATGCATTTCGGGTGTCCTGATCTGCACTTCAATGCGGTGGTTCTGCGGTCCGAGAACACCGGTGTGCAGCGACTGGTAGCCATTGCGTTTCGGGGTCGAGACATAGTCCTTGAAGCGTCCCATCACCGTCGGGTAGTTCTGATGAAGCTGGCCAAGGGCGCGGTAGCAATCATCCTTGGTCGGCACAAGAACACGGAACGCGACAATATCCGCCAGCTGGTCCATGGTGACCGCCTTGTTCTGCATCTTCCGCCAGATGGAATAGGGCGATTTCAACCGTCCAGTCACGCTGCATTCGATGCCGGCACGCTCGATCGTTGACTGAAGCTCGACGCTGATCGTCGGGATGGTGAGCTTTGCCTCGGATGTCAGGAACTCGAGACGCGTCAGAATGCTCTGCCGCATATCACCATTGAGCACTTCGAAAGCGCTGTCTTCGAGCTCTGTCTGTAGTTTCGTCAGACCGATGCGCTCGGCAAGCGGGGCGTAGATGTCCATCGTCTCGCGCGCGATGCGATGGCGCTTTTCCGGTTTCGGAATGAAAGACAGAGTGCGCATATTGTGGGTGCGGTCGGCAAGCTTCACCATCAGCACCCGCACATCCTCGCTCATCGCCATCAGCAACTTGCGGAAATT
>CENJ01027620.1_pt1 | contig 10304 bp, 8 predicted proteins | sample 356161 | NCBI WGS metagenome assembly CENJ01 (sample SAMEA2619531, study PRJEB7988) | marine metagenome | biome: marine biome (ENVO:00000447); feature: surface water layer (ENVO:00002042); material: "saline water (ENVO:00002010), including plankton (ENVO:xxxxxxxx)" | depth 5 m | reverse complement strand
AGCCATCGCAGCGGCATTTGGTGGCACGCAGTCGTTGCACACCAATTCTATGGATGAAGCCATCGCTTTGCCCACGGAGGCGTCTGCACGGGTAGCACGGAATACCCAGCTGTTCCTTCAGGGAGAAGCCGGTGTAACGGAGGCCATTGACCCGTGGCACGGATCCCGCATGATGGAGGACCTCACTGACCAGATGGCCGCAGAGGCATTGGCGTTGATGCAAGAGGTCGAAGAGGAGGGTGGCATGGCCAGCGCCATCGAGAAGGGCATTCCCAAGTTGCGTATTGAAGCCGCAGCCTCGGAAAAACAAGCGCGCATCGATCGCGGACAAGACCGCATCATTGGCGTCAATTTGTTCCCAGTGGAAGAAGAAGAAGAGCTGGAGGTGCTCGAGATTGACCAGAAGGAAGTGCGTGCTGGTCAGGTCGCACGCCTTCAAGAAGTGCGCGCGCAACGTGACGACGCAGCCGTTGAATCGGCGTTGCTGGCCCTGACGAATGGAGCCAAGGGCGAAGCAAATTTGTTGGACTTGGCCGTTCAAGCCGCCAGGAAACGGGCGACGCTGGGCGAAATCAGTAACGCACTGGAAGCGGCTTTTGGTCGGTACGAACCGGCCGTTCGCAAAGTGAGTGGTATCTTTTCGAGGGCGATGGAAGGCCAAGCTGCATACCAAGAGGTCATTGAATTGACCCGAACATTCAACCACCGAGTGGGGCGTCAGCCGCGTATTCTCGTGGCCAAGATGGGCCAGGATGGACATGATCGTGGGGCAAAGGTCATCGCTTCATCGTTTGCTGATATGGGGTTTGATGTGGACCTCGGTCCATTGTTCCAGACACCAACAGAAGTGGTACAGCAGGCCATCGATAACGACGTTCACGTGGTGGGAATCAGTACGTTGGCTGCAGGTCACAAAACCCTTGTTCCGGAATTGATTGAGGGGCTGCGAAACAACGGTCGCTCTGACATTTTGGTGGTGGTCGGAGGGGTCATACCGCCCGGCGACCACGAAGCCCTCTACGCCAGTGGAGCAGTGGGGGTGTTTGGCCCCGGTACGCCCATCACCGAGTCTGCGAAGAATATCCTCGATTTGTTGCTCGAGGCTTACGCCTAATTTCCCAAGCGCAACAACGGAGTCTGGAGTCCATTGGACCAAGCGAATCCCGACATGCGGCCCTTGCCGGGTGGAATCAACTCGTCGATTCCGATCCAGCCGTCCCTGCAGCGAACCGCCAGCACGCTTTTGGACAAGGCCACATCCCCGGGCTGTCCTTCGGACGGCAGTGCGTCGGCTGCATCAATGGCGTGAACTTTGAGCACCTTGACATCCCCCATAATTGACGGAGTCCAGGCTTTCGGGAAAGGATATAAACCTCTTGCCTTATTTAATACGTTATCAGTGGTTTCAGACCAATTGATTAATGTGTTTTCTCGATTTAATTTGGGCGCTTCAAGCAGCGGTTGGTCCGAAGATTGGGGCCGGGGAATCAGTTCACCGGCAACCAGGCGATTCAGGGTTTCTACGATCAAAGCTTTTCCGTTGTTCAGCAGTTTTTCGTACAAGGCGCCCGCATCGTCTGCCTCTTCGATGGCCACGCGCTCTTGAAGCAAAACATCCCCGGTATCGATCGAGTGTTGGAGCGAGAAGGTGGATACGCCTGACTCAGCCAGGCCATGAATGATTGCCCATTGAATAGGCGCCGCACCGCGCAGCTGCGGCAGCAATGAAGCGTGCAGGTTGATGGTGCCAAACTCAGGCGCATTCCACACCACCTCGGGCAGCATGCGAAACGCAACCACAATGAACACATCCGCTTCCCAGGCTGCAAGCGCTTCATTGAATTCGGGATCTTTCAAGTTGGAAGGCTGCAATAGAGGGAGCCTGTGTGCTTCCGCGGCGGTCTTGACGGCCGAAGGCTGGATTTTCTGGCCCCGTCCGGACCGCCGATCAGGTGCCGTGACCACACCGACTACATCGTGGGGGGATGCGACCAACGAATCGAGGCACACAGCCGCAAATTCGGGCGTTCCGAAGAAAGCGAGACGGAGCGTACGGTTTAATGCAGATGTGGGGAAAACAGCCATTCTTCGGTACTATGTGGGTTGGGTGACTTGGCGCCAAGTGCCTTTCCGAAGGTACAGCCAACTCCCCAATCCAATAGAGGAGAAGTACACCAATTCGACGCGCCAGATGATCCATATGGGCTGTGGCCAGATCAATGTAATTGCAGCAGCGACAACCATGTAGATGGTAACCGAAGCGAGTTCAACCCGGAATGCCACTTTGGTCGCACCGCTGCCCTGAATTGTAGAGAGCATAACGCCTGTGAATGCATAGGTGCACACGGCAACGAAAAGCAGGTGAAGGGTTTTGACCATGGCTGCTTGGCCGATGGCATCCGTAAAAAACACGGCTGCCAAATCATCGGGGTAGAGGATGTACCCGTGGCAAAGCAGCAAAATTCCGATGAATGTCAACGTGAACAGCCGGCGCAACGTTTCATCCAGCTCCTCGAGTCGCCCCGCTCCAAGCAGGCCGCTGACGTAGGTTCGCGTGGTTTGTTGCATCCCCTGAGTGACGATAAACGCCAGCATGAAAAAGTTCCGGGTGATGTGGGATACCTTCAATTCGAGGCTTCCGACTTTTTCGACAAAGAAGAAAAATGCCGTCCACGTAGAGACGGTGGTAAGGAATTGCCCAATCAACGGATACGCCAGCTTCCACCATGCGCGCAAGTCTTCCCGCGAAAGCAGGCTCCAGGGACGCAATGCTTCGGGCATCACCCGCAACGTCAATGCCAGGGCAATCAGGAATCCAGTTGACTCTGCGCAGAAAGACGCCCACGCTGCACCGGTTGCTCCGAAGGCCTCAAAGCCCCACCAGCCTTCCACCCAAGCAGCATCTAAGATAATGTTGAGGGTCGCCGTGCAGATTCCGATGGCTAAAATGGGCCATGTTTTTGCTGTGCCGGTGTACAGCGCGTTGAACGCGAGGAGAGAGGTGAATGGAATGAAGCCGAGTAGACGGATGGCAAAGAACTCGGTGAAAACGGCTCGAATGCCCGGATCGGCGATGGCCGAATTCACCGGGCCGCTGTTCAATAACATGCCGATGAACATAAGACCAAGTCCCATGGCGCCGTGCAGGACCAAACCCGAGCGAAAGGTCTGCATGGCCGCCTCTCGACGTCCTTCACCTATGCGCCGCGCGATGACGATTTGCAGCGCCGCTCCACTGCCCACGGCAATCATCTCCAACGTCATGTAGACCAGTCCAGCGTTGCCGGCACCGTTGATGGCCTCTTCGCTCAAACGTGCCAAGAAAAAATTGTCGGTGAGCAGGACGAAAAATTGCAGCATCGTGCCCATGGAAATGGGAATGGCCATGCGCAACAAATCGGCATAGCCAGTTTTCAATTCACCCGCCTGATTCATGGCCGCAAAAGTCTGCATTCTTGAGCCGAAATCACAGCCCGAGGTGCTTCAAAATGGTGTCTGATTTTTTGACCGATTTCAATGCCCAATCGAGCAGCAATTCTTCCTTTTCAAGCTCGGTAAGTTGCCACTCTTTCCGTGGGCGGGTGCGGATGTTCTCCATGATGCGGTGCACGATCATGCCGGCGGCTACACTGATGTTGAGGGATTCCGCCATGCCGAGCATGGGAATGAATACGTGGTAATCGGCGGCCTCTAGCATGCGTTCTGAGGCGCCCTTGAATTCCGTGCCCATCACCACCGCCACGGGTTGGTCAATGGGCAGACTGTGTGCTTCATACCCATTTACGTGGGGGGAGGTGACAGCGATTTTGTACCCGCTTGACCGCAGGGCCTGTATGCACGCCTCTGTTGGGTCTTCGGTGTCTTTGTACCGGTGCAGGGTCAACCAGGAAGGCGTTCCCTTGGATACGCCGCGGTTATAGACCCAGGGGTTGATGTCTTCAATCAGGTGGACATTTTGCACGCCCATGCCGTCGCAGGATCGCATTACCGCACTGGCGTTTCGGCTTTGGTAAACGTTCTCCAGAACCATGCACAGACGTCGAGTACGTTGCTGCAGGGCATCGTCAAACTTGGTGAGTCGCTCTTCGCTGATGTAGGGAAGGAGGGCGCGCAGCCGGGGGTTTTGCATGGTCGAGATTGGGGCGAAACAAAAAGGCCCCGAGCATGGTGCTCGAGGCCTTGTTCGGTAAGGGCCAAATGCCTTATACTTTAGAGCTCAACTCAGCACCCGCCTTGAACTTGATTACGTTCTTAGCTGCGATGGTGATGGTCTTGCCCGTCTGTGGGTTGCGACCTTGGCGCTCAGCGCGGTGAGAAACAGAGAAAGAACCGAATCCAACGAGGGAAACGCGGTCTCCTTTGCCCAACGCACCAGCTGTTGCGTCTACGAATGCGTCCAGTGCACGCTTTGCGTCTGCTTTTGAGATGCCAGCACCTTCGGCCATTGCATCTACCAATTCTGCTTTGTTCATGGTATAGAGATTAAAAAATGATTGTTCAACTCGGCCAAATATATAGGCGGGATTTCAACGCTGACAAGGGCTTCCGGTCATTTCGTGAATAAACCGGTGCAAATTGTTGATAAGCACAAGAAAATACCGCCGTTTTACGCTCGCTTTCTGGGAATTGGCCGGATTTACTGCCTTTTGGTGGTGGGTTTACGTTCGTGTACAATCCACAAGATGAGGGATGCGAACGGGAGGAGTGGGACCCAGACAGGAGATGCCGCAAGGACTGCCCATTGTCCCAATCCGACCGCAATGGCGACGACGTTGAGGCTGATCACGGCGATGCCAAAAAATGAACGGTCCCACTGCTGTCCGTTCAGTGAGAGGCTGATCACGAGCGGAATGAGGTTAGCAACCGATGCCAATAACCAGGCTACGGCCTCCGGGGATTGGTAGAATCCAAAGCATGCAACGGCCAAGGCAGCGCTCCAGCCAGCTTGAGGGACCCAATGGTTTTTTTGCATGAACCAAAGGTACGAGCCGGTATTTTTGCACCATGCAAGAATTTGACCTCCCTGCGGCACAAGTGTATACCCCAGAAATACGGTTCGTTGACATTGATGCTGCCGGCATCGTGAACAATGCTACCTACTTCAATTACTTCGAGCAGAGCCGAATTGCTTTTTTTGAGCCGCTTCTCGGCAAAAAATGGGGTTGGAACGCCGCAGGGATGGTGGTAGCTCGGCATGAAATTGATTACCGCGCGCCCATTCTCTTCAACGACGATGTGCGCATTGTCACCTGGATTGAGCACATTGGGACAAAGAGCATGACGGCCGCGTATGAAGTCTATAAGCATTGGCAAGGGGAGCGGGTGTTGGTTGCCCAAGCGAAAACCGTCTTGGTGTCATACAACCACAAGGAGGGAAGGCCAGCGCCATGGTCTGAAGAGGTTGTGGAATCGGCGAAGGGTTTCGGATTCGGGCGGCCTGATTTTTGATCTCCGGTTCCCGACTACGGGCCCGTTGAAAAAAACCGGCAAGCAAATGCGCCGTTGACGTGGTATTTCATCTACATTTGGCTTCGTGTACTTTTCACACTACTAACCACAACTGCTTTAATCGTATGAAAAACTTTTACGCTTTTACTGTTTGCTTGTTGGTGGCTGTTGCGGGCATGGCCCAAGTTCCAGTTACGTTTCAAGTGGACATGAACAATGAAACCGTCACAGCTGACGGTGTTCACATCGCCGGTGGATTCCAAGGATGGGACCCGGCTGCTACAATGATGTCGGATGACGACATGGATGGTGTTTACGAGGTAACCGTCGACTTGCCCGCCGACAGTACGTATGAATTCAAATTCATCAACGGCATGGCATGGGATTTTGTCGAAGACGTTCCCCCAACTTGCCAAGTAGAAGTGGCAGGCAACGACAACCGCTTCTTGACCATTGGTGCTGACGCTACAGAAGCATCCTACCACGTGTGCTACGGAAGCTGCGCCGCATGCGGAATGACGACCGTTCGTTTGCGTGTTGATATGAGCGTTGAGAGCGCAGTATCTCCAAATGGTGTGCACGTAGCAGGAAACTTCCAGGGCTGGGATCCTGCTGGAACCCCCATGACAGATGCCAATGGAGACGGTGTTTGGGAGACGTGGGCATCTTTTTATCCCGATTCCCTTGACGATGGCATGCTCGTTTTTAAGTACATCAATGGCAACAGCTGGTCCAACCCCAATGAAGCCCTTGCTGGTGAAGATTGCGCAGACGACTTCGGAAACCGCGTGTTGGAATTGACCAGTGAAAACATCGTTTTGGTTGGAGACTCTTCGTCATTGGCTGCTCCTTGTTTCAATGCATGTGGCACCTGCGTGAGCCCAACCCAAGTCACGTTCCGCGTGGACATGACGACGCAAGAAACCGTTTCGGTGAACGGCGTACACATCGCCGGTTCTTTCCAAGGATGGACTCCATCGGCCAACCCCTTGAGCGACGATGACGGTGATGGCATCTGGGAAGCGACCATCGGCATTGCGCCAGGTGATATCCAGTTCAAGTTCATCAACGGCAACGACTGGAGCGGCAATGGCGACGGCAACGTCGACAACGAATTGATTGTCGGCGACTGTGCTGCTGAAGGCAGCGATAACCGCGCATTGACGGTCGGTTCAGAGGACGTCGTTTATGAAGTGTGCTACAACTCGTGCGAAGCAGGATGTGTAGAAAACCCCGATCCAGCCGACGTGACGTTCCGTGTGGACATGACCGAAGAGGAAGTCAGCGCGACAGGCGTTTGGGTGATTGGCAACTTCACCAACCCCAACTGGCAAGCTGGTGCGCTTCAAATGACGGACGACGACATGGACGGCGTTTACGAAGTGACGGTGAACATCAGCGGTTCAGCGACCATCCTGTACAAGTTCACCAACGGCGATCCAACAACTGGAGACAACGGTGTTGATTTCGTTGAGGAGTCCGGCATTTTGTTGGATGAAGAAGGAAATGAACTGGCCAATTTTGAAGCGGACGGCTGCGGCTTGCCGAATGGATTTGGGGCTTACAACCGTATCCACGAACGCAGCGGTGAGCCTGAGATCCTCGATGCAGTTTGTTTCAACAAATGCAGCACGTGTGTGGTGTCCGTTGATGAAATCGCCGCTGCTCAATTCAATGCATACCCCAACCCATTCAATGCGACATTGACATTGGACATCGTTCCTCAGGTCAACAATACGCAGCTCTTCATCGCTGACCTCAGCGGACGCGTTGTACTCGAGCAGAACGTCGTTGCCGGGACAGAGCGCAATGTGTTGAATACCGAAAGCCTGAAGGCCGGCTCGTACATTGTAAAGTGGTTGAATCAAGGTGTCGCTCATTCGAGCGTCTTTGTGAAGCACTGAGTTTCTTCAACTATGTGAAAAGAAAGGGAGGGCGACCTCCCTTTTTTCATTGTCAACATTTTGAGATGAAAACTCCTCAGATTTTTCATCTCCTCTTCACAGATGTAATAGTTCATCCGACTATATTTACCACCAAGATTCACTAACTAAATCCTTATGAAACACTTTTTACTCCTCTCCGCCTGTTTCCTTCTCATCGGAAGCAGTTACGGGCAATTAGTGGAGATCGCTGTGGAGTCGTACGCCGTGCACGACGGAAGCATTGCGGAACTCGACGGCATGACAACGTACCACGTTTATGCGGTATGCACCAACCCTGAGGATGAGGTTTCGGCCATCAGCGGAGATGCCACATCTCCCTTGTCGTTGACCTCCACAGATGGGTTTTATCAGAACAGCCTTGGTGCGAACACAGGTTGGACCATCAACCCGGCATTTTTCGGGGTGTTCCCAGCTATGGAATACGATTCTTGGATCACTTTGGGAGTGATGAACCAAGACGAAGTCACCGGTCAACCCAATACTGTTGGACTTGAAGATGCCTTTGCTTCATTTGATGCAGGAGGCGACTTTGTCGTTGACGGCGAATTTGGCGGCTCATGGTTTACGCTTGCTGGTGATGCCCAAGCACAAGCGGGCGACGACTTGAAGGTGCTCCTCGCCCAGTTAACCGTCTCCAATGACGCGGTCATTACCGGAAACTTCAATGTTCAACTGTTCGTGAACGGATTGCAATCCAACGTTGAGAATTCCAGCGGTATCCCGTTCAGCTCCCAGGAAGATGCCATTTTTGGGTGCATGGACCCCGATGCAACCAACTACAATCCAGATGCAACCGAGTCAGGTGAGCCCTGTGTCTATGCATGTGCTTTGGAATTGACTGTCGCAGACGTTATATCGAACACATGCCCCGGTGTTGCCGATGGTGGAGTCACCGTGACTGCTTCCGGCGGCCAGTTGGGTGTCCTGTTCGGCCTTGATAGCGACGCTCCCGCCCTCGCTGTTGGCATCTTCGATGGCTTGGCAGGAGGGACCTACACGGTTTCTGCTGTCGACGGCGCGGGTTGCGCGGCCAGCATCGACGTAGAAATTGTTGCACCGGACCCCATCGTCATCTCTGCGAGCATGACGGAGTCTGTGAGCTGCAACGGCGGTTCGGATGCCGTGATTTCAGGTTCTTCATCTGGAGGAACAGGCGCGTTGAGCTACAGCCTCTCTGAGTCGTTTGTCGAGAGCAGCGCTGACTTGAACTTCACAGATTTGTCGCCAGGCTTGTACACCATTTATGCGATGGATGAAAACGGTTGCACGGCAGCTTCGGGTGCCATCTCCGTAGCCAATCCACCTGCATTGTCGGTTTCAGTCTCCAATGGACAGAACGGTATCTTGGATGCCACGTGCGCGGACAGTGAAGACGGCGTGGTCGTCTTGATCACGATTGGTGGTTCAGGTACTGCTGCAGGCATGCAATTCAGCACCGATGGCGAGAACTTTGCAGCTGGCAACATCCTCAATATTGGTGGTGGCACGTATACCTTCTACGCAATGGATGTGAACGGTTGTGTCGGTTCTACGGCGAATGAATACACGGTCGGCGCTCCCGACCCCATTGTCATCACAGGAACGGCAAGCGGAATTCTCTGCAACGGCGATTCCAATGGTGCGGTTTCTTTCAGTGGTGAGGGAGGCAATGGAGGCCTCGTTTTCTCTTTCAATGGAGGTGAGAACGGCGACGTGACTTCCTTTGGCGATTTGGCCCCAGGTGACTACGTAGTCGCTGCGACCGATGTTGAAGGCTGTATGGCTGAGGCAACGTTCACTGTGGCTGACATTGAAGCAGTTGCTGCAACAGCTACAGCGTCTGCAATTTCGTGCAACGGTGAAACAGACGGTTCGGTTGAATTGGCCGCTACAGGTGGGACAGGCGTGTTCGAGTACAGCGCTGATGGCTTAGACTTTGGCGCGACGTCGTTCTACGACGGTTTGTCAGCTGGAACGTACACCTACTACGTGCAGGACTCGAATGGTTGTGCCGCGACTGCCGAGGCCACGGTAGAGGAACCTGACGCACTCAGCGTAACTGGTGTCATCACGAATGACAGTGGCATTGGCGACGGTGCCCTTGATATCACAGTTGCCGGAGGAAACGGTGGATACTCCTTTGCTTGGAGTGGTCCCGACAACTACACCAGTGCAGATGAAGACTTGACAGGCATTGGAGCCGGTGAATACACCGTAACAGTAACCGATGCGAACGGATGTTCAGTGACAGAATCGTTCGGTGTTCCCGTTGGAATTGGAGAGTACATGTTCCTGCAATCCATCGCGGTAAGCCCGAACCCCAGCATGGGGCTGTTCAACTTGAACTTGGAAGGAGCTGCCGGCGAAGACGTAGTATTGAACGTATACGACGCTCAAGCGCGTTTGGTATGGACCAACACCCTCAGCCAAGCTTGGGGATCGGTTCGGTCAACCATTGATTTGAGCGGCATGGCAACTGGCGTTTACCAACTGGAGTTGGTCGCGAATGGCAGCCGACAAACGGTTCAGCTGATGAAGCAATAATTGCACCGCAACTGATTTGAAAAAGGGAGCTTCGGCTCCCTTTTTTATTTATGGCCTCCCGTACGTAACCGAACGCCAAGAAATCGCGTATGACCTTATATCTCTCAATTTTCCAGTTTGATTATGGGTCTTTCTTACCGAATTTTAGGCGTGATTCACGCTTTATTGATCTATTTCTTCGTAGGCCTTTCCGCGGCTTTCTCGCAAGGAACCACGTTTCTCATTGAAGAATACATGGTGCACGATGGCGTAAACGGTGTTGCGGAATTGGCGGGTCAAACGACCTACCGGTTTTACCTCCAGCTCAATGATCCGGATGATTTTGTTTCGGCCATTTACGGCGGGGACCAGGCGCCACTTGAGTTGAGTTTGGACGCGCCGATGTTC
>CENJ01330736.1_pt1 | contig 10315 bp, 6 predicted proteins | sample 356161 | NCBI WGS metagenome assembly CENJ01 (sample SAMEA2619531, study PRJEB7988) | marine metagenome | biome: marine biome (ENVO:00000447); feature: surface water layer (ENVO:00002042); material: "saline water (ENVO:00002010), including plankton (ENVO:xxxxxxxx)" | depth 5 m | reverse complement strand
TCTTTCTATGGCCTTCTTTAATGCAGATGCCTCGATTAACTCTAAGGCATTTGTTGGCAAAAAATAAAGCTTGCTGGGTAAATTAGGCCCATGGCCACTTCTTCCTCCACGTTGTGCGAATCGAGAAATACCCTTCGGACTACCTACTTGAATAACCGTATCAACAGGGCGAAAGTCAACACCCAAGTCTAAGCTAGAAGTGCAAATGACAGCCTTCAAGCTACCAATATGCAAAGCTTCCTCGACCCACTGTCTTACCTCTTTACTCAAACTTCCGTGATGCATAGCGAGGAGCCCAGCAAAATGTGGATTTGCATCCAAAATTTTTTGATACCAAATTTCTGCTTGCCCACGTGTGTTGGTAAATATCAAGCTTGTTTTTGCATTTTTAATTATAGGATCAATTTGTTTGGACATCGTAAGACCCAAATGACCTGCCCATGGGAGTTTTTCAATTTTTGGTGGCAATAAAGTATTGACATCCATCTTTTTTTTGATCTTACTTTTAACCAAAATGGCATTTTCTCCTGCCAATACTTTTTTAGCTTGTTCCAAATTGCCTATTGTAGCCGAAATCCCCCAAATGCTTACCTTGGGTTGATACATTTTAAATGCTGCTATAGCTAATTCAATCAAAACACCCCTTTTATTTCCAATCAATTCATGCCATTCATCTACAACTACGCAATCGAGATTTTTGAATAATTTTTCTCTGTTTTTGTTAGCCAACATAATATGAACACTTTCAGGAGTAGTGACCAAAACTTGAGGTGGCGATTTCATTTGCGCTTGTTTTTTTGCCGAAGGAACATCTCCATGTCTGAGCGCAACGCGCCATGAAATTTTCAAATCCAAAGTAGCAGTTTCAATTGCTTGGTGTATATCCGTTGAAAGTGCTCTTAGGGGAGTAATCCACAAAACTCTAATTCCACTTTTTGGTTTCTCAAAGCCGTGTTTCACTAAGAAAGGTAAAGCCAATGCATAAGTTTTACCACTACCCGTTGGCGCATTTACCAAGCCATTTTTACCATCGTAATAATTCTTTGCAGCAGTTTTTTGAAAATCATACCAAATCCAGTTGTTTGATGTAAACCAAGTTTGAATCTTTTCAAGAAATATTATCTTTTTCAAGTGACTACAGGTTAAACAATTTTAACTTAAAAATAGTCTTTATTCGCTTTGGGCGGTGTACTTTTGGCTTCCTAGTGGGTTTGCAAAAAATTGACATCCCAAAAGCGCTGCTTTCAGAGATAGAAATAGCCTATTTATGGGAATACCCTATTGAAGGAATTGAAGAAAAAGAAAAATCTTGGCACATATTTTTTAGACCAGAAAATGCAGAAATCATACAATCATTTTTTAAAAATAAAAGTATTCCAAATGTTGTAACTGAAACCTTAACGGAACAAAACTGGAATGCCACGTGGGAAGAAAATTATCCTCCTGTTTTAGTAAATAATGTAGCGCATATATTGGCTCCGTTTCATAAAAAATCAACTCAAATACTGCCTCAAATTATTATAAACCCTTCCATGGCATTTGGTACAGGACATCATGAAACAACATCAGGTTTACTAGAGCTTATGAACGGCCTAGATTTTCAAAACAGAACACTATTGGATATGGGCTGCGGTTCAGGGGTTTTAGGAATTTTCAGCGAAATAAAGGGAGCAAAAGAAGTACTGTTGGTTGATAATGATCAAAATTGTGTCGAAAATACCAATCAAAATATCCGCTTAAATAAGTGCCATAATTCAAAAGTGATTTTAGGAACTATTGAAAATATAAAAGATCAAAAATTTGACTTTATTGTATCAAATATTACAAAAAACGTCAATCTCCAATTTTTGGCTGATTTTGATATAATGTTGAAAGAAAATGGCGTTCTGATCATAAGTGGCTTTTTAATTGAAGATAAGCAGGAAATATTGAATAAATCCAAAAAGTATGATTTTAGCTTACAAAATGAATTTGAAAAAAATAATTGGTGTGGACTTCAATTTGGTCGCTAATAAAAAAACTACACTCTGCATAGGTGCCATTTTATTCTGTACTCTAGCTTGGTCTCAACCAAAGTCTTTTTCGCAAAGACCTGAAGTTTTTATTGATGAACTGTTTGAGTTTCTGCACAATTCAAACGATAAAAAAACCTCTTCTATGTTAAGTGAATTTGAAGCGCAATTTTTGGGAAACTCTTTTTCCGAGGAAAATAAAAGACAGATTATACAATTGAGCAATATGATGTTATTGCAAAAAGCAACAATGGAAAATTTTTCATTACTCCTGCAAACCATTCTTTTGGGAAATGATTCTTCAAAAATTGACCGAGATCAATATAGTGATTGGCTTCAATATAGTCTTCCTATACTTAGAAAAAACAAAAAGAGATATTTAGAAATATTAGAAACCTCGAAGGGTTTATTTAATGAATACATCTTTTTCGTAAGTAAATCAAAAAAATGGTATACCAATCCAACAGATTATAAATTACGTTTTGAAAAAAATGATCTGCTAATCACTTATAAAAATATCACCCTATACGCACAAGCCATTGGTGGAGAAGACAAGATAAAAATTAAAAATACCTCAGGGACCTTTCGTCTAAGCGATAAAAGTTGGACTGGAAAAGATGGGACCATTGACTGGCAAAGGGTAGGACTTGCTCCTGAAAATGTTTTTGCAAGCTTTGATGATTATATGCTAAGACTCAATAGTGGATTTTTTGAAGCGGATTCAGCACTTTTTACATACAAAGGCATTACGACTGAAAAATTGCTCGGAAAACTTACCGATAGATTAAGCAGCAAAAGACTAACTCAAGAAGACACCATCTTTAGTGACGCAAAATTTCCGCTTTTTGAATCTTACAGAAACGATATCTCCTTAGGTGATTTCGCGAACAATAGGATATCCTTAACCGGTGGATTTAAGATGAAAGGAAACACTTTTTATGGAAAAGGGAATAGCAAAGATCCAGCCATTATAAAAGTAAAATATAAAGATAAAATCAAAATGAAAGCCAGCGCAGAATTATTTGCTATAAGTCCAATAAGACTGTCTTGTCCAGATGCTCAACTAACTTTTTATACAGACAGTGGAACAATCAGCCACCCAAGAATCAATATAGTTTTTGACATAAAGAATGAAGAAATTTTAGCCATTCGAGGAGAAGAAGGGTTCGAACGATCTCCATTTATCAACAATGATCACCAAATGGAACTTTATGTAGACGAAATGATTTGGAACATTAACCAAGATTTTATGTCTTTCAAAATGTCCCAACCAGACGCCACAGCAAATTTTGAGTCTACAAAATTCTTTAAAGAATTTAGATATGAACGTATAGGTAGAATGTTACCGTTCAACCCAATCAATAGAATAGAACGATATGCGGTAAAATATAGAACACGTGACTTTACTTTAGAAAAATATGCCAAAGCACACCGCAGTACAGCAGATAAAATGAAGTCACAAATTATACAGCTTGCTGACAATGGGTTTATATCGTATAATCTACAAAACGATACCATACATGTTTTTTCTAAAGTTATTCATTATAGCAATAGCCATCGAAAAATTACTGATTATGACGTTTTAAGATTTCGTTCGGTTATCGGAAAAAAACCCAATGCCACCCTCTCTTTCATAAACAATGAGATGCACCTTCAAGGTGTTCGACTATTTCAGTTTAGTGATTCACAAAACGTGTTGGTAAAACCATATGAGCAAGAAGTATTTTTAAAACATGGTAGAGACTTAAGATTTGGCGGTATTCTTCGTGCAGGAAGGCTTCAGTTTTATGCCAAGAACTTTGAGTTTAGCTATAAAAAATTTGATATTGAAAGTCAACTCATTGATTCGCTTCGCCTATTTTTCCCTGAAAATAATGAAAGCGTTAAGATTAAAGGAATCAATTCTGTACTCACAAATCTAAATGGAATAATAAAAATTGATAACCCTCAAAATAAGTCTGGATTAAAAAACTTCCCAACATACCCAAAATTCATAAGCCGGGGTACCTCATTGGTACATTATGAAAAGCCAGAAATTCATGAGGGGGCATATAAAAAGGATGATTTTCGTTTTGAGGTAGAACCTTTTACCATAGATAGTCTAGACAACTTTACTAGAAAAGGGATTCGATTCCCCGGGGTTTTCAAATCAGCTGGAATAGTACCCGACATGTCTCTAGAAATTTATATTATGGATGATTACTCTTTGGGGTTTAAAAAAGCAATTACTCCGTACACACTTTATGGGGGTAAGGGACGAGGAGAAATTTCTTTGAGTTTAAGTAATCAAGGATTTTATGCGAGTGGAAATATCGTATATCAAGGTGCTGAATTTAATTCAGATAATATTTTACTTCTACCAAAAAATCTTTCTACGAATGCCAAAAAATATCGGCTTGCGAAAAACGGAAAATACCCCAGTATAGCTGCTGACAACATAGACATATCTTGGTCGCCTGATGAAGAAAATTTATCCTTGAACACCAGGAATGAGAAAATTAGTATCCTACAAAATGGACAAACATTCCAAGGCATTTTAAACCAGACGCCAACTGAAATTACTGGAAACGGCCGGTTGGATTGGGCTGAAGCAAAAATTAATTCTAAGAAGCTAGTATTTGGTACAAATAAATCCTTTTCTGACTCTGCGGAAGTACAAATTAAATCTATTGATGGAAGCCAAATAGCCATTAAATCTAGCTATATCAATGTGTCGGTTGATTTCAACACAAGACTAGGAAAATTTAGCTCAGACAAGCCAGATGAATTTACCCAAATGCCACAAAATTTATTCTCTACCAATTTAGGTGATTTTATTTGGGATATGGACAAAAAGACCATAGCCTTTAAACGTAACAATGCCGTAGCTAAAGAGAATGGTATTTTCAAAAGTGAAAATCCAAGCCAAAAGGGACTTCAATTTATGAGCTCATACGCTACGTTCGATATGAATACGAGCCAGATTACTGCCTTCGACGTTCCTTACATTGACGTTGCAGATTCAAGGGTTTTTCCTTTCGAAAAAACTGTCAAGATTGGGCTTCAAGCAGATATTGAGCGACTCAAGCAATCCAAAATACTTGCCTCAAGAGAAAATAAATTTCACCAACTCTTTAACTGCGATCTGAAAATAATTAGTAAATACGAACTAAGCGGGAATGGCAAGCTCATTTATAAAGATAAATTTAAAAGCGGCCAAGAAATGTATTTCAAACGAATATTTGTAGAGAAAGACAGTTCAATCGTCGCAAAAGGATATGTTTCAGACTCCATGATATTCTATATCTCGCCAAAGATTGCATATCGAGGGAAAGCAAAATTGAGTAGTCAAGAAAAATTTATAGCTTGGGAAGGCTTTGTAAAGCCTATCCACAAATTTGACAGTATAAAAACCCGTTATCTGAGATTCGCAGATCAACCCAATCCTACAAGGGTAATTGTAAATGCGAACAATCCTAAAGACCCTGACCGACGAAAACTGTTTACAGGTATTTCATTAACTAGGGATTCACTTCATGCATATCCAAGTTTTTTTAGCCCAAAAATCTCTTACCTACATGCCTCATTAAATCAAGATACGGGAATATTTTTTTACGACGATAAGTCCCACATTTTTTTTGTAGGAGATAGCAATAAACTTTTAAATGGCTCATTGAAAGGAAATTATATTGGATTTAATGACCAAACAGGTGACATTACCGCCGGAGGAAAATTTGACCTGAATATGGACTTTCAAGACCAAGTTTCTTCCATATCTAGCGGAAATTTTGTAAAAAAGAGCAGCGATAGTGTTTTTATGATAGATGCTTTTTTAGGGCTAAATCTATTGCTCCCAAAAACGGCCTACCAAAGTATAATAGAAGTTATCCAGAATAAAGGAAATGGATTGGCAAAAATTGCCGTATCCAACAAAAAATTACTAGGGCATATTGCTGAATTTTTGTCAGAAAAGAAATTGAAAAAAGTAGAAGAAAAATTAGAAGAAAATGGCAGCCTTGAACTTCCCAAAGAATTAGAAAGACATTTTACCATAGCTTCTATAAAATTATTTACGCAGGCCAAGATGAATAGCTTAATAAGTGTAAAACCTATTTCTCTAATTAGCATTGATAACGAAAAAATTAATCAAGAAATTAACAGCAAAATGGAGATCAATATCAAGCGTTCTGGTACTAGATTTAAATGGTATCTTGAAATTGATAAATACAATTGGTTTTACTTTGACTTCTTTAGAGGGAATTTGATGGTTTATTCAACTGAAGAGCTATTTAATCAAAGTATTTTGGATAGAAAACAGATGAAAGAAATCAACCGAAAAGGATACTACGTTCGGTTGGCAAGTCCAAGAACTGTTACCCGTTGGCTTGATAAAATTAATCTTTATGAATAGTCAAGAAATCTTATTGTTATGCACTTTTTTCGCTCTGGGTTCTATACCTTTTGCCATTTTGGTGGGTCTTATTTTTTTCCAAACTGATGTAAGAAATCAAGGAAGCGGAAATCCAGGGGCAACAAATGTAGCACGGATACTTGGGAAAAAAGCTGGCCTTAGCGTATTATTCTTAGATGCAGCAAAAGGATTTACTCCAGTTTTGTATTGGTCTTTACATGTAGATTATACTTCATCGATCTTGGCAGGGTTTGCTGCTGTTTTGGGGCATTGTTTTAGTCCCTTTCTCAAAGGTAAAGGGGGTAAAGGTGTTGCAACGCTCTTAGGCATTAGCCTGGCATTTGATTGGCTCTTGGCCTTAAGTTCGATTGCTGCGTTTGTGTTAACCACTTTATTGACAAAAATTGTTGCCCTTGGTAGCCTAATAGCCATTTTTACTTTTTTCATATTGGGTATTTTTATTTTTGGTCATCAAGAAATTTATTTTTTGATTTTCGGATTTTCCTCAATGCTTTTAACTTTGTATACTCACAGGAAAAATCTTCAAAGAATCTTGGATGGATCAGAAAACAAAATTTAAATAATGATTGATTTTCAATATACACCCGAAAAAATAGAATTGACCGAAGAGGTGGACTTACTAAAAGGTGAAAACAACATTATTTTATATAATGATGATGTGAACACTTTTGATTGGGTAATTGACTGCCTAATTGATTTATGTAAACATACACCAGAGCAAGCGGAGCAGTGTGCCTATTTAGTTCATTATAAAGGTAAGTGTGATGTAAAAGCTGGAAGTATAGAAACTCTTGAACCTATTTGTAATGACCTCTGCAGAAGAGGGCTGAATGCCAAAATTGAATAGTTTTAAAAACAAATTAAACCAGATAATCTTATTAATATATGACCCAAACAGAAATTTTAAATCGATTGAAAAATGGTAACCTCAAATTTGTTGAAGACAAATTAAAAGGAGGCAATAACGACCAATCAAGAAGAAATGCATTAACCAGTGGCCAGTCACCTTTTGCTATCGTACTTAGTTGTGCGGATAGTAGAGTAGTCCCAGAGATGCTGTTTGATACTGGATTGGGTGAACTTTTTGTTATTCGGGTAGCAGGCAATATTGCAAATGCATCAAGTATTGCAAGTATTGAATATGCAGTAGCTCACTTAAAAACAAGCCTTATAGTTGTTCTAGGACATGAAAGTTGTGGTGCTGTCAAAGCCGCGATAAGTGGTGGCGACTTAGGAAAAAATTTAAATCACTTGGTATCCTATATTAACCCTGCGGTTAAATCAGGATTGGCAGAAAAAGAAACGATTCATTCAAACGCCAGACTAAATGCGGAAAGATTACTGAGTGATTCAGAAATCATAAAATCTGCCGCAGATGAGGGAAAAGTAAAAATCGTATCGGCGTATTATAATCTTTCCAGCGGAGTAGTTGACTTTTTAAACGCATAAAAAAAGGCATCTAAAAAGATGCCTTTTTTTATATTCTTGTATTTATTTATTAACGAACTACGTTCATTTTTTTGGTGACTTGATATCCTTCCGATACCAAGGTGTAAAAGTAGATACCTGAATTTAATTGTGATGCATCTATTGTTATCACGTGGTTCCCTTTATTCATAAACCCTAAGTCATTCGTCATGACTTGTTTACCAGCCAAATCAAAAACCTTTAAACTTATATCACTTGCTTCACTCAAGTAGATGGTTACGTCAGTTTGGTAAGCAAAAGGATTTGGTGTATTCTGATTTACTACAAAAATTTCTGATGCTCTTTTCAATTGCTCGCTCCCCAAAGTATGCTGACCTATGGCGTTGGTCGTTATCTCAGAAGTGGGTATCGCCGCGTAATAAATTTCTACTTTTTCATTTGGATGCAAGCCTGTATTTCCATTGTTCTGCAAATTGGTACCGGGGATGTCATCTACCTGAAAAATCATATGCAAGAAATCATCTGCTTTCTTGGCAACACAACCGAATGTTGCTTCTTTTTGTCGCATTTGGGTAACATTTTGTGGGCCGTTCCAAGTAAGTCCACCATCGGTGGAATAAGAGACCAACACATCCCTAAAATTGGCATTGAACAAGCTAATATCTGTTTCAATCGCTGAAGAGTAAGTTACATATATGGTACCGTTTGCGTCTACTGACGCACTTGGCTGTGAAACAATACTGGTGTTTCCATAACGGGCAGCAAAGCTGGCATCTGTAGGTAAATTTCCAGTAGCATCTAGAGAGGCAAAAGTTTCATTTGTGATATCTAGCTGATCGTTGGCATCCATATCAATAGAACCGCCCGCCAAACGAGAAGAATCGATACCTTCTTTCCAATGTCTCAATTGACTGGTGCCCGGCCAAAAGCTATACCCATCTTCAGTGGTATCATTATCTGCAACATAACTTAGACCCCAAAAGGCGTGAATTTTGCCATCATTATCGATCAAAACGTCTACAGAACCGTCATTTGTTGGAACTCTACCTTCTGCAGTTTGTTCATCAAACGGCATGTATTGATTGCCATCAAAAGGAGTGTAAGCAAAAGAATCAGCTATTATTCGAGTAAAGTTTTGGCCATAATTTGTTGATTTCCATACAGCAACTTCATTACCCACGCCGCCAATACAAATCGCTACAATACTGTCTTTTGCATCAATGGCATAGGTATCACCACCGCCGTTATCATATTTTGTATTATCATATCCTGGCAACAACACATGTTGAATATCCCAGGTAGATCCACCATCCGAAGACTTGGAATAAGTTGTTGGACTGGAAATTCCGTTTATCGTAACAACCGGCACACCTGCGTCTTCACTCGCCCAATAATTGGAAATGGTATAAATGTTGTTTCCACTAGATGCTGTTCTATTCCAAATCGGCACTCTTTCGTCTGATGTTGTTACATCATCCAAAACACGGCTTCCATTTCCGTCGGTAAATGTTGTACCCTGTCCTGTATTCTTAGCCAATACAAAACCTCCATCATTTGAGGAGTGCGCCATGACAAATTCTGAGCCATCTGCCAACTTACCGATAGAAGGCCACCCAGTTCTAACTACAGACTCTATTCTTGTATCTACAGGAGATTGCCAATTAATCCTATCCATACTATAATTATAACCTGTACCTCTTTCGGGCCAACCTGAAGAGTTGTTTGGTGAAGTAGTCCAAACTGCAGAAACTGCTCCGTTATCGAGAAGGTGAATTCTTCTACCAACAGAAGCATTGGTTTGAAGATCATAAAATGTTTCGCCTATTTTAATAAAATCATAGTTGATTAGTTTATTTAAAATTTTCGTTGTTTGAATTGTATGCGAAGCAACATTTTGAGAATTTAGGTATGATTTTACACCAGTTCGTATAATTTCTCCTTTTTGCGCTTGATTCGCTTCTAAACTTAGTTTAGGAGGTTTAACCGTTTGTCCAACAGCAGTAATGCACAAAATAAATAGTAGTTTTATTAATAAAAATTGCCTCATAGCAAGTCAAATTTAACTTAAATTTAATTCTAAATATCAATTTTATTATTTGAATTCAAGCAAAATACCTAACTCTTTGAGCAATTCAAATTCACTCCTTTGATTTCCTATGATGCCCTTGGCTTGTAAATCTATCTTACGAACAACCTCTATATTTTTGATTATTTTCTCACTGTTCATTCTTGTAGCAAAATTTTGAATCGCTTTATTCATCTTGAAGCGCTCTGAAGGCTGATTAATTGCGATTAACGTTTTTGAAAAGAAGTTGAAAAGTGATGAAATCACCACAACTGGTGGCACCTTTTTCGGGTTTTGACCAAAAAACTGTAGTATCTTCATTGTTTTTTCAAAGTTGCCTTTTCCAATAGCCTGTTGCAATTCATAAATATTGTACTCCTTATCAATTGAGGCAAAATG
>CENJ01123287.1_pt1 | contig 10316 bp, 15 predicted proteins | sample 356161 | NCBI WGS metagenome assembly CENJ01 (sample SAMEA2619531, study PRJEB7988) | marine metagenome | biome: marine biome (ENVO:00000447); feature: surface water layer (ENVO:00002042); material: "saline water (ENVO:00002010), including plankton (ENVO:xxxxxxxx)" | depth 5 m | reverse complement strand
TTCCTGCTGGAATTTCTCCATTGTGTGCTTCACACAACCCGCCTATGAATATGCCTAAGTGGTACACAGATTGAACCAGTGAGCCAGCTAAGCCAATAGCAGAAACACCAGCTACAAGTTTATTGTGCGGGTGATTCGATAGTGGAATAATAAATGATACAGCTACAAAAGCTGCTACTAAAAAGTGAAGTAAATGATTGAAATGATTGTTCTCTCCGCCTATGATACCCATTTTTTTTTATAACAAGGTACTGCATATATATACGATTTGATTTCTGTTGGAACCTATATTTAAGTACCCGTCATTTGTTAAAATGAACTTACATGCTCATACATGGAGAAAAATGTTACTGGGAAGTTCAACTGATATTTTTAACCTCCGCACCATTAAGCTCACGATGCCAAACGTAGAGGAGTTACCAGCGGAAGAAATAAATCGTGATCTAGGTAGAACGTTTCCTGAGGAAACATTTTTTGTAAAGCATACAAACAAAATTAGAAATGTATTATTGTGGTATGCACACACAAACACGGCCGTGCCCTATTGTCAGTGCTTCACCTTCTTAGCATTTGTCATGTACAAGCATTTTTACGAAAATGATAAGCGTCATGCTATGATTGATACGTATTATTCTATGCATCGTATGATCTTGATCATTAAGCCACTGTTACCTAAATCAGCTAATGATGGTTATCCGTTGAAGTTTGCGCAAACGTTAGAAAGTGTCATTCTATTAGATGTTATGAGAGAGGATAGATTACTGTACGATAGGCTTAAAGATTCGGTAATAATAAAAATGGTTATTTTAAACGGATTTTCATGCTACTACTTAAACTGGTTCAGTAGTGACTATGGTGCCGTTTTGCTCACGTTCATTATTGAGAAGAAGTCGTCCATGATGTTTCAACGGTTATTAAATTTTACCGTCGCATTCTTCTTAGTGCATAAATCAATCTTTCTGGGGTTTACAGACGATAGATGTTTAGAAATGCTTCATGAAAAAGAGTTAGTAAATTTTTATGCTACTCTTTGGAAAGCGAAGAGTCTAGCGTTACTTCCTTAAAACATAATGGACATGTTCTTTTGTACTCCAATGCTATTTTGATACATTTTCCGTGAAATTGACATCCACAATTTAAGGTATATACATGATCTTTGTCTTCAAAATCATACTGGCAAATTTCACATTTCTTATGTACAGGGTTTATTTTGGTTTTTTTTGCAAAGGACCGTAATGTCTTTTTTTCTTTTCTATTTAGTTTTCGTTTGTTTATTGGTGGCTCATACGTTGCCATAGATCTGGAAGATACAGTATTAAATGCTTCCTGCTCTGTTAGTTGAACAAGTAGACAATATCGCTGTGTGCATGAATATTCTTTGTATTTTTTTGAGATGTAATCTTGAAGCTGTTCATTTGAAGGGGCTACTTTGAATTCGTCGAGACTGTCGTTCACAAAATCATCAATTATACTCCGTGCTAAGTAAAAAGGAATATGTTCTGGAAACTTTGCCTTCATTTGGACAAATTCCATGGTATATAAAGTTGAACAACACTATTTATACGATGTTATCCATACTTTTATTGTTCACTAGCCTTTTTGTATGGGCGTACAGCATTCCTCTACTTTTTATGTTAATAGTGTTTGGTGCACCAATAGCTTTGCCTCTTTTTGCCACCGCTTTCTTCATTAGCACCTCACTACAACTTATTTACAAGGAACCAATAATCACGTCAAAAATACGAACCGTGTTGAATAACGTTGATTTCACCGATTGGTTTGGTAAAGTTGACCGGGTAGAGTTACCAGAGAAAGCACATTTAATATGCAGCCATCCTCATAATATTTTCTGCTTAGGGGCACTGTTGTCTATTCATTTTCAACCAAAATCTAAGACGCTGATAGCGGTAGCACCTTTAATATTCCACATCCCTATTGTAGGTTGGATTGCGGCTCAATGTGGATGTATACCGTCGTCGAAACAAAGCATTACCCATGCGTTGGATGCGCGTATGTCTGTCATATTGGTGGTAGGTGGAGTACCAGAGGTGGTGAGTTACGAGAGAAATGAGATCTATTCCAATCGTCACCAATTTCTTAAGTTTGATGCCCCTATACTCCCAGTAGTAACAACTTCAAAACATTATTATGTTCCAAAAGCTCCTTTGTATGACCTTCGAATGTTTATAGCAGAGAATTACCGTGTTCCTATTATATTTCCATGGGTATTCGGTTGGATGGGTACGTGGCTGCCAGAGAGAAAGCCAATCACGGTAAAGGTATTAGAAGTTAAAGAGAGAACACAAGAAGAGTATTTTAAACAAGTAAAGGAAACTATTTACAATTAATATATACAAATTTTATTCAACACTCTTTACAGTCGTTACAGTCTTTCTTTAAATTGTCTTTATAATATTTCTCATGAAGGACATAGCATAAAGCAACAGAAAATCCAACGCCTAGTACACATAGTATAGATTTAGTTTTTGATAATTGATCGTACATATTTAATTTAAGTAAGAAAGTTTTATATACTCCATATAGTTAGATGTAAGCATCTACTAGGCTTAGCAGATAGCACCATATGTAACTGAGAATCCCAACTCATATTGAACATAAGATGGTCTAAATTTGTCTGTATCATATGATGATTCGGTTTCGAAGTAGTACAATTTACATCTACTAGGTTAGAGTTGTTTCTAGCTGTGAAAATACACGTAGGCGCATTGTAATTCTTAAGCATACAATGTTCTTTCAACGGCTTCATACAATGACTCGACATGGAATGTATACTAGGTGGCAACGAATGGGTCTCTAGATAACTACCGTAGTCAGCCCATATTTGAATCAATATAGCTATAAATATAACCACAGCGATTGTAATAACTATAGCTTTACAACAGCTAACCTTTGCGGACTTTGACTTTACAACTTTCTTACCTTTAGACAGTAAATCCTGACGTTCGTCGATTAATTCAACCTCGTCATCGTTTTCTACCATTTCAATTTTGGTACCTTCTTCTGTCATTTTACCAAAATAAAACGATATATATACTCAGCTTAGTGGGCTGTCATGGCCTTTTTCCTTTGAGTCAACTGCTCGATTTCATCATTCTGTTCGTCCATCGTTTTTCTTTTTTGTGTACGAACAGGAGCAGGTTCTTCAACAGGAGTAGGAGGTGGTGAATCTTCATCACGAATTTTTGGCGCAATGAAAACTCGAATGAGGACTCCTTGATTGAGTTTTACGTAGCATTCCACAGGTGCTTCTTCCAGGAAGAATTGAATACGCACATCTTTCCCAAAGCTAAGAAGGGCAAAGATGAGATTGGAGTTTGCCTCACCGATAGAAATGTCGTTCCATTTACGGCGTTGAACGTCATCAACCATTTCTTCGTTCCATTTTGAAGGAGTGATTTCATCATTTAGCTTTAGCTTATGTTTCATATCATCTTCACAGGTGATTACAAGACCCGAATCTGTTGGTCTGAAGGTAATGGGACAATTTGCGAAAAGAAACTCTTTCCATTTCTTCAACGTATTCACCGTAAGTTTGTATTGGGAATGAACGTCTTGAGGCGGGATATTCATCACATCCGATACGATGTCAACAAGCTTCATTTGGTATGCGCATTCGACATTGCCATTCACCTCATCTTCTTGAGTCACTGTGATAAGCATGTAGTCAACCGCATCAGAAGCCTGCATTTTCAACGTGACATTCTTCTTCTTGTACGTATTTTTCAAGATACTAAGGAATGTTTTCGTGTGAATGCCTACTGTCACAGGATGTTCACAGTCGTAGTCTTCGAAATAATCTGCTGGAAATTTGACTTCGGCAATAGCTGTGCACGACGGATTGTGTACTTGTAACCACACCTTTTCACCATCGCACATAACTTTGACTTCAGAAGCCAATGTTTCCACATATTTAAATGTGTTATAGAATTCGTCACAATTTTTGATAATAACTCTCATTTTGTTTGTTTTAATTGATAAATCTTTACTTTTATAGGTTTGTAAATGTTTTAGAATACTTTCTAAACGTTTGGTTGAATGTGTGTATGTGTATGTATGCGTTTATGCATTACCACTACTGTATATATAAATAATGTAGTACCTGTGATGGGCAACATTCTATGCGAGTTGATTTTAAAATTTTATAATCTCATCCACACCTTTTTGAGTCGAATACTATTACTACGACTAGACTCGTTGTTTTAGTATCCCACTCAAAAAATTGGATTTGACTTTTCCTATTTTTAAAATTCAAACGCATAGAATTTTGCTAATAGTAGGTAAATAGCATGGACTGTACTTACTGTAGTCTCTTTTCCTATTAAATTAATCTTAAATCGCATAGAATGTTGTTGTTGCGGTACTACATAAGATATATTATTTTATTCAACCGAACGTTTACTGTACTATATAAAGCCTTGTATAGCTCTTAAATGAACGAAGAGAAGCTCAAACGATTAAAAATCAAAGAAACAGAGGCACCTACAATGTTTGTCGATTCAGAAGCTGTTGCACTGTCGGTCATACCGTTTTTGGATGCGACTGACTTGAGACATTATTTGGCAATAAACTTTAGAATGCATCATAATTATGACAATGACATTTTATGGAGAAAGGTAGCAAAAGTTTTTTTTAACACCGATGGCTTTTGGCACGAATACACGAAGCGAGATATTAAAAAGTGTGTACACTTTAAAGAATTAACATACGCTCACACACTTCCTAGAATCATGGAAGAAGTAACGACGGAATATCAGTTGAATATGTTCAAAGTTTATGTAAACAAATGTGATTACAGTGAACATACAAAAGGTATAATGCGTATTATGATTAGTTTATTGGCTCCACGATTTCTCCGCCGTCCGTATATGTTTCCCGCTCAATATGAAAATTTACCAGATATAATAAAGAAGCATGTACGTCGAATGTATTCAATTAGCATGGCGGAGTTGGGAGGAGGCATTCTTGATACTCCACAGCCATGGGAAATATTGGGAACACACATGCTATAATATAGAGTAGCATACTCGTTGGACGAGTATTCCTATAGGAATGACAAACAAATACTGTCGTTTTACCAGGTAAAAATGGTTGTTTTCGTAATAATTATACCAGTATGGCATAAAAAGATGCAACAGTGGTACTAATAGCGCGAAGAAATGCGTGTAACACATACATAAACTAAATAAGTCCATTCTTTCCAATTTATTTATCATGTGTAATGTTGAAATAACAGCCAATACTTCTCGCTGTGTAAATATTAATTCTCTACTTTGAATTATTGATCCTAATATAAAAAGACACCCATGAGACAATATGGTGTTATTGACTGACACCTTCTTAATACGTAATACTCTTCCAACATTCATAATAACATGACCTATAACATTCTTTAACGCAATAAAATGCAGTGCTATACCCGTTACAATAGCAAACATTATTAATGGTGTTAATTTCCTTCGAAGTCCTACAATACTTACTGCCCAAAACGGCAAAAATGAAAAATGCCATAATTCTTCACAAATATAATAACCAACGTACATTAGTATAATTCCAACTGTGTTCTGAATATTTTTTCTCCATTTTACTTTTTTTTTACGTACAACGGTTTGAAACAAGAGTGTCAGTACTGCTGTAATAGCGTGAAACACATAATGTGGCTTACAAAAGTATAAAAAAATCCAGTGAAGTACAATCCAAATCATTTAGTTAATATAATCATATATATATATAGATAGTTGTTTGTAGGAGAATGTCGTTATCATTTACCAATCCTGTAGGATTTAGGTTTTTTAGTCTTATGATAATGATCACTGTGATATTGCTATCACTGTTTAAGAGTATTCTCGATCAATTTAAGGATATTCAACCGATTCTACAATTCTGCCTGGTAAATATAAGCGGATTTATTCTTTTTATTATTTCACTCCTTTACGGTAAAAAAATAAATAATGCGAGACACCAGTGGTTAAACAATTCGTTTTTAAGCGCCGGAGCCGTGCTCTTATGCTATTCTAGCACGGTAGAAGTGGAGGAGGAGATACATAGTATCTATTTACCTATATTTTACATTACGGAGCTTGTGATAGTGTTAACTTGTGGTAATAAGGTGAAAATGGAAACGTCGAGAGAGAAATATGCAGAGCTTACACGTACAAATTTTAATAGGGAAGTTAGCACAATTTAATTAACATACAATTAGTATGGGTAGAAAACCTTATTTTGTATAAAATTTCATAATGCTTTTTTTGTAGTACATGTATTTTTTTCGAAAAGCATTCCTGACAACAGGGACACCTATAACTATCATAAAAATTCTTTTTAATAACAAAAACCACTAAATCATTTACTGTGGGACGTCTACACCCTATAGAACATCTTTTTAACCATCCACACGCTGGCAGAGATTTTCTAAACTCCATATATAATAGAAATCTAGGGTATATATAATATGCCAAAAAAGAAACGTTCTGTTGAACCAACAGAGAAGGAAACAATTGATTATTCGACAATGCACGAAAAAAACAAGGTAACCATTGATATTAAGAAGACGTGGCTAGAGGAGATTGCACTTCTTCTGGGGGAGTTTTACGAGTCTCATGATCAGTTTCTGAAGGAACAGAACAAGCGTCGTCTTTAGAGACTGATATATCACTGAGCGCATCGCATAGTTCATCCACTTTATCTTTATCAAAGTGTGCATTCATATCACGTTGAACATTGCCTGCATATTGCAGCATCTCTTCCCAATGTTGTTTTAGTGCATCACCCTTTAAGTTAGAGGTAAATTTTAAGTGTGTTATGTGGTCTTTATCCCAAATAAGTTGTATTTCTTTATCCTTTGCTATGTGGGCAGTATCCGTATCGATTAGAATATTTTCTGATCCAACTTTCAGTAAGCTCCAACCATCTTCAGACAACAATCGTGGGTGGTTGTAGAAAATAGAGACAATTAAAACTAAATTATTATCTGCTAGTCTAACTTTAGAATTAGGCAAAAGATTCTTTAACGTAGCTGTATTCATTTTATCTACATAGAAAAATATTTATAGTGTGTTTGACATACTGATTGAACAAAAGGCTGGATTGTAATCGTCGATAAATACTTTTTCGTTTGTACTGTCTTTAATTTCTGTCCGAATAATAATTTCCTGTTTCTCAGGCACAGTGGTTCCAACGATTGCTACATTACCGCGTTTGTCCTTCACGATACCTCTCTCTTCTATCATATTTACATGTAATTTCATCCCTTGATACTCTGTTGATATAGGTAGTGACCCAGGTAAGTGATCTGTCGAATGTTTAACTTTTGCTTCAAAACAAAATTCCAATTCCGACTTACTGTTGATGGTTAGCTGTGTCTCAGTTTTTGGTTTCAAATTGATGGTAACTTTTTTTAATTTAGATCCATACATCAATTCGAATAATGTACCAATTATATTGTTACTTTGTTCCCGTTCGTATATAACATCTCCAACAGATTTTACGTGAAACGATTCGTCCTGGTCAGCTTGACAAGTTATTTCTATTAGGTAATTAGTAGAGTTTTTTATTGTTATAGAGGTAGAGTTGATTAAAACACTCATAGTTTTAAATATTTATTTCCATATTTATATTACTCAGTTCAACATTTTGAAATTAAGCTTCTCTGTCTACCGCCAACTTAATATCTTTTGGTTGTACCGTCTCACGCCTGCTGTGGATAGCAATTTTATTGGCATCCGTAAATACTTTAATAAGGTAATCCTCAGCAGCAGTATGAAATGCTGCATAAGCCTGGCTTTTGAATCTCAACCCACCCTTATAATTTTCGGACAATTCCTGTACCAACCTGTTGAAGGGTGCCACTGGAATAATATTGTGTGTGCGTTTTTGCTCTCGACGAATTTCTCTCAAAGCATTAGTGGATGCTTTTCTTTTTCTTCTTTTTTTAAGTTGTTGTTGTGATGCGATCGTTGGTGTTTTTGCCATTTTTTTGTTCTTACAAGGTTGGACGTTCATATATATAGTACAATTTTTATTTTTGTGTGGATTTACTCTTTTTAAGAGGAGGATGGTTGTAATCGATGGATCTACCAGCACTAAATTGTCGATCATCTTCCTTTGAGGCATACTTAGTCTCCATCGCATCAATAGTTCTCTTAATACCCATTTGCATTTTGTCATCTTTATTTGGTACCCAATCGTTATAGCCGTGAACGGCACTGTGTGTATACTGTACAAATTCTGATGTTGGACTGGCGGGTGTGAATGCCTCGCCTTCTTCATCAGGTACTACAAAACCGTCGAAGACGTACTCATTGGTTGATTCGTCATCAGTATCAAAGCCATCGGTAGGGAATTCAAATTTCTTCAAGTCTTCGTCCTTTTCTATGTCAGCATCTTTTTTAATAAAAATCATTTCTCCTTTGTATTCGCCCATGCATTTCAACCCCAGCTCTAAATACACTTTTGGATAATCGAATTTGTCTTTAGGTTTCTCAACATGTGTTTCTACTGCATCTTTTGATATTTCTTCCCATTCATTCGATGCATCGTATTTGAATATCTTACCGTTTGCTTCGGTTTGCCATGGTCGTATGAAATTAACCTCTAACTTATCGTCTTCATTGATATCCAATACCTCTCCTACTGTATTTTCACTAATGATAAAATCTCCTTTTCGGATTGTCATTTAATATAAAAAAAATACATATTTATACCTCTCTTTTTTTTACAAATGGATGCGAAAAACTCATACCTAGCCCTCATGGAAACGTTGAGAGGCAATCAAAACGCTGTAAGGGAATCAGACGAAAGAAAAGTTGAATTCAATGATAATTATAAGCAAAATCATCCAGCACAAACCGAACTCATATCGTGGCTCAGTAATTGGAGAAATCAGCATGGAGTTGTAGGAAAAAGAAAACCATTGGAACGAGAGGAGAGTATAGAGCAAACACAACAAGTTCAACCTGTAACACAGCGTAGAAAAGTTGTGGTGCGTAATCGTAAATTAATTGATGAATAGTATATATGTTCTTATCTTTAATATAAACTATGAGTACCTCTAAGGCAAAAAGACTTGAACGATATATTCTTGAGAATGCTATGAACGGTTATTTTAACACCGTTAAAGCAAAGAAACAATATAGAGTATATAGAAATTTACAAAGTGGTACACTTACAAGACTCGAGTGGGCTAAACAAATAGGATTCGATGACAAAACATTAAGTGACGAAGACGTGGCTAGTTTAACGAAAGCCTATAATGAGTTGGAGAAAGATAAGAGAAATCGCCAAAACGCTCGACGAGAACAAAGAGAAACAAATCGTAAAGGTAGACTAAAGGACAATAGGTCCATACGGGATGAACGTGGCAGGTTTGGTAAATGGGTACCGCGTTCCCTTCCTAACCCTAACAGAGATCCTGAAACCGGTAGATTCATCAGTAAGACAGAATACGAAAAATTACTACGATTAACAATTTTGAATAATAAGAGAAATACACCGGAAAGAGAGAAGGAACGAGAAGATCTTACTAATAACTTACAAAACACACAACGAACGGTTCGACAAAATCGGTTGGAGGCAGCACAGCACCGACGATTACAAGAGGCACGGGACGAAGTTGCCAGAATTCAAGGAGTTCTGGAGGGACAAGAAATCCAGTTACAGGAGATGGAAAATGCAACATCTTCATCCAGTACGATCCTGGATGCTATTAGAGATAAAAAGGCAGTTGTGAATAGGTTGAGAGAGATGTTGAAAAATGCTAATGAAGAAGTTATTCGACTTCAAAATGAGCTATTACGTGGACCAACGGAGTTAGATGAAATGGCGGATGGTGATTCTAATAGAGGTGGTGGTTTTGATGATGATGATGATAATTTTGGAAATGAAGGGGGTACTTATAATGCTGGAACCACAACGACAACCACAACCCGAACCGTAAATCAACAAACTATTGAACAGTCATTGGGGAATCTATATTTAGTCGGAAACTGGTCTGCTCAAACAGAAATAGACGGTATTCGGAGACGTCCACTAAAATTAAGAACCGTGTTGAAGTGGATACAAAATTGGACACAGGTGAAATTATGTGATGGCGTAAAGCGCTTAAAGTACAATGCTAAACGACGTCCATCTTCATGGTACACCGAATTTAAACAATTTACAAATGAACAAGCGTTTAATATTGTCCAGAACAGAGATAATATAAATGAAAATACTTTTGGTCTACCAAATGAACGTATCATGTGGGCAACAAAAGATCGAATCATGAACTCCAACAGTAGAATATCTAACAACATAGAAAT
>CENJ01022631.1_pt1 | contig 10317 bp, 9 predicted proteins | sample 356161 | NCBI WGS metagenome assembly CENJ01 (sample SAMEA2619531, study PRJEB7988) | marine metagenome | biome: marine biome (ENVO:00000447); feature: surface water layer (ENVO:00002042); material: "saline water (ENVO:00002010), including plankton (ENVO:xxxxxxxx)" | depth 5 m | reverse complement strand
ATACGGCTTACCTCCCTCTCGATCCGTACCTTTTTGGTTGATATATGCGCACGAGCCCATCGCGATGCGGAAATCAAAGATGGAATGCTTTTCATTAGTCGCCTTGTTTGGTATCCAGCGCCAGCGAGGCTTTGACTGAAAAGAGAGCGGAATCGTTCCTTGTAATTTGTAGGAATCGCTAAATTTCGGCTGTGCTACTTCTTTTGATTCTCCTAGTAGGATCCTGTAATCATACCGCGTGCCTGGATTAATGCCTTCTCGAGCTAGAAGTTTAGCGGTATATCCGTCCTCGTAGCAGGTGGTTAGAGCGCGCGAATACCACTTAGTCTGAGGCGAGCCAGATTTCCAGTACTCAAGCTGTATTCGACCTTCAGTGTTGGTTTGTAGCCAAACCAATACCGAATGCATGGTAGTGTGTGTGACGATCGGACCATTGAGAAGTGTCAGTTCTTCACTAGCACTGCAGACAAGAAGTCCACAGAGTAAGAATAGAGTCACTTGGTATATGCTTTTTAGTCCGGACATCTATTGGAAGGACTTATCCTATTGCGTAAAAGGCGATAAATATAGCACCAATAACATAGGTCATCCAATTAATTTTAGCAGCTTTTCCTGCAGCTATCTGCATGACTAGAAAAAGAATGATGCCTATGGCAAGTCCGTGAGTAATGCTAAAAAACAGTGGAATTGCAAGTGCGGTAAATACTGCCGTAATGGTTTCTGTGAAATCATCATAGGGAATATCACGCAGGCTTTGACCCATTAAAAGCCCTACAAAGATTAGTGCTGGAGCTGTCGCAATTGAGGGGATTGCACCAATCAGGGGATATAAAAAAGTAGATAGTAAGAATAGCGAACCAACCACTACACTAGTAAATCCGGTTCTGCCTCCAGCTTCAACGCCAGCAGCAGACTCAACAAACGATGTCACTGTTGAAGTTCCAAGAATAGCCCCAGTGGATGTAGCAATTGCATCCGCAGTCAGTGCTTTATCCATTTTGGGTAGTTTGCCTGAGGAGTCAACGAGACTGGCTCTACGGGAAACTCCAATAATTGTACCAACTGAGTCAAAGAGATCTAGAATTAATAAAACGAACATGATCTTGAGCGCGCTTAAGTTTGTGAATGGGTACAGCCAATCGAGTTGTAAAAAAGTCTCTCCGAGACCACTTGGTATTGCTGCGATACTTTCTGGCGTAGCCGTCAGTGTAGTTCCGTCGGATCCTGCCACAAATAGCCCGCAGGTTGCTAAGATAATCATGCTGATCATAATCGCACCTGGTATTTTCTTGGCAGATAATATGCACATTAAAAATAACCCTGCTAGTGCGAGTAAAACCGCTGGGCTGGTCATAATACCATGGGTAATGATTGTATTAGGGTCAGCTATGACGATGCCGGCAGCTTTCAGTCCTAGCAGGGCAATAAAGAAACCAATACCTGCTTGAATGCCTACTTGCAGGCCAGGTGGAATCGCTTCAGCGAGTTTTTTCCGAAAGCCAGAAATCGACAAGATTAGAAAAACAATGCCATTCCAAAAAACTAGACTTAATGCAGCCTGCCAGGGCAGACCGTATCCAATTACAACCACAAATGCAAAATAAGCATTCGTGCCCATCCCAGGAGCAAGCGCGATGGGATAATTCGTCATTAATGCCATCAGAAAACAACCGATAGCCGCAGCAACGGCAGTCGCCATAATGACCGCTTGGGTGTCCATTCCTGTGCTGCTTAGAATCATTGGATTCACTGCAAGAATATATGCCATGGCAGCGAAAGTTGTGAATCCTGCGAGCGTCTCACGACCTAGAGTTGTTTTATGTTCTTTGAACTTAAAAAAGCGTAGCATGGCAAAATAGTTTCAGGGTTATCTGCTTAATCAAAGATAGCTTCTGGTAAGTAACCGGTGACAGTAAAATTTGGCGCATTGACAACTTGGCTCAGCTTAAGGTCTAAAACAGCTGAACATGTTAAAAAGGCTTGCTCACTCGATAGATCTAATCGCTGCATTAAATAATCAATTGCTCGCCGAACAGCGCCCTGTGCATTAATCTTAAGATCGGGTCCACTTGATACGAAAGCGTGATACTCGGAGCCTATGTACGCAGGTGGACAAAGATTAGGAGCAGTCACTAAGTAAGGCTCTTCAACGGAAAAGTTTTTTTCGATGCTGACGCGAAGAGTGACATCCATTGGCGCTTCTAGTCCGTTAATGGATACCTCGCCGTCACCTTGAGCCGCATGAGCATCACCTGCACAAAGCTTCCCACCGTCAACTAGTACGGGCAAATACAACTTACTGCCAGCTGTTAAATGTTTCACATCCATATTTCCGCCAAAATTGCCCGGAGGGCGTGTTCGGAAGCTACCTTTTTGTGCGCGTTGCACTCCTAAAATACCACAGAATGGATGTAGCGCTATGGTAATCCCCGGCATGCTTTGTGTATTTTCTTCATTCAGCGCCCAGTGATGTAGGTAGAAATCATCGTAATCATCTGGCAGGAAACACTTTTGTGGGTTGATGCTCTGCCACGCCCATCCCTTGTGCGCATATTCTAATATTTCTATCTTTAGCGTATCACCAACCTTTGCGCCCGCTATAGAGACAGGTCCTGTCAATGCGTGAATCAGATCAAAATTAATTTTTCGAAAATCATCTAATGAAAGACTAGGTCGTACTTGTCCGTCACTAGAGTCCTCCATCTCTATGAGGATTTTTTCACCGGATTCAATCTCAATGCGTGGCTCGAGGCTATTATCCCAAGCATTGTAGGTAATCGATTTATCTAAAAAGTGCATCCTGCTAAGTTGAAGGATTATGTCTTAATTGACGAACTTTTCTAGAGTGGTGATATATTCGGCTACAAAATACTGTTCTTTAATGGCCTGTGCTTCTTTTAGTCGATTGATTGCTTGTAAATACTTACCTTTTTTGACAAGCACTCGAGTAGCGCCCAGCAGTGCATCTACTTGAACTGCTTCGACTATTGTAGCCCGATCGTAGTAGTCTAGTGCCTTAACAAGTTCGTTTTCTTGTAGATAGTAACTGCCCAAAGTGAGCAAAGCGCTACCATTTAGGGGATCCTTTGCTACTACTTCGCTTAGCATTTTCATCGCCCCATCTTTGTCGTCCATTGAGAGCGCATTAGCGGCTTTTAATGTCAGCAGCGTCAGAGAGTTTTCTTGGTTGAGCGTATCTTGATATGTTTGCGAGATTTTTGTTAGGAATCCTTTCAGTTGATCAGCGGGTAATCGTCGACTCATGACTTTCGCTAATGAAAGTGCATCCTCTGGTTTTACTTCACCTGTAGATAGCGCTAGATTATAGGGTTCAAGTGCTAGTGTGGGCGCATCGAGATTTACATAGATATCACCGAGAAGTACATACATCTCGCGGTCCGCAGCGCCTAGCATCTTGACGACTTCAAAATTAGCTGCTGCTTGAAGATACTCTTTTTGTGCAATAAAAGCATTTGCTTGTTGCAGCCAAAATTCTGGCTCAGTGGGTTTCTCATCAATGTAGCTGTAGATGATGTTTTCAACTTCGTTATATTTACGCAGATTCTGTAGCGCTTTTAACTGGCCTAATCGCCAGTCACGACTTTCTGGCTCAAATACAAGTGCTAGCTTATAAGCATCCAAAGCTGGTCCATAGTTTTCGTTATTTAGATGGCAGTAAGCAATCAACCCAAATAAGCCACCGTCACCTCCAAGAATTTCTAGAGATTTAGTTAGATTCGGAAGCGCTTTCTTGTAGTTATTTTGCTGGATATAAGCGAGTCCGATATTTTTATAGGCTCTACCGAAGTTAGGAAACTTATCGATAGCTACTGCGAACGAATCGATGGCTAATCCGATATCGCCTTTTTGGAGAAGAAAATTTGCTAGGGCGAAATCCATAGCCCCACTTGATTCAGTGTTGATTGCATTACTGAGAATTTTAATCGCTGTATCGCCTTTGTATCCGCTTTTTGCTACTTGGCGAAAAACTTCTGCCTCCTCACTTGAAATAGAGGGAGATTTTGCAGTATCGACTCCATAGCTACCCATAAATCGGTCTACAAATTCAGGGTTGGACCAAGTGTTCTCACTTAGAGGATACGATTGAGCGAGCAAAGTATGCGCCGCAATAAGGAGGATGAATGGTATGTATTTCATAAGTATTAAAATCTAATAGGTAGTTCGACAACTGCTTTAACGCGCTGTCCATTTTTTTTAGGTTCGGTCATTTTCCATTTTTTAAAGACGGCGCGTACAGAATCTTTTAATACTGCATGTGTGGTTTCTGTGAAGCGCACAATTCGTATCATATTTCCGTTTTCATCTACTTGGAATCGAACTCTAGTGTAGCCGGAAATTCGATCCTGCCTCATTTGGAAAGGCTTTTCAGGCTTAACGAAATTAATCATGCGTGGTTTTTCATCAAGTTCACTTACATTGAAGAACTCCTTCATTTCAGCTATTGCATCCGGTCGTGTATTAAATCCGCCCAGACCGAAGGCTGCCGTCATAGCATCTCCTATGCCTGGGTCTAAAGCTAGATCAAGTTGCGACAATGAAAGTTGTGGAGGCGGGGGTGGTGGTGGTGGTGGTGGTGGTTCTTCGATTTCTTCATCTTCTTGCTCAGGAGGTTCAGGTGGGGGCGGGGGTGGGGGAGGAGCAATATCTACCTGAACGACAAGACTATCTTTTTTACCAATTGAATCTAGAAGCTGCGTAAATGGTATTAATAAGAAGATAGCTGTGGTAACGACGATGGCAGCGAGCACAACCATAGGAATGCCTTGGCTAATGCTAGGAATATCAAAATTAATCACTCCAGCTGCTTTTTCCTTCTGCTTTTTATCATTCACAGTCAATTTTCTGTGGAAATATTAACGGATGGGGCACCTCCAATTTTTGATTCGTCAATGACGCGGACAAGAAGACTAGTAGGAACTGTTTTGTCAGCTTGTATGATGACCGGCATCTCGTCCTTCTGATTCAACCGTTTGACTATAGATCGAACTCCGGCAGGACCAATCTCACGTCCTCCGTAGACTACCTTTCCTGTATCTGTAATAGCTATAAGAATACTATTTTTCTCCAAGTCTACGGCGGATGATGCCTGCGGTTTTGTCACATCAACGCCAGTTTCCTCAACAAATACCGTTGTAACGATAAAGAAAATCAAGAGTATGAATACGACGTCAATTAGTGGGGATATATTAATTTCCTCGTTACTAGCTGAATCAGATCCTCTACGTTTTCCTAGTGCCATATTCTTGCTTTATTTTTAGTTATCCCTTGAGACCTTTGCCTTCAAATTGCTTAAGAGTTCTTGCTTCAAGCTGAGTAAGAAATTGCTGTAAATTTTGGCGCTGAGCGCGTGCTGAAGTCAGGAAGAACATCGCTGGTATTGCTAGCATTAGCCCGGTTTGTGTTGTTATGAGTGCTTCCGAAATGCCGCCTGCTACTAAATCCAGAGAATTGCCGCCATAGCTAACAGAAAGGCCAAGAAATGTGGCTAACATGCCAACTACTGTACCTAATAATCCGAGAAGTGGAGCCGCCGAGACGATTGTTGTGCTAAAGCGAATCTGCCGATCAAGAGGTTGAATGATTCGGCGATGTAACATCAAAAAACGAAAGCTTAGTTCTTTATAAGAATCGACGTCTCTTTGAGTATAACGAATCATGTTGCCGAGAAGTCCGCTAGCTTCACCCGGCTGCTCGACCCAATGGCCCCATTCGTTTACATCTTTGCTAAGCTCTTTGAGTCTTTGTAGATAGATCATCACTTGCAAAATAGATCCATAGATTACCAAAGCAAGCGCCGCTAAGCCTATCATTAGAGGACCCCCAGAAATCCAAGTATTAAAAACAGTCTCGTTGAGCGTTTCCCACATACGGTTTATGTAATATATTAATCCCCCGAAGAATTACTGTTTTCTTTCTGCGCGTAATATTCCGTTCAATAGGGTCATTGCATCGCCTTCGAACTCGTTTTCGATCGCTTTTGCTTTTCGTTGCAGGAAAGCATGGAGGATAAGAGACGGAATCGCTACTATTAAACCAAACTCAGTTGTTATTAAGGCTTCGGATATGCCGCCGCCAAGGGCTTTAGGATCCCCTGAGCCAAAGATAGTTAGGAGTTTAAAAGTGGTTATAATGCCAGTAACAGTACCCAACAGACCGAGCAAGGGAGCGGTAGCAGCGGTGATCCAAACAATCGAAATTAAACGCTCTAGTTTGGGTTGTAGCTTCATTAGAACCTCTTCCATAGATTGTTCGATCAGATCGCGTCCATGCCCTATATTTTTTATGCCTGCCATAACGATTTCCGATCCGGCGCCAGATAATTTGTTTGCTTCTGCAAGAGCCTTTTGCTGCTGACCATCTTCTATGGCACTTAATATGGAAACTAGTTGTGCTTTAGGTATGCGCTGGATGCCGTTTAACTCGATAAGTTTAATGATGCCGATGACAATAGATATGAAAGCAATAGATAGAATCGGGTAGATCCAGAACCCACCCTTTTGGATATGTTCAATAAAGCTATCTTTAGTTGTTTCCAGCGCTAGAGCCTTGCCCAAGGTAGGGTCGAGTGGGAGCGTACCGCTACCGTTGATAATGTATTGAGGAATTTCGCTAAATCCACTTTTCAGACTTACTAATGTGGGTTTACCAGAATCACCTTGAAGCGTCACGCCTGCATCTGACAGATCTGCTGAACTAAAGAAAGCAACAGGGCCATATAAAAGAAACTGGCCCTCTTGAAAAGTGCCATCAGGTAGCACTGATTTTCCTGCAAAACTTTGTCCGCCTATAAGTGCATTTAGCCGCTCAATGCCTAAATCAACGCCAGTGACCAAGGCTTCTATAGCCGCTACCGCCCCTGCGTCATCCTCCGCTGGAGCGTCTGCAGAATTAAGGACGTCTAAAAAATTTGCTTCGTATAGTTGAAGCTCTGCTGCATCTGCGCTAGAAGATTGATTATTAATGAATTCGACTAACAAATTTTTAGCATAGTCAATCTCATCACGTCGTGCCTTCACTTCTGCCTCTAAAGCGCTTAAGTTTAAATCTCTAGTGTCACGAAGACGCTCCATCCGCTGTAGATCATCTTTTAGGCTAGAAACCTCTACTTCTAAGCTGTTGAGCTTTTTAGCAAGCGGTACTTTTTCCGATGAAATTGATTCTTGCAATGTAGCTAGCTCTGTAATCGCAGATGCGAGTTTTTCACTAGACTCAGTTTGAATTAAGCTAAAGCTTTGAGCTATGGTCAATGCGGGTAGAATCAGAACACCCATTGAAAGAGTTATTTTATAAAAACTTCTTACGTTCATAGTCATAAATATTCTAGTTTTTAGTTTTACTTAGCGACTACAGGAAGCTCTACAAAGGTAGCCTCTCTAGCTCCTTCATATGTATCAATTAAGTTTACAATTTGCCTCTTATACTCCGGTCTTTCAACCCAATCCCAACCAGCTTCTCCCGGAGTGCCTAATCCCGCATAGCCAGCGCTTTCGCTGGCGAAGTAGGCGCCTGCTAAGCCAAAATAAAGAGTTTTAACTTCGAGGCTTTTTTCACCTATACTTCGAATTTCTGACGTTAGTGTGATACCGGTATTAAATTTATCTATCTTATTTAAAGTGCCAACTACTGTGAGGAGTCGCTGCGATATGGACATACGCGTATCCTCTTCAGGCTTCGGTAGGCGGAGTAAAAGAGGCTGAATCTCTTCGAGTAATGGCTCAGGTAGCTTTACAATTAAACTTCTTATTTGACCCTCTAAATCCGGGACGACTAATTCAAGGGCTTTTGTTGAAGTTAGTAGGGCCTCTTTGTCTGCATTTAATTTAATTCGCAGTGTGTCAGTGGAATCAGTATTAGCCTCAAGCTTTGCGATTCTGGCAGTAAGCTTTTCTTTTTCCTGCTCGAGTAGACTGATTAAATCAGCGATAATTACCTTTTCGCTTTCCCAAGTCGCCTTTGCCTCCGCAGTTACTTTTTTAGTGTCTACCCAAGTTATAAGCTCTTCTTGCGTATCCCTTATGGTAGTGCCTAAGGAGGGGGTTACTGCAGTTGTAGTTGCCAGTGATAGTAGTATGACTTGTAATAGTATTCTAATGGACATGGCATAATTCTAGCTGATTTTATGCCATAGGTCTATTATTCTTTTACTTTAACTATGTTTTCGGCTTATAATTACCCTTCAAGTAGTTCTAGTGTAGAATTTTATCGTGGGCCAGTCCTCCGCTCTTTAAGCGATAATCTTTCTGAATATTTTGAAGACGCATTGATTGTGACTCAAAAAAATGGTGAGAAAGCTGGTCTGATCGTAGCCATTGGAGAGGCAGCAAAAGTGGCCAAAGAGTTAAAATTGGATTTATCTGCCTTGAAGAAAAATATGGATCTGCTCATGCCCGCCTTTTTTGATACCCATTTTCATTGGGTACAGGACGATGTTAGGCAGATGCCAAAAGTTTCTTTGATAGAATGGTTAGAGCGCTATACTTTTCCAGAAGAAGCCAAGTATTCTGATCACAAATTTTCGAGTGTTAAAGCAAAGCGGTTTTGGAAACGAATTCTATCGGTAGGAACTATTGGGGGATTGTGCTACAGCTCAATCCATGAGGTTGCTTTAAAAGAGGCGTTTAAGTATGCCCCTGAAGATTTTAATATCGGCAATGTTCTCATGACAATGAATTGCCCAGAAGATATCCGTCAGAGTCCTCAGAGGGCTTGTGCAAGTGTCGATAATTGCGCCAAGCGTTATAAGAGTCGTTATGTTTGCTCACCACGATTTGCGCCAACTACTTGCCCAGAGGCAATGCAGGCATCTGCTCTGGCGGCAGCGCGACACGACTGCTTCCAACAAACTCATCTAGGAGAAACGAAAAATGAGATCCAGTGGGTCCTTGAAATTTATGCCAAAATCAAAGGCTTTGAGGGCGTGAAGACATACACTGAAATTTATGAGCGAGTAAAGATGTTGGGGCCCAAAACAATTTTTGGGCACTGCATTTATTTAGCCGAGAGTGAATGGAAGCTACTAGCCGATTCTGGTAGTCGGATAGCTAGCTGCCCAAGTTCAAATGCACCTGTTGATCAGCTAGGAATAGGTTCGGGCTTATTTGATTTTGAAAAAGCAGAATCAATGGGTGTTCCTTGGGCTTTAGCTTCCGATATTGGCGGTGGCCCATTTTTATCGATGTTTGATGTTATGCGCTCATTCGTTTTGCAAAATAGAGAAATAGGTCGACATTCGGCCACCTTTACTAAGGCACTCCATCGCACAACCTTTAAGGGGGCTGAATTGATGGACCTTTCTGCTGATAGAGGAATGCTTGAGGTTGGGTATTATTTGGATGCGATTCGTGTCCCAATGCCACCGGGATTACCAGCTAGAGCAAATGGCGAAATGGCGCTCGAAGCATTAATTCGTTTAATGCCAAATAGAGAGTCTTCAGACACTTTTGTTAATGAGACCATTATTAGAGGAAAAAGTTGTTTTAATAAGGAGGCAGTCGTATGAGCTTATCTGAATTTTGGGTGGCAGCCCACGAAGCCCTCAGAAACGGGAAGTTAATACACATGTCCTTAGTGGTGGATCAAACAAAGGGATCTCCAGGGACTACTGCTGCTCGCATGTTTGTAACCAACGATGGTGCTCGTTATGGAACCATAGGTGGTGGTGTGATGGAAAGTCGCGTTATAAAGGAAGCTGTCGCAGGCCTTAATCAAAAGCGATTGCCAAAACCTAGGCTACGCCAATTACGCCATCGCGCCGATTTGAGCGATCAATCATCTGGACTTATCTGTGGAGGAACACAAACAAATCTTGAGCTTTCGCTAAGCCCAAATCAGCATCTTGAGTTAATCGCGAGAATAGTAGCCTCGGCGGTATCTGGACTGGGCTCTGTGCGCTGCAACTCTGATGGACTTAAATTAAGTGATCAATCAGTAGAGGCTGTAAAGCTCAAGCAAATGGATGAAGAATGGGAGGTAAGCTTGCCTCTATTGAATCGCCGGCGAATCGCCGTTTTTGGAGCGGGTCATTGTGGAGTCGCCTTAGCTAATGCAATGCATCGACTAGACTATGAAGTGACCGTAATAGACTCGCGTTCTGATATTAGCACTACCGAGGGTCTCGCAAAATCAATCAAGCTTTTCGTAACTGATTTTGAGGGTGGAGCAGCCTGTGTCGACCACCCGAATTATACAGTGGCCATTGTTATGACTTATTCAATGGACACAGATGTAAAAGCACTTTTGGGGCTTCTAGATAAAGGTTTTGATTGGATCGGACTTATGGGCAGTCAGGTTAAAATC
>CENJ01129685.1_pt1 | contig 10318 bp, 7 predicted proteins | sample 356161 | NCBI WGS metagenome assembly CENJ01 (sample SAMEA2619531, study PRJEB7988) | marine metagenome | biome: marine biome (ENVO:00000447); feature: surface water layer (ENVO:00002042); material: "saline water (ENVO:00002010), including plankton (ENVO:xxxxxxxx)" | depth 5 m | reverse complement strand
TGGCCGATCACCTTCACAAGCAATTCCCCCAGTTGCAGCAGCGGCTGCTTGATCTAGCGGCCGTTCCCCTGCTGGATGTTGACCGGGTGCTTCGAGCCACGGTTGATGCTTTCCGGCCCACCTTGCTGGTGTTCTCCTGGCGAGACATCCAGATCTATGCGCCCGTTGATGGGCGCGGCGGCAATCCGCTGCAGCACTCGTTTGAAGTCTTTTACGCCCGCAATCCACTGAGGCGCCTGCGTGGTGCCTTGGGCGGGGTGAAGTTAATGGGCTCGTTCTATGGCGAGCTTTGGCGCAACTTGCGTCTGATCCGGCGTGGCCTCAAGCGTGCCCGCCACCATTGCCCCCAGGCTCAAGCCGTTTTGGGTGGCGGTGCCACCAGTGTTTTTTACGAGCAATTGGCGCCGTTGTTGCCCAAAGGCACGGTGGTCTCTGTCGGCGAAGGCGAGCCGCTGCTTGAAAAGTTGCTGCGCGGGGAATCTCTCGCTGGTGAACGCTGTTTCCGTGCCGGGGAAGCGCCTCGCCCTGGCCTAATCCACGAGCAGCCCTCGGGTTTGATCAAAACCGCCTGCGATTACGACTACATCGAATCGATTTGGCCGCAGCTGAACTGGTATCTCGAAGCTGGCGACTTCTATGTCGGCGTTCAGACCAAACGAGGGTGTCCCCATAACTGCTGTTACTGCGTTTACACCGTTGTTGAAGGCAAGGCGGTGCGGGTCAACCCCGTGGATGAAGTCATCGCCGAGATGCGTCAGCTTTACGAGCGCGGGGTGCGCGGTTTTTGGTTCACCGATGCCCAGTTCATCCCAGCGCGGCGTTACATCGAAGACGCCAAGGAGCTCCTGAGAGCGGTGCAGCAGCAGGGCTGGAATGACATCCGTTGGGCGGCTTACATCCGCGCCGACAACCTTGATGCCGAACTGGCTGAGCTGATGGTGGCCACAGGGATGGAGTACTTCGAGATCGGCATTACCTCCGGGTCTCAGGAGCTCGTTCGCAAGATGCGCATGGGCTACAACCTGCGCACTGTGCTGGAGAACTGCCGCTTGCTGGCGCGAGCTGGCTTCCGCCATCACGTCTCAGTCAATTACTCGTTCAACGTGATCGACGAGCGCCCCGAGACGATCCGTCAAACCGTTGCCTATCACCGCGCACTCGAGGCGGCCTTTGGCGCCGACAAGGTTGAGCCCGCCATCTTCTTCATTGGGTTGCAGCCCCATACCCACCTGGAGCAGTACGGCTTCGATCAGGGCTTGATCAAGCCCGGTTACAACCCGATGAGCATGCTGCCTTGGACGGCTCGCCAATTGCTGTGGAACCCCGAGCCCATGGGCCAAACCTTTGGCCGTGTCTGTTTGGAAGCCTTTGAGCGCAATCCTGCAGATTTCGGCCGCACGGTGATGGATCTGCTGGAGCGCGATTACGGCTGTGCTCCCCTGGAAGAAGCACTGCATGCTCCAGTCGAAGGCCGTAAGGCCATGGCCACTGCAACCGCCTGACGCTATTTAGGAGCGTCTCAAGGCCAGCAGCAGAACCACCAAAGCGATCCAGCCCGCCACGCCGCCGATCGGGTTGTCCGGGCTTAAGAGCCAGGCTGGACCAGCGCTTTGCAAATCCAAAACTCCCTGGCTGAGCAGGAACCAGCCGCCAACGGCTCCTCCATGCAGGCCAATGGCACCCCACAGCACGCCTTGATCGCCATCGCGTTGTTCAGCGAGCAGAACCCCGAAGAGAGCGAGACCGCCGAGCAGCAGCAGCAGTTCCAGCCCAGGGAGGTGAAACCGGGTGTGCACAAGGCTGAAAATCGCGGCCTGCAGCCAGAGGGCGCGCTGGTGGCCCAGCAGCAGGCTGAGCTCACCGAACAACCAGCCGCGGAACAGCAACTCTTCGGCAAAGCCCACCCCTAGGCCCAACACCACGCCATTGAGCACCAAGGCCGGCGTCAGACGCAGCTCGCTTTGAGCGCCACCCAGCAGCAAGGCCACCACGATGAACAGCAGCAGTGCCGCGGCCAGCAACACCCCACGGCCCAGTGTCTGTATGAGTTCCCCCCAGCGGCAGCGCACACCAAGGCGTTTCCAGGCCTGGGGTTCACCCCAGGCCCGCTGCAATCGCCAAGGCAGCGAGATCAGTAAGGCCGCAACGCTGGGAACCGCTGCCAGGGAAGCCTGCTGAGCAACGGGAACACCCATCAAGCCCAGTAGGCCTTGCAAACCCAGAAACAATGCCACCAAGGAGGCGGGGTAGAGGAGCGTGCCGCGCCAGTGGGGCCTCACTCCTCCGGCTCGATGGTGCTGGTGAGACCTTTGGCCTTGAGGCTCTCGCAATAGAACTCAGCCGGCTCGATATCGCAGACGATCACCAAGCCCACACCGCTGTTGTGGGCTTCCAACATCACGGCCATCGCATCCTGCTCGCTCAATGACGGCACCACCTCCCGCAGGGAGGTGACGACGTACTCCATGGAGTTGACCGGATCGTTGTGGAGCAGCACCCGGTAACGGGGCGATGGTTTTCGCACCGTTTCGGGCTGCCGCTCCATCACGGCGGCTCCCCCACCAGGGGAGCGCACCGGAGTTTCACTGGCGTGCGTCATGGCGGGGGCAGATCGCAGAACCGACGGCAATCTAAAGAGCGCGGATGCGGCGCATGGCTTCATCCACGTTGCTGCGGCTGTTGAAGGCCGAGAGGCGGAAGTAGCCCTCACCCGCGGCACCAAAGCCACTGCCTGGTGTTCCCACCACATTGGCCTTGTTGAGCAGATGATCAAAGAAGCCCCAGGAATCCATGCCTTCGGGGGTTTTGATCCACACGTAGGGGGCATGCTCGCCGCCATAGATCGTGAGCCCAGCGGCGGAAAGCTCCCTGCGAATGATCGCGGCGTTCTCCATGTAGAAGCTGATGAGCGCCTTGACCTCGGCCTGGCCTTGCTCGGAGTACACCGCTTCAGCCCCACGCTGAACGATGTAGCTGACGCCATTGAACTTGGTGCTTTGGCGGCGGTTCCAGAGGCCCCAGAGCTCCACCTGCTCACCCGTGGCGCTGGTGCCCATCAGGCCCTTGGGCACCACGGTGAGTGCGCAGCGGGTGCCTGTAAAGCCGGCGTTCTTGGAGAAGGAGCGGAATTCGATCGCGCATTGGCGCGCCCCCTCAATTTCAAAGATCGAGTGGGGGATGGCCGGATCTTGGATGAAGGCCTCATAGGCCGCATCGAACAGGATCAGAGCCTTGTGCTCGAGGGCGTAATCCACCCAGCTCTTGAGTTGCTCGCGGCTGGCGACAGCTCCGGTGGGGTTGTTGGGGAAACAGAGATAGATCAGATCAACCGGGGTGCTGGGTAGCGGTGCGGTGAAATCGTTGGCAGCGGTGATGGGCAGGTAGCTCAGGCCGCCGTATTGCCCGCCCTCATTGGCATCACCGGTGCGGCCAGCCATCACGTTGCTGTCGACATACACCGGATAGACCGGATCGGTTACGGCGATGCGATTGCCCTCGCCAAGGATGTCGAGGATGTTGCTGCTATCGCATTTGGAGCCGTCGGAGACAAAGATCTCCTCGGCGCTGATGTCACAGCCGCGGCTTTGGAAATCGTGTTTGGCAATCGCTTCGCGCAGCCAGGCGTAGCCCTGCTCCGGCCCATAGCCATGGAAGCCTTCGCGAGTTCCCATCTCATCGATGGCGTTTTTCATGGCGTCCCGGCAAGCCTGCGGCAGGGGCTCGGTGACATCACCAATGCCCAGGCGGATCAGGGCGGCGTCGGGGTTGGCTTCGCTGAAGGCCTTCACCCGGCGACCAATTTCAGGAAACAGGTAACCCGCTTTGAGCTTGAGGTAATTGCCGTTGACGAGGGCCATAGGGGAGTAGCGCGATGGCGGGATTGTCCTATGCGGAGCTCCATACTCAAGGCAGTGATGCCGCGCCGATGACCGCTTTCGCTGAGCTGGTCAATGCCGGAATCTCTCGCCCCGGCCGTTACCTCGGCAATGAACTGGGGGTGGAGCCAAGGGATTGGCAGGCGGCCTCGATCCGCTGGGCCCTCACCTACCCCGAGGTTTACGAGGTTGGCGCCAGCAATCTCGGCCACATCATTCTCTATTCGATCCTCAACGCCCAGCCGCGGCAGTTGTGCGATCGCGCTTACTTGCCGGCCCCCGATCTCGCCGAGCGGCTGCGCAGCACGGGCTCGCCATTGTTTGCCGTTGAGAGCCGCCGGCCCCTCAACAGCTTCGACATCCTTGGCTTCAGCCTCAGCTACGAGCTCAGCGCCACCAACGTGCTGGAAATGCTCGATCTCATCGGGCTACCGATCTATGCCCGTGATCGCGGTGATGCGCCGCTTGGTTCCCCAGATGCACGGCCGTTGATCTTTGCCGGCGGGCAGACGGCCACTAGCAATCCGGAGCCCTATGCACCATTTTTCGATTTCATTGCCCTAGGCGATGGCGAAGAGCTATTGCCAGAGATTGGCTTGGTGTTGGAGGAGGCCAAGACCGCTGGCCTGTCGCGCTCAGAGCTACTGCGCGATCTAGCGGAGGTGCCCGGCGTGTACGTGCCGGCGTTGGGCCATCGCCGCGTTGTGCGCCGGGTGGCCACTCCCATGCCGCACTACGCCATGGGCTTGGTGCCCCATGTGGAGACGGTGCATGACCGGCTCACCGTGGAGATTCGTCGGGGCTGCACCCGCGGCTGCCGGTTCTGTCAGCCCGGCATGTTGACCCGCCCGGCTCGCGATGTGGATCCAGAAGAGGTGGTGGAAGCCGTTGAGACCGGCATGGTGCGCACCGGTTACAGCGACTTTTCATTGCTGTCGCTGAGTTGCAGCGACTACCTCGCGTTGCCCGCGGTTGGAGTGGAACTTCGCAACCGCCTGCAAGACCACAACGTCAGCCTCTCGCTGCCAAGTCAACGCATCGATCGCTTTGACAACAACATCGCCCACATCCTGGGTGGCACGCGCCAGGGCGGCCTCACGTTTGCGCCAGAAGCGGGCACCCAGCGCATGCGCGACATCGTCAACAAAGGGTTGACGGATCAGGAGCTCAGCGCGGGCATCGAGACGGCGATGCGCAATGGCTGGCGCAAGGTGAAGCTCTATTTCATGATCGGCCTGCCCGGTGAAACCGATGCCGATGTGCATGGCATCGCCGACACCGTTGAGCGGTTGCGCTTTGAAATGCGCGATATCGGCCGGCTGGAGCTGAATCTGACGATCAGCAACTTCACCCCCAAGCCCCACACGCCGTTTCAGTGGCACAGCGTCTCCACCGCTGAGTTCAAGCGGCGCCAGGGGATCTTGCGCCAGCGCTTTGCGGGCATGCGTTTTTTGAAGGTCAACTACACCGATGTGCGCCTCTCGGCGATGGAGGACTTCATTGGGCGTGGGGATCAGCGTCTCGCCCCGGTGATCGAAGCCGCTTGGCGCTCTGGCGCCGGCATGGATGCCTGGTTCGACAACATCGAGCGCACCCATGGCGCCTGGTGTGAGGCGATTGACGCAGCGGGCTTGGGCGGGCGTTATCGCGAGCTGGAACTCGGCAGTTGGGCTGAGCTGCAGGCCCTCACGCCTGAGCAACGCCGGCAGCGCTGCGCCGAACCCTTGCCCTGGGATCACATCGATTCGGGGGTGAGCAAGCAGTGGTTGCAGGAAGACCTTGAACGGGCCCTTGAGGCGGTGGTGGTTCCTGATTGCTCGTTCGATGGCTGCAGTCACTGCGGCGTGTGCGGAGACGGTCTGGGGCACAACGTGGTGGTGCCGCCGCCGCCGATCCCCGCCATTGATCCGCCGCGCAAGCCCCCCAGTGAGCAGGTGGGGCGTTTACGGGTTCGCTTTGCCAAAACCGGTGAGATGGCGCTGCTCAGCCATCTCGATTTGGTGCGGATGCTGGAGCGGGCGCTGCGCCGCAGTCAGCTGCCGGTGTCGTTCACCGGGGGGTTCCATCCGCTGCCCCGGCTGCAAGTGGCTCTGGCTCTGCCCCTGGGAGCTGAAGCTGATTCCGATTGGCTGGATTTGAGCTTCACCGAAGCGGTGCAGCCGGCGCAATTGATGGATCGGTTGGCGCCCCTGCTGCCCGAGGGGTTTTCGCTGCTCGAGGCCCATGGGGTGCCGGTGAAGTCGCCAGCCCTTTCACAAATGCTGCATTCAGCCCATTGGCGCTTCTGTTTGCAGCCCAGTGGTGCTGATCCGTTGCCTGCTGAACGTCGCTGCCAAGAGGCGCTGGGCGAGTTGCTGGGTGCGGAGGCTCTTCTCTTGGAGGAGTTGGATCGTCAGGGTCGTCGCCGCCGCCGTGATTTGCGGCCGCTGCTGCTGGATTTGCATTGGCACCACTGGAGTCCCCAGCAGCTGGAGCTGGGATTGGAAACCCTGGTGCAGGCCAATGGCCGCAGTTTGAAACCCGATCAGTTGCGTCAGCTGCTTGGTCAACGCCTCGGCTGTGAGCTGCAGCAAACGCAGCTGCGGCGCGTGGCCTTGAAACTTGCGTGCTAATTTCAAAGCAAGGCGGTGGATCCGCCCGCGGGACGCGAGTCGTCCAAGGGCTTTGAACACTGTCCTTCCCCTGCGCCTGCAGCAGACCCAAGGGCTCTACAGCATGGTTTCCCCAGGGTGTGGCTTTCCACTGGAAGGCCAATGTCGTGATATCCCCGGGTGCATTCGTTGAAACGCCGCCTCAGCCCCCAACAGCTGATAGCTGCACAGCATTTTTGTTCCTTTCCCTGTCCTCTTCGGTGACCCCGTCAGGGGTGGCCTCAGCCCATGCCACAGCAGATCGTCATCGCTGAGCAGCTGCGCATTGCCGCAGTTCTCAACGACGAACGGGTTGATGAATTAATCGTTGCGCAAGGTCGTCACCAGATCGGTGATGTCTATCTGGGCACCGTTGAAAACGTCCTCCCAGGCATCGATGCCGCTTTCGTCAACATCGGCGAGAGCGAAAAAAACGGTTTCATTCACATCACCGACCTCGGTCCGTTGCGCCTGAAGAAAGGTGGCGCTGGGATCACCGAGCTGCTGGAACCGCGCCAGAAGGTGCTGGTTCAGGTGATGAAGGAGCCCACGGGCACCAAGGGCCCGCGGCTCACCGGCAACCTTTCGCTGCCAGGTCGTTTCCTGGTGCTGCAACCCCATGGCCAAGGGGTGAATGTGTCGCGGCGCATCGGTGCTGAAACCGAGCGCAACCGGCTGCGTGCTTTGGCCGTGTTGATCAAGCCCCCAGGCACGGGCCTACTGGTTCGCACCGAGGCCGATGGCGTCAGCGAAGAGCAGATCATTGATGATCTCGAATCCCTGCTGCGCCAGTGGGAAGCCATCCAACAGGCGGCTGAAACAGCCCATCCGCCGGTTCTGCTGAACCGCGACGAAGACTTCATCCATCGGGTCCTGCGTGACCTCTACAGCACTGATGTGCTGCGGGTTGTGGTGGATTCCGAGGACGCGGTGGCGCGCGTCAATCGCTTCCTGGGCCCCGATCAAGCCAACTTGATCGTTGAGCACCACGAGGATGCCAGCGAAATCCTTGAGCACTACAAGGTCAACGCGGCCATCCGCGATGCCCTCAAGCCTCGGGTGGATCTGCCCTCCGGCGGCTACGTGATCATCGAACCCACCGAGGCCCTCACGGTGGTGGATGTGAACTCCGGTTCCTTCACTCGCTCGGCTAATGCCCGCGAGACGGTGCTGTGGACCAATTGTGAAGCAGCCACCGAGATTGCCCGTCAGCTGAAGCTGCGCAACATCGGCGGCGTGGTGATCATCGACTTCATCGATATGGAGTCGCGCCGCGACCAGCTGATGTTGCTGGAGCATTTCACCCAGGCCATGCGGGATGACCAGGCCCGGCCACAGATCGCCCAGATCACTGAATTGGGCTTGGTGGAGCTCACCCGCAAGCGTCAGGGGCAAAACATCTATGAGCTGTTTGGGCGCGCCTGCCCCAGCTGCGGAGGCTTGGGTCATGTGGTGACCCTGCCTGGGAAAGACACCCTGCAGCCTTTGGCGTCCTTGCCCGGTTTGGTGCGTTCTGCCGCGTCAGCGCGAGCTGAGGTCTCCAGCCCCAGCAATGGCGACGGTGGCGGTGGCCGCCGCCGCCGCCGCGGGGGTGGACGGGCTGCCACCGAGCCGGTGGATCATGTGGATTCCGATCAGGACCTCAGTGGATCGGCCGCTCAGGCAGGCGCTGAACCGCGCCGCCAAGACCCCCAGGTGGTGGCTGTGCCGATGGATTCAAGCCAAGAGCTGGTCTTCGGTTGGCTCGGCCTTAATCCAGCGCTGCTGGCTGATCCCGCCCCAGACGATCTCGACAACGTCGTCTCTCGAGTTGTGCGTCCTGGCGATGACGCCGATGCGGTGCTGGAAGCCGCTAAGCAAGAGCTGGCCTCGAGTGGTGGACGCCGCCGCCGCCGTGGTGGCCGCGGCAATGGCAATGGTCAAGCGGCCGCTGCCGGAGAGACGAGTGAATCCATCCCCGTGGAGATCACACCTCTGCTAGATCCTGAACCCACCGCTTCTGAGCCGGCATTGGTGGAGATTGCGCCGCTCGTCGTCAGCACCCCGCAGAGCGAGCCTGCCGAGGCTGCTGTCACCACGGACCCTCAGCCCACCGCTACTGAGCCCGCCGCGGCTGAGCCTGAGGCCGAATCAGAGGGAGAGGGCCGCCGCCGCCGCCGTCGCCGTTCGGCGGGGTGATTGTTGCTGGCGTCGATGAGGTGGGGCGGGGCTGCTTGTTTGGCCCTGTCTGGGCTGCTGCGGTGATTTTGAAAGCCGAGGCCTTTGACCGTTTACCGGCCCTCGGTGTCACCGACAGCAAGGCCCTCAGCGCCAAGCGACGGCAGGCGTTGTTGCCTGAGATTCACTCCCACTGCCTGAGTTATGGGCTGGGACAGGCCTCGGCGGCTTGCATTGATGCCGTGGGGATTCGTGCCGCCACCGAGCTGGCCATGTGCCGGGCCCTGCAGCGCCTGTGCCCCTCACCGGATCACGTGCTGGTGGATGGCTCGCTGCCCCTGCGGCCTTGGCCTGGTTCCCAGGAGACGGTGGTGGCCGGCGATAGCCATTGCTTAGCGATTGCCTGCGCCAGCATCCTGGCCAAAGAGGGCCGTGATGCGCTCCTGCAGCGACTCGATCAGCGCTGGCCTGGCTACGGGCTGGCCTCGCATAAGGGCTATGGCACCAAAGCGCACCGCACGGCGCTGCTGCAGTGGGGGCCCACCCCCTTGCACCGGCTTAGTTTTCTGGCGCCAGAACTGAAGGGCGGCTCACCTGCTGGCGCCAGCTCTGGAAATCTTGAATGAGCTGCTGGCCAACGCGGCCTTTGATGGTGAGCAGGATCCCGTTGAGCAGCGATTCCCCCGTGCTTTCCAGGAGGCGGGTTGGAATCAGGCGCAGCACGGCTGGCTGGGTCACTTGAACCCCCAATTTGGCCTCGCCCACCAGTCCATTGGCTGTGGCCTCTAGCCAGGAACTCAGCGAGAGCTTGAAATCGTCGTCAAGCCCGGGCACCCCATCGAGATTGCATTGCAGAGAGCGCATCTCCAGGCGGCTGGCCTGTTGCTCCACCTGAATTTCCACGGTGGGCATGATGCGCAACTGAAAGAGTTGCAAGGGGCTGACGCTGTAGCGGTAGCGCCCTTCTCCCAGCGGTTCCAGCTGTTCGGGGCTCAGCAATGCGCCCACCACACGCTGTTGTTCTTGCAAGTAAGCCGGCAGGTCGTCAGCTCCTTGCCGGACCGCCAGATTCAGGCTTTGCGTTGCACGGAAGGCCAGAACCATTCCCACTGACCTGGACGCGGTGGGATCCTATCGGTGTGTCCTGGTCCCGTCCCGCGATGTTGACTTCTATGGCCTTTTTAGGGCCGGCGGGTACCTACGGCGAACAGGCTTGCCGTCGCTTAGCAGCGCTGTGTGGTTCTCCAGAGGCTGAGCGCTGCCCGCAGGCCACGATTCGTGCGGTGGTGATGGCCCTGTTGGAGCAGCGGGTTGATGCCGCAGTGGTTCCGGTGGAGAACTCAGTTGAAGGCGGTGTGACGAGCTGTTCGGATTTGCTGTGGCAATCCGGCCAGCAGGGCCATGGTGCTCTGGTCATCGAGCATGCCCTGATCCTGCCGATTCGCCATGCCCTGCTGGCTGACGGCAGCCTTGAGCAGATCACCGAGGTGCTTTCCCATCCCCAAGCTTTGGCGCAGTGCAGCAGTTGGTTGCAGCAGAACCTGCCCCAAGCCTTGCAGCTCCCCACCAGTTCCACCGCTGAAGCCGCCCGCTTGGTGCGGGGCTCTCGCTTCCGCGCTGCCGTGGCATCGCGGCAGGCGGGACAGGAGCAGGGGG
>CENJ01070759.1_pt1 | contig 10318 bp, 7 predicted proteins | sample 356161 | NCBI WGS metagenome assembly CENJ01 (sample SAMEA2619531, study PRJEB7988) | marine metagenome | biome: marine biome (ENVO:00000447); feature: surface water layer (ENVO:00002042); material: "saline water (ENVO:00002010), including plankton (ENVO:xxxxxxxx)" | depth 5 m | reverse complement strand
AGTTCTATTAAAATTGATGATCTTATAAACAGAGCTGTTGCAGATAATATGTCAGCAATAGCTCTGACAGATAACAATAATTTATTTGGTGCAATGGAGTTTACCAAAAAGGCTATTGAAAAGAAAATAAAACCTATTTTAGGAGCTAATATCCTTGTTGAATGGCATGAAAGTAGTAATAATTTTAAAATTTTATTTAACATTACATGTTTAATAATAAATGAGGAAGGTTGGAAAAATTTATCAATTTTGGTAAGTACTATTTATAAAAACTTGCAAGAGTACAAATACAGGTTTGTTAGTTTAGAAGATTTAATTAAATATAATGAAGGCCTATTATTACTGTATGACGAGGTAGATGTAAATCTACCTCTTAATAAAGATTCAATTTTTTATGAATTAGCAAAAAAATTAAAAAGTGTATTTGGTGATAGAATGTACTTAAGTTTATTTAAGAAACACAAAAACCATCATAGTATTAAAGAGAAAAATCTATTAGAGTTATCTATAAAACTAGATTTATTATTAGTTTGTACTAATGAAGTTTCATTTCTTAATAAAGAAATGTTAGAAGCTCAAGATTGTTTAATGTGTATAAATCAATCAACTACTATTACTGACAGTAAAAGAAAAAAACCAGAAGCTGAATGTTATTTTAAAGATACAAAAGATATGCTTTTGTTATTTAATGACATGAAAGAAGTTCTTATAAATACTGTTAACATTTCAAAAAGATGTAATTTTATATTAAAAGACTCAAAACCTAAACTTCCAAATATAAACCTATCTAAAAATTTAACTGAAACTGATTTAATTCATAAAATGGCATACGATGGATTAAAAAAGCGTATTAATAACACTAAAATAAGTGAAATAAATAACAACGAATATTTTAAAAGATTAGATTATGAATTAGAAGTAATAAATGATATGGGATATGCTGGCTATTTTTTAATAGTTAGTGATTTTATTACTTGGGCAAAAGATAACAACATTCCTGTAGGCCCTGGTAGAGGATCGGGAGCAGGGTCAATAGTAGCCTGGGCATTGAACATAACTGATATAAATCCTATTAAATATGGTTTGCTTTTTGAGAGATTTTTAAACCCCTCAAGAATTTCTCTTCCTGATTTTGATATAGACTTTTGCAAACATAGAAGAGAAGAAGTAATTGATTATGTGAGAAATAAGTATGGAAAAGATAAAGTTGCACAGATAATAACATTTGGTTCATTGCAAGCTAGAGCAGTAATAAGAGATGTTGGTAGAGTCCTAGGATTTAATTATAGTAGAGTAGATAAAATCGCTAAACTAATACCAAATAATCCCGGGGCAATCAAGTCTTTAAAGCATTATGTAGAAAATGAGTCAATTATAAAAAGTTTGATTAATGATGATGATGAAATAAGAAAAATTTTTGATATATCTATTAAGTTAGAGGGGTTAAATAGAAATGCTGCTACTCACGCTGCTGGACTAGTTATTTCAAATAGTCCAATTGTTAATGATGTGCCTTTATATTATGATTCTAAATCTTCAATACCAGCTTCTCAATTTAACATGAAATATTTAGAAAATATTGGTTTAATCAAATTTGACTTTTTGGGGCTGGAAACATTATCAGTTCTAGATGCAACTTTGAAGCTAATTAAAAAAAGAGATATTAATATTAATTTAGAAGATATCAATTTTAATGACAAAAAAACTTACTCCACTTTATCATCAGGTAACACACTAGGAGTATTTCAACTAGAAAGTGTGCCCATGAGACAGGTTTTGAAACAATTAAAACCTGATAGAATAGAAGATATAATTGCTGTTGTAGCATTATATAGACCTGGACCAATGGAGCATATTCCCTCTTATATAAATAGAAAACATAAAATGGAGGAAATCAGCTACCCACATCCTTTACTAGAAAAATTATTATTAGAGACCCATGGAATAATGATATATCAAGAGCAAGTTATGGAAGCAGCAAGAATAATCGCTGGTTTTTCTCTTGCTAAAGCTGATTTATTAAGAAGAGCAATGGGAAAAAAGATAAAATCTGAGATGCAAGATCTTAAAAAAAGCTTTATTGAAGGAAGTAAAAAAAAAAATATTCCTTCTGATAGCGCAAAAAAAATATTTTCAGATATTGAAAAATTTGCTGGTTATGGTTTCAATAAAAGTCATGCAGCTGCATATGCGATGATATCATATCAAACTGCATGGTGTAAAACCCACTATCCAGCTGAATTTTTTACTGCGTTGTTAAATAGTGAAATAAATAATTCTAGCACTAAATATATTCCTATAAAGACTGAAATAGAAAAAATAGGTCTAACAATTTTAAAGTCAGATATAAATCTATCTAAGATATATTTTTCAGTTGAAAAGCTTAATAATGGAGATCTGGCCATAAGAAGCGGCTTAGCAAATATTAAAAATATTGGCTTTGAAATTGCAAACTATATTATAACAGAAAGAGATAAAAAAGGAGAATATAAATCAATTTTTAATTTTTTTTCCAGATTAGATCCTTCAATTATAAATAAGAGACAAATTGAATTTTTAGCAATGGCAGGTGTTTTTGACTCCTTTAAATATGACAGGTCTTCGATTTTTTTCTCTTCTTCAAATTTGTTACTAATCTCTCAGAACATTCATAAAGATGGTTTAGCAAATCAAAAAGCACTTTTTTCTGATCATAATAGTGAAGAAAACTTTAAACATTTGATAGATATTGTTAAGCCATGGGGAAAAAATAAAACTTGTATAAATGAATTTTTATCTCTTGGTTTTTTAGTATCAAAAAACCCTTTTTTAGATGAACATAAATTCTTTAAAAATTTTAATTTTTCATGTTCTTTAGATATAGAGGATAACAATATTAATGGAAAAGAGTATGATATATTAGTTTTTTTAGTTAGCTATGAACAAAAATCTATAGCTAATAACATATTTGTAGATCTTCAATTAATTGATACTAAGGGTTTTTTAAATATAAGAGTATTTAAAGAAAAAATTGATGAGAAAGGCATTAATTTAAAAATTGGAGAAAATTATGTTATTAGCTTAATTCATGCCTTAGGAAAAGATGGTAGAATGAGACTTAGATTTAAAACAATGATAGAGACTGATAAACTTAAAAATAATTTGTTTAAACATTTTATGATTCATTTGGATAATATAAAATTTATAAATGACATAAAAGAAAAACTTTTAGAATTAGAAGAAGGTAATAAAAAAGTTATGATTAACTATAAAGATATTGAAATATCATCTGGTTTAAGTATCAGTTCGGAAGTAAACCTTAAGAATATCATGAGAAATATAAAAGGTATTAAAAATATAGAAAAAATAATGTAAAATTAACTTGCAAAATTTTTGATTGCAAGTTATGACTGTTTAATTTAGTGTAAAGGAGATTAATATTGAGTGTAGCCGAATTTTCTATGAGGCAACTGTTGGACGCAGGAATTCATTTTGGGCATCAATCTCATAGATGGAATCCAAAAATGAAACCATACTTGTTTGGAATTAGAAATGGTATTCATATCATTGATTTGCAACAAACAGTTCCTCTTTTACACAATGCTTTAGTTTTTTTATATGAGATTGCTAATAACAATGGCAAAATTTTATTCGTAGGAACTAAAAGACAAGCTCAAAATCCAATACAAGAAGCAGCAGTAAAAAATAATCAATTTTATGTAACTCACAGATGGCCTGGAGGGATGCTGACGAATTGGAAAACAATTTCACAATCGATAAAACAGCTAGATGATCTTGATTATAAATTAGATGAGAAAAATGACTTTGTTAAAATTTTAACAAAAAAAGAAAGACTTAATCTCCAAAGAAAGCAAGAAAAACTTAATTTATCATTGGGTGGCATTAGGAATATGAATGGTCTACCAGATGCTATTATCATTTTTGATACAAATAAGGAAAAAAATGCATTACAAGAGGCTAAAGTATTAAAGATACCGATAGTTGCTATAATAGATAGTAATTCAAACCCTGATGGAATTGATTTTCCTATCCCAGGTAATGATGATGCTACTAGAGCATTGAAAACTTTTTGTGAATTAATATCAGATACCATAGCTGAAGCTACTAATAATAATATATCAAAGCAGACTGAAGATATTGGAGAAACTGATATATTAGTCGAAAATTTAGCGCCAACAGATGACACTACTGCAATAAAAACTGGTAATAAAGAAGAAAAAATAGAAGTTAATGAAAATAATATTTCTTTAACAGATAAAACTTAATAAGAATTATTAAAATGTCTAACGTTTCAACTGCAAATATCAAACTTTTAAGAGAAAAAACAGGAGCTGGTATGATGGATTGTAAGAAAGCTCTAGCAGAAAATGATGGAGATATTAGCAAAGCTACGAGTTGGTTAAGAAAAAAAGGCATCGCAAAAGCAGAAAAAAAATCTTCAAGAGTTGCAGCACAAGGTCTAGTTGGTTTAAAAACTAGTAATAATACCTGCTTATTAATAGAAATAAATTCCGAAACTGACTTTGTTTCAAAAAACCAAGATTTTCAAAACTTTGTTAATAATATCTTAGACGAAGGTATTAATAAAAAGTATACTACAGAAAGTCTACAACATGCTCAACTTAAAAATAATGAAACAGTTGCAGTTGCTTTGCAAAATCTAATAGCCAAAATAGGAGAAAATGTAGTAATCAGAAGATTGTTATATTTGGATACTGATTCTAAAAATACGGTTTTTGGTTCGTATGTTCATAATAAAATTAATGATAATATAGGAAGAATGGCGTGTGTTGTAAAAATGTATTCTAACGATAATTCTAATAAAGCTGTTATTGACCTTGCAAATAAAATAGCTATGCATATAACAGCTATGAAGCCATTAGCTTTAGATGAAAAGTCTCTCGATACTTCTTTTATAGAAAAAGAAAGAGAAATATATACTTCTCAGCTTAAGGCATCTGGTAAGCCAAAAAATATAATTGATAAAATAATAGATGGCAAAGTAAAAAAATACTTATCTGAAGTTACATTAATTAATCAAAGTTGGGTATTAGAACCATCGATTACATTACTGCAAGTGCTGAAAGATTTTAATGATAATAATAGCGATAACTTATCTATTATTGACTTTAAATTATTAGTCTTAGGGGAAGGTATTGAGGTTGAAGAAAAGAGTTTTTCTGAAGAAGTTGCCTCTCAGGTGAATAATACTACTTAACAGCAAAAATGAAAATTATACCTGATGAACTTTAATAACTGGAAAAGAATAATGCTAAAACTTTCAGGCGAGGTTCTTGTTGGTAAACAAGACTATGGTATTGACCCTGATAAAGTTATTTCAATAGCTAATGATATAATCCAGGTTCATAAAAAAGGTAAAGAAATTTGTATTGTAGTTGGAGGAGGTAATATTTTTAGAGGTGTATCTGGAGCTGCTCAAGGAATTGATAGAGTTACTGCGGATGGTATGGGAATGTTAGCTACCGTAATAAATGCTCTAGCTCTTCAAAATGCTATAGAAAAAAATGGTATTTCAACTCGAGTATTATCCGCAATACCTATGCAGACTATTTGCGAGTCATTTATAAAAAGAAGAGCCATTAGGCATTTAGAAAAAAATAGGATAATAATCATTGCGGCCGGTACAGGAAATCCATACTTTTCTACTGATACTGCAGCAACATTAAGGGCTGCAGAAATGAATTGTGATGTCATATTTAAAGGTACTAGTGTTGATGGTGTCTATGAAAGTGATCCAAAATTAAATTCAAATTCAAAAAAATATTCCATAATAAGTTACAAAAAAGTTTTAGAAGATAATTTAAAAGTTATGGACTCATCTGCTATAACATTAGCTAGAGACAATAATATTCCTATGGTAGTTTTTTCAATTTTAGAAGAAAATTCATTTATTAAGGCAGTTAAAGCAGAAGGACCACACACAATAATATCGGAGATATGAGATGAATGAATTTATAATAAGTGATTATGAAAAAAGAATGCTAGGAGCTATAGAAAATTTAGTTAATAACTTTACTGGTATTAGGTCTGGAAGGGCTTCCACAACTTTGGTTGATAGTATAGTAGTAGATGCGTATGGTCAAAGTATGAAAATTAAAGACCTAGCATCAGTAAGTGTACCAGAAGCCAGGACTATAAAAATAAATGTATGGGATGTTAATTTAGTAAGTTCTGTAGAAAAAAGTATACTTAATTCGTCTTTAAACCTATCTCCTATAACAGAAGGTCAAATAATAAGGATAAATTTACCTGATCTAACTGCAGAGAGAAGAACAGAGTTAGCTAAAAATGTTAAGCGGTTATCAGAAGAAGCAAAAATATCAATAAGAAATATTAGACAAGATGGTATGAATTTTATTAAAAAATTAAGCTCCCAAAGTACTCCTGAAGATGAGATTAAAATACTTCAAGATGATCTTCAAAAGTTAACAGACTCTTACATAGAGACTATTTCAGAAAAAAGTAAGAATAAAGAGGATGAGATTTTACAAATATAACTCATTTTAAAATGAATAATAGTAAACAAAACTTTGCTTCATTTGCCAAACATGTAGGTATTATAATGGATGGCAATAGGCGTTGGGCTAAGCTCTATGGTCTAAAAAGCATAGAGGGTCATAAAAAAGGTGCAGCCAATGTTAAAGAAATAATAAAAATGGCCATTACCTGTAATATTAAATATTTAACTTTATTTGCATTTTCATCAGAAAATTGGAAGCGAACTAATGAAGAAATACAAGATTTAATTAGTTTACTAAGGTTTTTTTTAAAAAGACAAATTAATGAATTCCTTAAAAATGATATATGTTTAAAAGTTTTAGGTGAAATTTCTTTATTTCCGAGTGATATTATAAATGATTTAAATAAATTATCAGAAGCCTCAAAAGAGAATAGAAAGTTGAATTTAATAATTGCTATTAATTATGGTTCAAGACAAGAAATTACTAATTCAGTAAAAAAAATAGCTCATGATATAAATTTAAAAAAAATTACTATAAGTGACATTAATGAAAAAAGTATATCGGATTACCTTTATACAAAAGATATTCCTGATCCAGATTTAATAATTAGAACAGGAGGTGATTGTAGGTTAAGTAACTTTCTTCTTTGGCAATCAGCTTATTCTGAACTAATATTTATTAAAAAATTTTGGCCTGAATTTAGTCAAGATGATTTTTTGGCCGCAATAAAAGAATTTAACCAAAGAGAAAGAAGGTTTGGAGGGCTATAATAACTATTTTTTTTTCTTATAATCTATTTCTAAGAATTCTATCATCTTTTTTTTTAATAATCTTAATAATCTTATTTAATTATTTGGGTTCAAACTATTTTTTATTATTATTAATTGCTACTTTTTTTGTATTATTAATAGAATATTATAGGTTATTTGATTTAAAATGTTATAAATTAAATTTTTTTATAAATCTAGTGCTTATATTAATTAATTTCTTATTTATCTACAACAACTTCAATTTTATACCTATTCTTTTTACTTTTTTGGGAATTTTTTTAGCTCTATTTAATAAGTCTAAATGCTTGGTCCCGGTATCTTCATATTTTTATTTAGCTCTACCATTTTATATTTTAATTTATTTAAATAAATATTATTTGGATGGTAAAATCATAATACTTTGGTTGCTTTGTATTGTATGGGCAAGTGATTCTTCTGCTTATATTTTTGGTAATATAATTAAGGGTAAAAAATTCTTACCTAGCATAAGTCCAAATAAGACATGGTCAGGATTTATCTTTTCATTAGTATTCTCTGTAATAAGTAGTAGTATTTTTTCTTTTTATTATAACATTGTAAATATTTATCAAGCTATGCTAGTAGGTCTAGTAATAGGTCTATTTACTGCTTTAGGAGATTTATTTGAAAGTTACTTGAAGAGAATTAACAATAAAAAAGATAGCTCAAAACTAATACCGGGCCATGGCGGAGTTTTAGATAGACTTGATGGGTTTTTATTTGCTATTGTAATTATGTTTGTGTTTATTTTGCTATGGAGTAATCATTGAAAAAGATTAGTGTTTTAGGGGCGACTGGCTCAGTAGGAATAAATACTTTAAAAATTATAGCATGCAATAAAAACAAATATGATGTTATTGCATTAACATCATATAAAAATTACAAAAAATTAGCCAAGCTAGCTTTAATTTTTAATTGTAAATATGCGGTAATAGGTGAAAAAAAATATTTTAGTGATCTAAAAGAAGAACTGTTTGGTAGCAATATAAAGTGTTTGGCTGGGTATGAAGCAATATGCCAAGTTTCAAGCTTAAATGTAGATATTTTAATTTCTGCAATAATGGGAATTGCTGGTCTTAAACCTACTTTTGCTAGTATAGGAAATACAAAAATACTAGCTATAGCAAATAAAGAGTCAGTTATAAGCGCAGGAAGCTTACTTTTTAAAAAGGCGAAATTAAAAAAAACAAAAATTATACCACTAGACTCAGAACACAATGCAATATATCAGATATTACAGAATGAAAATAAAAATAGCATAAAAAACATTATTCTAACTGCTTCAGGTGGGCCATTTTTAAGAATGGATAAGAGAAACTTTAAAAATATAACTGTAGCAGATGCTTTGAAACATCCTAATTGGAAGATGGGAAAAAAAATAACTATTGACTCAGCAACATTGGTAAATAAAATTATTGAAGTTATTGAGGCATCTATCTTATTTAATCTAAGTTTAAAAAAAATTGATATTTTTATTCATCCAGCCTCATTAATACATGGAATTGTTAATTTTGTTGATGGCTCTTCCCATTTGGTAGCAAGCTCACCTGATATGAAAGTACCTATCAGTTTTGCTTTGAGTTGGCCAAATAGATCTATTAATAAAGTAAAATTTATAAACTTTATTGAAAATAACGATTTAAAATTTGTTAGGCCAGATTATAAAAAATTTCCCGCATTATCACTAAAAAAAATAGTTAGTAACAGTCCTTTTGCTAAATCTACTATTATTGTATTAAATGCAGCTAATGAAATAGCAGTAGATAATTTTTTGAAAAAAAATATTAAATTTGATGATATAGTAAAAACAATTAAAAAAACTATTTATAAATATAAGCATATTGAAGTAAAAACATTAAAGGATGTATTGTCTGTGGATTATGAAGCTAGATTATTAACAAAAAATATCATAAAAAAAAATAATTAGTATACTTATATGTTAGATACATTTTTCAATTATTCTGAATATATTTTCTGGTTCATTTTTGTTTTTACTATAATAGTATTTATACATGAATTTGGGCACTACATAGTTGCTAGAATTAATAATGTGGATGTTGAAAAGTTTTCCATTGGTTTTGGTCCAGTTTTATTTAGTAAAACTGATAAAAATAATACAAAATGGCAAATAGGAATCATACCACTAGGAGGCTATGTAAAGTTTTGCGGTGAAATGTATTCAGCAAGTAAAAGTCAAATTAACTCTAAAAATAAAAATCTCTTTATAAATAAGAAATCATTACAAAAAGCAAGTATAGTTTTTGCTGGGCCAGCTGCAAACTTTTTATTAAGCTTTTTATTATTCATTTTTATTTTTTCATTTTTTGGTAAAAATATAACTCCAAATATTATAGGTTCAATTGATAAAAGTAGTCCAGCAGAATTAAATAATCTTCAAGTTAATGATAGAGTGATATCAATAAATAACATTAAAATAAATAGTTTTGAGGATATTTATGACTTTCTTGAAAATAAAAATTTAGGTTTAAATCCTTTATTATTTAAAATTAAAAGAAATGAGGATCTATTAGAATATAATCTTTCTCCTGAAATTAAATCTATTAAGACTTTTATAGGAAGCAAAAAAAATATAAATTATTTAGGAATTAATCCTTTAATAAATCCAATAGTAGGAAAAGTATTACCAGAATCACCAGCCAATTATGCTGGCTTAAAAAAAAATGATAAAATTTTAAAAATAAATAATATCAATGTATATGGTGCTAGACAAATAATAGATATAGTAAAGACTAATGAAAATAAATTATTAAAGTTTTTAATATTAAGAAATAATAAAGAAATTTTTCTTGAAATTATTCCAATGGATTTAAATAATTCTGGATATCCTAAAATTGGAATTACATTTAAAAAACATAGAGAAAAGTTGAACTTGTATACAGCAGTTAAGGAAGCATTTAATAATATATTCATTATTTCTGTTAAAACACTAATTGCCTTTTGGGAAATACTATTTGGAAAACGAGATCACTGTGAAGTAGGCGGCCCTATATTAATAGCTAAAGTTTCAACTGATATAGCTAATACTGA
>CENJ01173313.1_pt1 | contig 10319 bp, 14 predicted proteins | sample 356161 | NCBI WGS metagenome assembly CENJ01 (sample SAMEA2619531, study PRJEB7988) | marine metagenome | biome: marine biome (ENVO:00000447); feature: surface water layer (ENVO:00002042); material: "saline water (ENVO:00002010), including plankton (ENVO:xxxxxxxx)" | depth 5 m | reverse complement strand
GTTGAAAGAGGCTGCTCTGTTGATATGCCAAGAAATTTAGCCAAAAGCGTAAGTGTTGAGTAGCATGAGGTTTCATAAAAAAGCACTATTTGATCTTGACTGCCTTGATGAAGATCTTGAAGTATATGGTCCGGGGGATAAAAGTGAAGATGCACTAAGATCCAGAATAAGAAAGCTGAAAGATATTATAAAATCAGTTTATTCTCACGATGATGACCCAACCTGGCCGATGGATTTTACCAGGGAGATAGAAAACATTGTAAAAAGATATTACGAAATCAAGAAGGATCCCAAAGACTTAAGATAAAATATTGAATATTTTTGTCCATCCAGGTAAGATAGAATCGTTATATGCTGGAGGGTAAGATAGTGCTGAGAGCCATAATAACAGGTGTAGCAGGTCAGGATGGTAGTTATTTATCTGAGTTACTTTTAGATAAAAAATATGAAATATATGGGGTTTCAAGAAGAAAAAGTGTAAATGAAGGAACTCAAAACATAAATCATCTTCTTGATAATAAAAATTTTAATTTAATCGAAGGGGATTTATCAGACCCAGTTCTTATGAGTCGCCTAATTTACAATATTAGACCTCATGAATTTTATAATATTGGTGCAGCAAGCAATGTAGGTTACAGCTTTAAAAATCCAATTGAAGTTTTCAATACAAATGCGCAACCAATAATTATGCATCTTTCGTATATAAACGAAATGTCAAATTCCACTAGATATTATCAAGCAAGCACCAGCGAACTATTCGGCGGAATTGATTGCCCTGAATCGGGTTATAGCGAAGATTCACCCTTTAATCCCAGATCTCCTTACGCAGTTGCTAAAGCAGCTGCACATATGACGATCAATAACTATCGTGAGGCATATGGAATTTATGCTTGCGCTGGAATTCTACACAATCACTCATCTAAGCGTCGTGGTCTTGATTTTGCTACTAGAAAAATTACGAATGGTATTGCAAAAATAAAACTTGGTTTAGCTGATACATTAAAGATGGGAAATTTAGCTCCCTTTAGAGATGAGGGGCATAGCGAAGACTATGTTAGAGCAATGTGGATGATGATGCAGCAGGATAGGCCGAAAAATTATGTTATTGCAACTGGATCTGGAGCTACAATAGAGGATATGTTTAAGTATGTATGCTATCTTGCGGATCTTAGGTTTGAAGATGTATATGAAATGGATGAACGCTTCATGAGGCCCTCAGAGGTACCATTTTTAAAGGGTGATTCAACAATGGCTAGGGCGGAGCTTGGGTGGCGTCCAAAGTATAATTGGAAGATGCTTTTAAAAGAAATGTATGAAAATGATTTGAGACTTCTATCAAATGGACAAGAGAATCTATAGAATGAAAAATTTATTAATCTTATTACTTTTTTCGGCGCTGTTCACATCCTGCAAAGATAGTGCGTCTACTGATGGCGCTACAGACGCGGGAGATCCAGTTAGGCTTGTAATTGGAAATTTAGATTCCGAAGTTGGCCCTGATGTTTATGTTATAGAGTGGGAGCCTCCTCCGCCACCTGAGCCTGAAATTACAAGAGAAGAGAGGTGTGCTCAAACCACAGTTCAGGAGGCTCAAGCCTACTGTCAATGCTTTCCAGACTGCTGCAATGAGCAAAGATGGTATTGTCCGCCCAATCCAATGCAAACCATAGATGTTATGCAAGTTATTGTGGAGGTTTGTGATGAAAACAAGCAGCCTTGTACTTTTGGAGAGACTCCAGACTGTCCTCCGCCAGAAATTATATCTCAAAGTGAGTGTTACACACAATGGGAGTGCCCACCTGGAACTAGTGGAGAGTTCATAAGATGGTTTGAATGCCAGCTTGAAGACGGAACTATAGGTCGTCAGCAAATAATCTGTGACAAGGGAAGTCTTCGACACTTACCATGCAGACCTTGTGATTCAGAACTGTGTGACGGTGAAGATAATGATTGTGACAACCTGGTTGATGAAGGATTTTTCCCATGCCAAACAGACTGCGGAGATGGAGTTGGGCTTTGCGTCGATGGTGAGGTTCAGAGCTGTAACGCAGATGAGCCAGGAGAAGAAAGGTGCAACTTTGAAGATGATGACTGTGATGGTCAAGTTGACGAAGGGCAAAGAAACGTTTGCGACTTGTGTGGTCCAGTACCTCCCGATTCATGCAATGGCATAGATGACGACTGTGATGGGACAGTTGATGAAGATCTAATTAGGGAGTGTGAAACAGCGTGCGGAGTGGGGGTGGAAAGGTGTACGGGTGGAAACTGGGTTTCTTGTACGGCAACACAGCCTTCGGACGAAGAGTGTGATGGAGAAGATAATGATTGCGACGGACGAGTTGATGAGCAGCTTGATTGCCTATGTACGATTCAAGATGTTGGTAACTTAATTCCCTGCTCTGAGCCTCCACTTTTGTGCGGACAGGGTTTTAAAACTTGCGAATGTATCGACCCCAATTGCACAGAAATGAGAATGACAGATTGTGAAGCGCTTTGCTCTTATGTTCCAATGCCAGAGCCTCCTCCATGCGATCCAAGAGTTGGAATAGTCTTGGAACAGGAGGAGTGTAATAATTTTGATGAAGATTGTGATCAAACAATCGATGAAGAATTAACTCAAGCTTGCTATACCGGAGAGCCAGATACGCTCTTTGTAGGAATATGTATTCCCGGAGAGGTTTACTGCAATATGGGCGCTTGGGGCAATGATAGGGACGGTAACTTTGAGCCGGGATTTTGCCTTGACGAAATTACCCCACAGCCAGAAATTTGTAATGGCGCAGATGATGATTGTGACGGAGTTACTGACTATGGAGATGAGATTCGTGATACTGATATACTTTTTATAGTCGATTGGTCGGGATCCATGGATGATGAAATAGCTGCAGTTAGAATTGCATTAAATCAGTTTGCTCAACAGTTTGCTGCTGAGGAAGCATTACAGTGGGGACTAATTATTGGTCCAAAAGAGTTACAGCAGGGATTTGGTTCAAAAGAATGGTTATTCAAAGTTGCTGATATCATGCCCTTTGATCAGTTCTTGCAAGCATTTGCAGCATTGGGAAATGAAGGAATGGATACAGGCAGTGAAATGCTACTTGACGCAATTTACTTAGCAACTCAAAATATATCAGGTGCTGCAAACTTTGATATTCCTGCTGCTAATTGGACTTCTAATACTGGATCTGATCCAGAAAAGGAAAATTTCTCAATTACCTGGAGGCCCAATTCTGATAGAGTTATAGTTCTATTTACAGATGAGGAGCCCCAATCATATTTGCGCCCAAATATTAGGGAAAATTTAATAATTAATGTTTTAAGGGCAAGTATAAATCTTAAGTTCTACGCATTTGTTGATCAGGGTTGGGATGGGGATGAGTGGGAGGATATAATATTGTCTGGGAACGGAGAGCGATTTAGATTAACATCAAACGCTAATGATATGTATAATGATCTGATGTCAATAATAGACGAGGCATGTTTGCCAAGAGAAGAGGAGCAGGGAGCAATTTTACAGTCCGACCCAATGACAATGTTTGCAAGTTATATAAAAGATAATTTAAAAGAAAATCATTATGATTATATAAATAATATTTGTATTGAAAAATCATCATATTATGATGAAATAAAAAAAAAATTAAGACAATAGATAGTATAAGGATTAATTTAAATTTTGGACCATGAAAAAATATTACAAGAAGCAATAAGTCAGTCGAAAAATCCAAGTGATGTTCCAAAGGTTGAAACTCTTCATCAAAATTTAGCTCACATGACCGTAGCTCTAAAGGAGTTGGAAACAAGATTGATAAGAGTCACAAATAAAATGAATAGACTTAATATTGTAGATAGAGATGAGTTTGTTGTTCCGCTTGCAGAATGTGTTTTTTTAATAAAAAATAAAATAAGTGAAACAGAAAAAAGTATAAATAAATTTATAAAATAAATTATAAAGAGGGCTTAAGATGATTGATTTTTTAAAAAGAATACTTTTTAAAAAGAATAAAAAAACGAAGAAAAAAAGGGATAATCTAGATATGTGTCATTACTCTGGATTGCCGTCAGTTTCAAGTTATATTGAAGAAAGAGAATCACGTAGGCCTGATTTTATAGATTATGATGGAATGGGAAATCAGGGAAGGTTTCCAAGGAAAAAGATAAAAAAATAAATGTATGAATTAATAGAAGTTATACCTTTTGTGATTATTATTTCTTGCTTAATAACTTGGATATTTTGGCGATGAATAGAGTTGATCACATAGCAATTGTTGTTAACGATACTATAGGTGCTGCAAAATGGTATTCGGAGAAGTATGATGCTGATATAGAATACATGGATTCAACATGGTCTTTGGTGTCCTTTTCGAATATAAAGCTAGCATTTGTTTTGGAAGGCATGCATCCTCCGCATTTGGCCTTTGTGGATAATAATCTAGACATAGGTAATGAGCATAGAGATGGCTCTATTTCTATATATGAAAAAGATCCATGGGGAAATTCAATAGAAATTATTAATTACAGGATAACTAAAAAATAATGAAGAATTACAGTTCTATATTTGAAATAATAATTGCAATAGCTATCCCATTTATTGCGGTAGCTTTCGGAGTAATGATGAGTTTGGTAATAATTACATGAGCAAAGAAAAAGATAAAATATATTATGATGACAGCTGCTATGTTTGTTCTCTTGAAATCAATGCAATCAAAAAAAGAGGAGAGTCTTGTGGCATAGAGTTCGTGGATATAAGTGATAAAAACTTTGATGCAAACAAAAAAGATTATGAAACAGAAATGATAGGCCAATTTTCTGGAGAAGAAACTGTAGGCATTGAGACATTTAGAAAGCTTTATGATAAAATGGGTTACAAAAAATCAGTTGCAATATCTAGGCTCCCAATTATAAAAAGTTTTTTTAATTGTGGATATTATTTGTTCGCACACTATATTAGACCCAATTTGCCTAAGAAGAATAAATGAAAATTTTGGTCAGCGCTTGCTTGCTGGGAAGCAATGTCAGATGGAATGGCGCAAATAAAAGGTGTGAAATTATAATGAATTGGGCAGATGAAATTGGTGCAGAAATAGTGCCGGTATGCCCAGAGAATGACTTATATGGAACTCCTAGGGGGCCTATAAGGCTGATTCAAATAGATGAAAAAATAGAGTATAATTTGGGTGGCAGAGATGTTTATGAGGAGCTAAAGTTGAGAGTAGACTCAATATACGAGGAAAATAAAGATGCTGTTGGATTTATTGGAATATATGGGTCACCAACTTGCGCTATAAGCGTCGGAGTAAAAAACAAGGGTGGATTCACAAGGGGTCTTATGCATACTAATTCGCCAGTGCCTACAACGGAAATTGCCCACTTTAGAAATGAAAATTCAAGAAATGCTTTTCTAAAAAAAATTATAAATAAGGATAGATAATGATGGAAGCTTATGATATTATATTTTGGTTCGCAATATTTTTTGCCTTATATGGTGGGAGCTGGGTTGTGAGCAAGGCTAGAAAAAATAACCTAAAAGATTACAAGGATGAAGAGTGAAAAAGATAATCATAATCCTAATAATGATTCCCATGACAACCTTTGGGCAGAATGCGCCATTAGAGTGCGATAATAACTATGGAGAGTGTGGCACTCCGGAGGTATCTGGCGGTGGTCAGGGCGGCGGAGGGTCTGTGCTGATAAATAATACAGACCTTGGTGATACATATCAAAGTGCAGATGATTATGATGATGATGGAGTGGAGGATTCTTATGATAATTGCCCTAGAAAAAGTAATTCGGAACAGTTTGATAGCGATGGGGATGGCGTGGGAGACCTTTGTGATAATTGTCGTGATGCTATCAATCCAAATCAGTACAATCTCGATGGAGATCGCTGGGGCGATATTTGCGACCCTGATGGCGACGGGGATGGTGTTCGGAACGCTATCGATAACTGCGGAAGAGTAAGCAACGTTAGTCAATCAGATCTTGATGATGACGGGGTCGGGGATGCTTGCGATCCTGATCTGGATGGAGATGGTATTGACAATCTAAGTGATCCATGTCCAATGCTTGAAAATAACGAAATGTTTGGCGAAGGCTGCTTTTTAGATCAGGATCAAGATGGAATAAGGGATCAAGGCGTTCTTTCTGATAACTGTGTTGGCGTGTCAAATCCAGACCAGTATGATGCCGATCTCGATGGAATTGGAGATGCATGTGATGTGGATGCAGATGGTGACATGATTGCAAATCACAGTGATAATTGTCAGGGAGTTTTTAATCCCGATCAGATTGATGCTGATCGCGACGGAAGGGGCGATGAGGGCTGTGATGACTATTTTTGCTTTGTAGTTTTTGGTGATAAGGAAAATTGTTTAGATCCAAACTCTGTAGCAAAAGTATATTCGCCTGGAATTATTTTAAATACTGGAGATTCGGCTGTATTAAGAATTTTTTCAAACAGACCAGATTTGAGCGTATCATATACATGGTCAGTAAAAAGTAGGGTTGGTGGATCTAGAGATATGGTGCATAATCCAATTGGAAATTCAAGTCAGGCATCACTTTTTGAGCATATTGTTGATAATAGGCCGACATTTTCTCCCAAATTTCCTGGAGAGTATATATTTAATATTTCAGTAGAATTTTCAAATGGAGAAGTAGCACAGCACGACGTAAGAGTGCTTGTTGGAGGTAGTATAATCTCAGAGGATTATGGAGGTTGCAATATTGGCTCAGGGGGCAACAATAATCTGCTATTTTTTATGATATTTATGCCATTTTTAATAAATCGGATGAAATATTATTCATGAAAATAACTATAATTGCTTTTAATTTTGGAAATTCATCAAAATTTACAAATGGACCAGGAATGTCGCTATGTTCATTTGTTAATTCAATTAGAAGTGAATATTCTATAGACCTTTTTTTAAGCATACCTACTGATATTTCTATTAGGGGCGTCAATATCCAATCAATGGACGATTCAATTGCCCTTAGAACAAGTCTTGCAAGTTCAGCTGCCCTGCACCACTGGAGCGGTATAGATGATAGGTTTGTTAGGGCTTGTAAAGTTGCAAGTAATGCTAACTTGCCCATAATAATTGGTCCAAATGTTTTAGATTTAGTTAAAAGAGAGCAAGAAGAAAATTTGCTAAAAGCTGTTGATCCATCTATTATACTAACAACAAATGAAAGACTAAAGTATAAGCTTGCAAAAGAGCATCGGTTAGATATAGGTCTTTTTAAAACATTAATAGTTGGCCCAGATTTAAAGAAATGGAAGCCACTCAATAGGGTAAGCGATGAAATTTTATGGAAGGGTAATTCAAAGCATAAAGTTAAAGACATTGACTTTGCATTAGAGCTTAAAGAATCTCTTCCTCAGTATAAATTTAAAATATTAGGTTATCCAAAGCCGTATGATTATGAAAAGCATATAAAAGAAGCAAGAGATGCAAGAGTTTATGTAAATACATCTTTATCTGAGACAAAAAGCATGACCACTATAGAGTCGTGGTCCGCTGGAATTCCATCCGTTACTCATCCAAAGGTATATCTTCATGGTCAAAACTATAAGACTGGAATTATTGCGAGCAGAAATATAGATGATTATAGAGAGGCTATAATAGAGATTATGGAGGATGACGCTCTACATGCAAATCTTAGACGGGGAGCTAGACAATACTGTATTGATCATTTTTCTCCAGAGGTAATATTGAGAGAATACGATGAAATAGTTGCTAATATTACAGCTTAAATCAGTAAAGTTATAGAAAAGTTTGTTTATGAAAAATTATGTTGATATAATTATACCTGCCTATAATCCAGGCACGTTTTTAGATGAAGCAATTCAAAGTGCTTTAGATCAAACCCATAAAAATATAAATATTATTGTTATTGATGACAATTCTACAGAAGATGTGGAATCTATAGTTAAAAAGTATAAAAACATAAAATATATAAAAAACGAAAAAAACCTTGGTCCAGCTGCGTCAAGAAATATCGGAATAAAACACTCAGACGCACCATTCGTGAGCCTCCTAGATGCAGATGATATATGGTATGCGCACAAGCTGGAGTTATCCTTAAATTCTTTTGATAAAAATTCAGAAATTGGCATGACGTGCGGAAACTATCAAGTGCTTTTAAATAGAAAGCGATTATCTAAACCATTCTACAGCAGGCCAATAGAGATAACTTGGGAAAAAATGATGAGGCAGAATTTTGTTGCATCAGGATCTACAACAATTAGAAGAGAGGTTCTAGAGTCGGTATCTCTTTTTGATGAAAATCTTTGGATAAGCGAAGACTATGATTGCTGGGTAAAAATATCAGAAGAAAACAAGATAGAATACATACATACGCCGCTTTATAAATACTCAGTTATCCCAAGTGGTGACTCTTTAACAAATAGTTCTAATATTTTAAAGAATCAAGATTCAAATATTGCAAAAATTAGAAATAAATCAAAAGATAGAATGCGCAATAAGCTATTATTAAAAAGATCTATAGTATAAAACTATGGAGTTATAAAGTGTCAAAATCAATTTATCCAAGAGGCATTAAAAAGAAGCAAATAAATGGAATTTACTATGCTTTTAAGAAAAAAAATGGAAAGTGGCACTGTATATGCGCAGGATCAACCGAGGAAGACCTTAGGGTTTGGGTTGGATTCGCTTATCCTCATCCAAATGTAGATACTACAGCATCAGATTAAAATAAAATGAACAATAAAGAAAAAGCAATAGCAGTTTATCTGGATGATAATGATAAAAATGAAGAAGAACTTTCTTGGCTATATAAATCTTGGATATTTAATAGCTTAGATAGTGAAATTGACTTAATTGTTTATTACAATCCAAAAGCAGAAGATAGAATAAATAATTTTAAAGGAATAATCTCAATTCCAATGGATCCAATAAGAAGATCTTCAGATTATCCATTTTTAAACTCGCATTATTTTTGCCTAGACCCGTATAATAAGCCTTTGTTAAAATATAAATATTTAATGAAAACAGACTGTGATGTATTTCTTACTAAAAATCTAAAGAGTTATACTCCAAGTGATAAAATGCTAGTTGGTCACGGTGGTTATTACTCTTCGGTGGATAATGAGCCTATTTTAAATTGGATGAAACAAGAGTTAATACCAGATATAAATAAAAAAATGAAATATAAATGGGAGCATAGAAATATAATATTGGTAGGCGCATCTTTTTTTGGAAAAACAAAGTGGGTAGCGAACACCGTAAATGATCAGGCAATATTGACAGAAAATATATTAGACTATTTTGGTGACAAAAAAAGGATTGGACCTGGAGTCAGCAGAGGTATAGCATCAATGCTTGCGGGAGAGATTGTAATCAACACAAGGTATACAAATCAGCAAATATTATTATGGGCTCTAGATTCAACCTGCTGGGAGGATAAGCCAATATCTTCTGACGTTTTGCATATACATGGGTGGCATACAAATAAGAGATGGTCAAAGCATAGCTTTTTTAAAGGTAAATATAAAGAGTGGAAAGTAAAATTTTCAGATGCAATGAATAATCGTGCAAATTATTGTCAATGGATTGCATCAAGTTCTATAGAAGAAATTATTAAGGCAAAAAAATAATGTATAAAAATATGAAATCAGAAGATTTGGTACAACACTTAGAAGGTGATTCTTTTAAGGTTCGCAATGGTCCAATTATTGCCGATACAGCCCCCATTTTTGGCAGGTCTCCAAATGCAAAAGCTTATGTTTGCTCAAATAATTGCGATGACATTGATTTGGCAAATAACAAGAGCATAAGTAAAGAATATTTCTATAAAAATTTAAAAAAATTTAAAGATTTTCTTAAAAGTAATCAAGATATTTACCTTCAAGAAGTATTTGCAATCAAAGATCCAAGAAAACAAATGAAAGTAGATATTTATACAGAGTTTGCTGTACACTCTCTGTTTGTAAGAAATATGTTTATACCTTTAGATGAAAACTTGTGTGAAAATCAAGAATTTGATAATTATACAGTTTATCACTTTCCGACCTTATTAGATGAGCCAACAGTTTTGGTTTCAATAGAGGATAGAATTGTCTTAATATCGGGAACTTTATATTCTGGAGAAATTAAAAAGAGTATTTTTTCTATTTTAAATTATCTTTTTCCAAAAAAAGGCTGGCTGCCAATGCATTGCTCAATAAACATTGACAAAAACAGAAAAAATCCAGCAATATTCTTTGGCTTATCGGGAACGGGAAAGACAACTTTAAGTTCGGATGAAAATAGAATTTTAATAGGTGACGACGAGCATGGATGGACAGACTCTGGCTTGAC
>CENJ01089961.1_pt1 | contig 10325 bp, 10 predicted proteins | sample 356161 | NCBI WGS metagenome assembly CENJ01 (sample SAMEA2619531, study PRJEB7988) | marine metagenome | biome: marine biome (ENVO:00000447); feature: surface water layer (ENVO:00002042); material: "saline water (ENVO:00002010), including plankton (ENVO:xxxxxxxx)" | depth 5 m | reverse complement strand
AAACTTAGATAAAAAACAAAAATTAGAACTTTATAAAGTACTCGGCTATTCCATTTGTGCGCTTATTGGAGGTGCAGGTAGCGCAAGACAGATAGGTGTAGACGCTGATTTGGGAGATATAATATTGGGTTGGACTATTTGTCTTGTAATAATCTTTGTAGTCTTTAGAGTACTTAGAGTTCTTAAAATAATTTAGATTTGTAAAATTCTCTTATGAGATTTTCAAAAAAAGAAGAATATTTACGTCAAAAAGATAAAAAATTAAAAAAAATAATTGATGAAAACTATATAGTTATATCTGGAGATTATGGGGCATGGGGTGATACAACATATTGTAAAGAAATAAATAGTAGATTATTTATAGCAAATGGTATTGGTGACACTAAAAACGATACGATTATAAAGATTTATGACTTTAAAAATAGCTTATTTATTGAAGAAATAAATATTAATAATTGACTCGTTCTAACAAATGATGGTTCAATTAAAATTTACTTAACTAAGCTATACTCACATTAAGTTAGAGAAAAAATGATTGATAAATTTAAATACTGGCTAAAAAAATACACACCTATTGGAATTCAAAAAATTTTTTACATTATAAAAAAAATTCCTGAGCTCATCAGTATTGGACTGTTTAGTTTTACTTTAGAAAAAGACGAAAGAATGTCTCAACTTACATGGTCATATTCTGGATCAAGTTCTCCTGGTGAGTTGTTGATATCTAAAAGTATTAACTATATAAATAATGCAAAGTTAGTAAATCTTGAGCTTGATAGTGAAATTGAAAATAATAGTTCAAGGCAATATGAATTTGAATATAAAAATATGAATAATTTCCCAGGAGAACACTATAGATTATTGGTCTCAATCATAAACATAGAAGAATTTCATAATTTTACTGAAATTGGAACAGGTTCAGGGATAGCTTCAAAAGTTATTTTACAAAAAACGGATTGTAATATTAATACTTTTGATATTGTTCCATGGATGCAAAATAATTCACATTTGACAAAAAAAGAGTTTAATAATGAACGACTAAAACAACATGTTGAAAACTTGGGTTCTAAAGAAATATTTAATAAAAATATACCATTAATACTTGATTCAAATTTAATTTTACTTGATGCAAACAAAGATGGAAGATTTGAAGATTCATTTTTATCACAAATGTCTAAATTAACTTTTAAAAACGAGTTTCGAATTCTTTTCATAGATGATATCAGATACTTTACGATGTATGAAATATGGAAAAAAATAAAAAGCCCAAAACTAGATTTGACATCTTTTGGGCATTGGTCAGGTAGTGGCTTAGTTGATATTTCAAATGGGCTAGATTATAAAAATGATTATTAAAAAATTTTTTTAATGAGTGTTCTTAAATAGATTAAAGGGAAATCAGTATCAAGAAATTTAAGGTTAAAAACAGACTTCAAAACTTCAAAAGTAAATTTTAATCTATTTTCTTTTCTTTCAATGTGATACGTAATATTGAATAAATCTCTATAAAGTTCTTGATAATGTTTTGATGAGTACAAATTTACGCCTTTAAAACTCCACGGTTTAATTTTGCCGCTGTAATGTAAAAACAAAATCGATTGAGATATTGAATCGATGTATGATTTGTCATCGAATTGTTTTGTAAAATTATAATTTAAAGTTTTGTTTATCCTATTGAAATTTCCATCAAAATATAAATTTAAAACGTCCTGGTCCCAAAATAAAATATTCTCATAATTCGAACCCATTAAATCAATCAGCTTATCTTTAATATTCTTTTTTGACCACTCTTTATAATTTATAAAAACAACACCAGCATTAAAATAACCGGACCCCTTTAAATTCAGTCTTTTGTATATTTCTCCTGCACTATTTTTATTACCTAGTTCCCTTGCACTAATAATATTTTTTGATTTATTAAGTTCATTGAAAACTTTTGCTATTTCATTTTTGGGATTATTTAAACAAATAATATCTGGATCAATATATAACAAGAAATCTACGTGATCTGGTATATAATCTTCAATAAACATTCTGTAATAAGTAGCTAAAGAAATGTGTTTGTTTTCTAAATTTGGAAAGTTTAAATCAGGTATTTCAAACTTATATAAATTGATACTTTCAATATTCTTATTTTCCCTTAACATCTTTTCATATATTGCGAACGATTGAGGATCCTTATGAACTATATAAATTGATAAATTTATGTTTGAGTTTTTTAATATTGAGCTTATAGAAACATATGCTTGTTCATTGTAATTTTCATCAAAACAATATAAAAGATTTAGATTCATATTTATTTTTATGGTAATGACAGTACAAAATAAAAAAGAAAAAAATTAGAATTAAATCACTTTATACTTATTTTTGTGAAAATATGTATTGGCTCCAATATAGTTGACGGACCTTGGGGTGGTGGAAATTTATTTCTAAAAAACTTAAAAAATTATTTAATTGAAAATAATATAGAAGTTGTCTTCAATTTGGATGACAAAGATATAGACTTAATACTATTCACCGACCCAAGAACAACACTTGGATCAACCTCATCGGTTAAAAAAAGGCAAATTAAAAATTATTTGAAAAAAAATAAAAACACAGTCGTTGTTCAAAGAATTAATGAATGCGATGAAAGAAAAAACACGAGGGGTGTAAATAGAAAATATATAAAAGCATCCTTAATAGCTGATCACATAGTATTTGTGAGTAATTGGTTAATGAATCTTTATATTTCACAAGGTATAAACATTAGTAAATCAAGTGTTATACTCTCTGGCTCTAACTCTAAAAATTTTAATACTAATGATAAAAAAAATTGGAACAAATCAGAAAAAATTAAATTAATAACACACCACTGGAGCGACAATTGGATGAAAGGTTTTAAAATTTATCAAGAAATTGATAATTTACTAAGTGATACAAATCTTTCAGAAAAATTAGAATTTACATATCTAGGTAATTATCCAAAAGATTTAAATCTTAATCAAACTTTGACAATTCCTCCAGCTGATGAAGAAACTACAGCTGAAATTCTAAAAAATAATCATATATACATAACTGCATCAATAAATGAACCATCAGGCAATCATCATATAGAAGCAGCCCAATGTGGTTTACCTATTTTATATTTAGAGAGTGGAGGGATTACTGAGTATTGTGAAGGGTACGGATTAAGTTTTACCGAAGATAATTTAGAAGAGAAAATATATGAACTTATTGAAAAATATGATTACTTCATTGAATTACTTAAAAAGTATCCACAATCTTCAGAAAAAATGTGTTCAGATTACTTAAATCTTTTTAGGAATTTAATTAATTCGAAAAAAAATGAATCACTATAATTTATGACATGTTCGCTTACTATATTATTCATAACTTAGATCAAAAAAGATATAACAATATGGTTAGTCTTTTGAAATCAAACGGTGTAGATTCAAAAGAAGTAAAATTTATAAATCATCCAAATAAAAATGAATTAACTTACGAAATAAAAAAAAAGGCAGTTCAGAAAAACTCTCAAATAAGAGATGGATGGATTAGCTGTAGTTATAAGCACTATTTAGCCCTCGAAGATATTGTTAAAAACCAACATGAGCTAGGGGTAATTATGGAAGATAATATTGGAGGCTTTTTTGAAAATATTCCAAAAAGACTTAAAAAATATTTAGATTTTATGGATGATGACTGGGACGTAATATTTGATTCAGTTTGGGGTAATTATAAAGACATGAATGAAGAAAAGGTTGTTGGTGAAAAACTTGTTTATAAAAAAAGTAATCAGATTACAAAAAATATGAATGGAAAAATAATTTCACATGGGTCAACTCGTGCTGCTCAATTTTATTTAATCAATCAAAAAGCAGCCAAAAAACTTTATGATAATTTTTTACCTTTTAATCACTCTGCAGATATGTGGATGAACGAAGTAATTAGAAAAACTAATTTAAATGTCTATTGGTCTGAACCTTCACTTGTAACTTCAAAATTTAATAAAAAAACCTCAACAAAATTGACATTTTCACAATTTTTTTATGGTATAAAATCCAAGTCTATTAATAAAAAATTAGGAATTTGAAAAAATGTTAACTATATACTCAGTAAATTTTCATACAAATCAATTTAAGTAGTTTTCCAACAAATTTTTTTTGTTTTTATACTAAACAATGTGGACAAGTTTAAAAAAATAGTTAAGGATATACTTTATCTTTCAAAGATTACAAAAACTAAAAATAAAAAAATACTTATTATTTCATCTGTAGCATTATCTCAGCTAACTGCGCTAAGTGATATATTATTGATTGCAATTTTTTCTGCGTTAATAGTGAATCAATTTACAACAATTGAAATAGTAAATAATTTTCTTAATTTAGTTATAGATTATAAATTCATAATCATTTTTATAATTATTGCTAAATATACATTTCAATATATTCAAAGCATGATCCTAAAAAAAATTGAACTTAATGTGAACAAGAATCTTAAAATCTACTTCTTGAACGAGATATTTGATAAAAGGAATTATTCAGTCGCAGATTCCTATTTTTATATAAATACTCTGACTATGCATATATCTTATTTTTATTCAAGTTTTGCAAATTTCTTAAACAGTTTGTTTCAGATATTAGCTTTTTCAACATACTTGGTTATATCTGATACTAAGAGTGTTATAGCTTTTAGTATTGGAATTGTATTTCTCTTTCTTCCAATAAAAAAAATGTTATCAAAATCAAGAATGTATATGCATGAGTCGTATGAAAAAGGTCAAGAATCTAGTCAGGAACTTCAAAGGGTTGTTGACAATTTATTTTTAATAAAGCTTCTAAAAAAAGAAAATTATGAGAAATTAAAATTTGAAAATACACTCGAAGAATTTAACTTTAATTTAATTAATAATCACAGATTTGGAATATTTAACACATCGTTGCCAGGGTTTTTTACTTTAATAGTTTTATCGACTGTTTTAGTTTTTACAAGTTTTGGAAACTTGATAACCCTTGATTTTGTAGGAGTTACACTTAGACTTTTTCAATCATTATCTTTACTAACAACTTCCATGAATCAAATAATAAATTCTCATGTACATATTGAAAAATTTTATGAAGTAGAAAATAATAAATATATTCAACAAAAGCAAAATTTCATATTAGGTAACCCTGACAAAATTTCCTTTAACGCCGTCAATTTCAAGTACTTTAATAGTGATGAGGACATCTTTAATAATTTAACTTTTACAATTAATAAAAATACCCACACTACAATTACAGGTCCAAACGGTTCTGGCAAAAGTACAATTCTTGGGCTACTTTCTGGAGTATTTTATCCAACAAGCGGAAGTGTATCTACGTTTTCTGATAGTTACAGCTATATTGGAGCGACACCATTAATTTTTACATCTAGCCTTTACGAGAATGTTATGTATGGAAACAAAAGTAATATTGATGAAAAAACAATTTTGGAGCTTTTGAGAAATCTTGATATTTTTAAAGAAGAATCAAATTATGATTTAACAAAAGTAATAACTAATAAATCTTTATCCTCTGGACAAATGCAAAAAATTGCATTTGTGAGAGCTCTTTTAAGTGAGTCAGACATTTTATTGCTTGATGAAGCTACAGCTAATCTTGATGAAACATCAAAAGATAAAATATTTAATATATTAAAAGAAAAAAAAATAACTATCGTAAATTCAACGCACGATCCAAACTCATTCAAAAATGTAGATAACAACTTAAATATAAAATTAGTTGATGAAAAAAGAATTGTAGATATTCATAAAGTATGAAGAAAATCTTAGTTATAAACACTAAATATAAATATTTTGGAGGAGAAGACGCAAATATTGTCGAAGAGCTTGATATCTTAAGAAATAATTACGATGTAAAATATTTAGAATTTAACAATTCAGGTCGTCTAAATTTTTATGACTATCTATCTTTTCTAACTAATAGCAATTTGAATTCCAACAAATTACTCAATGAAACTCTTAAAAATTTCAAACCTGATATTGCTTATATTCATAATTTGTGGTTTCGAGCGGGTTTAAAGATATTTGATATCTTATTAAAAAATAAAATAAAAGTTGTTATAAAGATTCATAATTATAGATTTGACTGTACTAAATTTTACTTATCAAAAAATCATCTAAATGATGATGAGTTTTGTTTGAAATGTGGTTATACATCTAAATACCGATATTCGTTCAATAGATATTTCAAAGAGTCATATTTAAAGTCTTTGACAGCCGTAAGATTTAGTAAAACATTTATAAATAAATTATCAAAGTATTCAATGAATGTTTGCGTTTTAAATAATTTTCAAAAAAACTTTTTAAATAACAACATAAAAAATATTTCAATAAAACGTTTACCTAATCCAATACAAATATCTGAAAATCAGAATATTTCTTACAACGTTTCAAGTGATTATGTTGTATATGCTGGACTTCTAACAAAAGAAAAAGGTATAGACAAACTTTTAGAAACTTGGGATAAGCTAGAGATAAAAAATTTAACTTTAAAAATTATAGGTACAGGACCATTAGAAAATGACTTAAAGAAAGCTTATAAAAGTGAAAATATAAAATTTCTTGGATTTTTGGAAAACCAACAAAGTTTGCGATATGTTAAAAATTCCAAAGCAGTAATTACAGCAACTAGAATGTATGAGGCCCAACCACGTTTATTATGTGAAGCATCATCATTTGGAGTTCCATCAATATATCCTTCATTTGGTGGAATGAATGAATATTTCCCTGAGGGTTATGATCTAAATTTTGAGCAATATAATTACAAAGATTTAGAAGAAAAAATTCTTCTTTTAAATAACAAAAAATATTTAGAAGAAAATAGTAAGAAAGTTTTTGATTATTTCAACGAATCTTTATCTGATGATAGCTACTTAAAAAAATTTGAAGAAATTATTGAATCATGAGACGAATATAATCTAAATATTAATCATGATATCTGTAATTATGTCAACATTTAACAACGAAGATACTATTAAAAGTTCTGTAAAAAGTATTTTAAATCAAACATACACAGATTTTAATTTGCTTATAATTGATGACGATTCAAAAGATTCAACATTTGATATTTTGAAAGTATTAGAGTCAAATGATAAACGAATTAAAATATTCAAAAATAGTGAGAATATTGGTCTTACAAAATCACTAAATAAACTTATAAATCTTTCTAATAAAAAATATATAGCGAGACAAGATGCTGACGACATTTCTTTACCAAAAAGACTTGAACTACAAGTAAAATATATGGAGGCTTCAAATTTATTGGCATGCACAACATTAGCTATACTCATGGATTCAGATAAGGTTAGACCGAAAATCTCACATTATTTACCTCAAAAAATAGTAATAAAAAGAAAAAATCCATTTATACACGGCACTTTATTGGTAAAGAAATCACTGATGGAGGATATAGGATTATATGATGAAAATTTTTATTATTCCCAGGATTATAAACTTTTTTATGATCTTGTGAAAAAAGATGTGAAAGTTGGTGTATTAAAAAAGCCTCTCTATAAATTGAATACAAAAAATAATATATCTTCAAACAAAAGAGAGCAGCAAGCTTATTATGCAAATTGTGTAAAAAAACAAATTTTACCTGAATATATTAAATGAATATGAAAATTTATATTTCTAAAGTAAATGAATCTTGGGTCGTAGATAGATTTAGAAAAGAGTGGTATGTATATAATCCTAACATTTCAACAAAATTTTTAAAAAGAGCTTCGGACTTATGGATAATTGCCCCATGGCTTTGGGAAAAAATTCCAACAAAATTTTTAGAAGAAAAAAATGTTACATGTACCATTCACCACATAGATTTTGAAAAATTTGATGAAAATGAAGAGAAAAAGTTTTATAAGTTAGAAAAATATGTTGATAAGTTTCATGCTATTTCTGATAAAACATTTGATCAACTTAATAAGTTAACAGATAAAGAAATACATACAATACCATTTTGGATAAATCAAAATATTTGGTTTTCTATTGATGACAAGTCTTTCTTGAGAAATAAATTTGGATTTTCACATAATGATTTTTTAGTGGGAAGCTTTCAAAGAGATACTGAGGGGCATGATCTTATATCACCAAAACTAATAAAAGGACCTGATATCTTTTTAGATCTTATAAAAAAAATGAATCAAAATAAAGAAAACTTAACAGTCGTACTTACTGGAAAAAGAAGACAATATTTGATTGATAATTTCGAAAAATATGGAATAAATTATAAATATTTTGAGATGGAAAATTTTAATTCAGTAAATCAACTTTATAATATTCTTGATCTGTACATTGTCTCGTCAAGGATTGAAGGAGGCCCTCAAGCTATTGTAGAATGTGGATTAACCAAAACACCTATATTATCCACAGACGTTGGGATTGCATCAAATTTTCTTGATCCAAAATCAATTTATAGTTTGGATAATTTCTTTAGTGCTGAAACAAATGTTGACTATGCTTATAAAAAAAGTAAAGAAATTACTATACCCAACGGAATGAACAAGTTTAAAGAAATGTTTAAAGCATAAGATGTTAAAAGAAAATAAATTTTTGTATTATTTTAGTTATAGTGTCTTTTTTTTCCTGATAACGGTTTTTACACTATCAAGAACAGCAACTGGAATATATATCTTTAACTTTAGACTTGGAGAATATGTAGTTGCTATAGCTGTTGGAATTTCTATCTTTTATGTTTTATTTAAAAAGAAATTAAACATTTTTCAGAATGATTTAAATTTTTTAATGAAAATTTTGATATTTATGTATTTAAGTTTCATTTTATCTCTTGTTATAAATTTAGAAAATAACTTTACTACATACATTTTTCGCTCCAGCGCTTATTTATGGTTCATAGTTTTTTTTCTTGTTGGATATTTCAGTAGCGATAATAAATTTCCACTGTTTAAATTTTACCAATTTACTAGACCACTTCTTGTTTTGCTTTACTTTTACCTAACTCTTGATTTTTTTCGTAGTGAAGAAGTTTCAAAATTTTTTTTAGAGTTTTCAGATAAATTTGAACCACACAAGGGATCAGATGTTGGAATGGTGTACGTTTCTACAATGTTTTTAAATAATAGAATTTTTAATGAAAAATATAAATTTGAATATTTTTTTTACGTTAGCGCACTTTTACTTCCTTTGTTTTTATTTGTAAGTAGAGCAGTATTTATCGCATCTTTTTTATATTTTACTTTTGAGCTAATTAATTATTTTAAAAATATGAAAAAAGACTCTTGGAAATTAGCAATATCATTGATTTTATTCTCAGTAATATTTTTTACTTCTGTTGTTGTTGTACAGAATAAAGAAATAATTTCTGATGATTATTATGGCGATCTATACAGTCTTGCCCAAGAAAGAAACAAAATTCAATATGAAAAAGATGGTGACCTGTCTCTTTTCTGGTTTTCGGATGGAAGGATATTTTCTGCAGATGGTAATTTAGACTGGAGACTACAGATTTGGCAAGATGTATTCTATGATCTGAAAAATACAAACTCTTTAATTTTTGGTTACGGCTATCACGAGACAATACCTGCGATGAACTTAGAATCTCGAAAAGGTCTTGATGGTTCGAATGAACAAGTTCATAATTTTTTGATAAACATACTGGCACGAGGAGGACTGTTCCAGATAATTCTTTATATTTTATTAGTAATAAGTATTATTTATTTTTATTACAAAAATAACAATAGATTTGAAATTTTATTATTTCTATTACCAATTCTCTTTATTTCATTTTTTGATAGTTCTATGGAAAACGCCCATTTCCCATTAGTGTTTTATTTCTTCTTAGGAATTATTTATAGAAGTCCATCTTTTAAAAAATGAATTGTTATTTTGACTCAAAAATATATAAATTATTGAAAAATAAATAAGCGCTGAAGGAAGGTAGTTAATTGAATCACTTTTCAATAAATTTACAAGTATATAAATTATTAGCATGTAGCTCTCTATTTTTAGATTTTTTTTATTTTTCCAGATTTTAAAAGCTACGTAAGTTAACAAACCAAGAACACCTATACATCCAAAGAAAATTAAAAATGACAACAGAGACGAATGGGGTAATAAAAAAGCATCTTTATATCTATATGAATTTAAAACATCAATTTCACCGTAAAATTTTGCAAAATTATACGGCCCACTTCCAAATAATATCTCAGAACCTGTTGGGTTGTATCTTGAGAAATAAACTCCCCACAATTCAGATCTATTCAATATAAAGCTTAAAAAACTAAATAGACCAAAAACATACATAGAAATGGTGTTTTCATCATAGATTTTATTTATATAAATA
>CENJ01173744.1_pt1 | contig 10328 bp, 10 predicted proteins | sample 356161 | NCBI WGS metagenome assembly CENJ01 (sample SAMEA2619531, study PRJEB7988) | marine metagenome | biome: marine biome (ENVO:00000447); feature: surface water layer (ENVO:00002042); material: "saline water (ENVO:00002010), including plankton (ENVO:xxxxxxxx)" | depth 5 m | reverse complement strand
GGCAACGCATTTGATGCAGCTATATCGGTTGCTTTCGCTTTAGCAGTAGTAAATCCTTCAGCAGGCAACATTGGTGGCGGAGGTTTTGCCTTACTTTACGATGCAAATAAGAAAACTATTGAATCTATAGATTACAGGGAAAGAGCTCCAATAAAAGCCAAAGAAAATATGTTTCTCGATGAAAAAGATAATGTTATAAAAGGTCTAAGTACATCATCTTTTTTGGCTTCTGGAATTCCTGGAACAGTAGATGGTATGTATCAGATCCATAAAAAATATGGATCAGTTCCTATTAGTAAATTAATCTCACCCGCAGTAGAGCTTGCTGAAAAAGGATTTAGATTATCAAAATTTCAAGCAAATTACTTTAATAAAAATAAAGATAAATTCTCAAAAAATCCTGAAACAAAAAAAATCTTTGTAAAAAAAGATATGTGGAAAAGTGGTGATCTTTTTAAGCAAAAAGACTTAGCAAAAACTCTAAAAAGAATATCTAAGTTTGGGAGAGATGAATTTTATTCTGGCGAGACATCAAAAAAAATTGTTAATTATTTTAAAAAAAATGGTGGTATTTTTACCCAAAAAGATTTTTTAAATTATCAGTCCACATTTAAGCCTCCTCTGTGTACAACTTTCAATAGCTACAAAGTATGTTCGATGTCTCTTCCTAGTTCAGGAGGTATTATTCTGTCGCAATCTTTAAATATACTCGAAAATTTTGATTTAATTTCATATGAGCATAATTCTCTTGAGTACAATAGGCTCTTAATAGAGGCTATGAGATTTTCATTTGCAGATAGGTCAGAATTTTTAGGAGATCCAGATTTTAATAATTTTGATATCGGCAAATTAACTTCAAAAAAATACGCAAAATCTATTTCAAAAATCATTAAAAACTCTAAAAGCAAAATCAAGATTGAAATCCCAGGTGAATATTTTCATGAAAGTGAAGAAACAACTCATTTCTCGATAATTGATTCCAAAGGAAATGCTGTTTCAAATACTTATACATTAAACACTGCATATGGATCCGGAATAGTTGCAAAAGGAACTGGAATTTTGATGAATAATGAAATGGATGATTTCTCTATCAAGCCTGGTTTTCCAAATTTTTTTGGGCTGGTAGGATCTAATGCAAATAAAGTTGAATCTAAAAAAGCTCCACTATCATCTATGACACCAACTTTTGTATTCAAGGAAGATAAACCTTATTTGATTACAGGCTCTCCAGGAGGATCAACAATCATTTCGACTGTACTCCAAATTTTATTAAATGTATTAATTTTTGATATGGAAATTGATAAGGCGTCTATAGCTAAACGAATTCATCATCAATGGAAGCCAGATATTTTATTTATTGAGGAGGAAAAAAATATTAACAATATTAGCCAGATAGGATTTGAAATAGTTTATAGACAGAGAATAGGCGAATCACACTCAATACTTTTCAATAAGGAGAATTATGAGGGTTTTGCTGACTTACGAAGGCCAGATGGAAAAGCAATATCAACACACTAAGACCAAAGAAATTTTCTCTAAAGAAAAAGATATGCCAAAACTCCCTGGAGTTTATAAATTCTATGATGAAAAAAATAATATTCTTTATATAGGTAAAGCAAAAAATCTCTCAAACAGACTTAAATCTTATCTTTCAAAATCAAAGGATAGAAAGAAAAATGAATTGATTGATAAGATAAAATTTTTAGAAATATTTCTTACTAAAACCGAAAGCGATGCTCTCCTTTTAGAACAAAACTTAATTAGAAAACTAAAGCCACCTTTCAATGTTCAGTTTAGAGATGATAAATCTTTTCCAGCTATCTATTTTTCGTCTAGTCATGATTTTCCAGGAATCTACCTCACGAGAAATAAAAAACTTAATGGAACAAAACTTGGTCCTTACGCAAATGTGACGGCAGCAAGACAATCTATAGATCTTACAAGGACGCTGTTTGGCATAAGAAATTGCTCTGATATGGTTTTTCAAAATCGTTCTAGACCATGTATTCAACACCAAATAGGTAAATGCTCAGCACCATGTGTTGGAAAAATTTCACAACAGAATTATCTAGAAGAGATCGAATCAGCCATTAAGTTTATTGAAGGGAAGGATAAATCTTTTCTTGATGTTCTCTATTCAAAAATGGATAAGTATTCATCACTAAAAGAATTTGAGCGAGCTGCTCTTTTTAGAGATAAGATTAAAGCTTATAGGGACATCCAAAAAGATCAATCAGTTTTTACAATTTATGATAGTGCTATTGCAATAACAAAGAAATCTAATGATTTTGTAAACTGTATTTCAATCTTAGAAATTAAGGACGGATGGCTGACAAATACTGAGAACTATTTTTCCAAAAAAGATGGGTTTATTCCAGATGAGGAATTAATGGAAAGCTTTCTTTCCAAGATTCTAATAGAAAAAGGATTAGAAAATCTCACTTTGCTTTCAGATTTTAAGTTTAAAAATTTGAGAACACAGTTAAAAGACAAAAAAATCTATTTAGAAAAAAAAACTTTTAAAAATAAAAAAATTTTTGAATTAGCTTCAATACAATCTGATGATGGGTTACAACGTCAATATAATTATCCTTGGATAATTGAGGGATTTTCTTCCATTGAAAATAAAGCTGGAGTACAAATAAACAGAATAGAAGGATTTGACATTAGCCACTTGTCAGGCAACAACGTAACAGCTTCATGCGTAGTATTTGATAAAGATGGACCACAAAAAAAACAATATAGAACTTTCAATATAAAAAACGATAAAAATGATGATTACCTTGCGATGAAAGAAGTATTATCCAGAAGATTTAAAAGACTGGAAAAAGAAGGAAAGAACTTCCCAGATATAGTAGTTATTGATGGAGGAAAGGGACAACTTTCATCCGCAAAAAAGGTAATTGATAAATTTCATGATTCTGGAACCCAAATCCTTTCTCTTGTCAAAGGTCCAGATAGAAATTCTAAATATGATGATGTACTATATTTTTCTAGCGGAAATGTAAAGAGAATGGACCTAGATCAAGAAGGTAAGCGTCTCCTTCAATTTGTTAGAGATGAGTCACATAGGATGGCGCTATCAAGGAGCAAAAGAAGAAGGAAAAAAATCACATATTCACTTCTAGATGAGATTAACGGTATTGGCAAAAGTAACAAAAATGAAATTCTTAGACATTTTGGTGGAATAGAATCTCTTAGGAAAGCAAGCTTAGATCAGATAAAATCCATTAAAGGTATTGGTAAAATAAAAGCAAAGTTAATTTTTGATTATTTGAATGAAGCATAGAGTTATCTCACTTACCTCTTAAAATGATCCCAAATGATTCCTAACTTAATCTCTATTTCGAGAATCTTTCTTTTGGTACCCATTATTTCTTCCCTTATGGTTGGTAATTCTCTATTTGCATTAATTCTTTTTTTAGCAGGGGGATTGACAGATTTTTTTGATGGTTATTTAGCGAGATATCTAAATAAGGAAAGTATATTTGGAGCAAATTTAGATCTTTTAGCAGACAAATTATTTATATCAATTTTACTTATTTTTATATCTTTTCACTTTGATAACCTAATTTTTCTTATTATGACAATGCTGATAGTTTCTAGAGAGCTTTCAATCGGTATAATTCGTCAATATTACTTTCAAATAGGGGAAGATAAAAAAGTAAAAGTAAATCTATTAGGAAAAACTAAAACATTATTTCAAATTATTAGCATTGGATTTGCAATTATTTTTCTAGGAACAGATTATGCTTATATTGCAGAACTTCTAATTATTTTTTCCGCTTTAGTCTCATGGATATCTTTATTTAATTATTTATATGTCAAAAATTAAAACAATATCTTTTATAGATCTGACTTTACCTCCAAAGTCTAAGAGAAAAATTAAGGAAGGAATTTCAAATCTTATTAATAAAAATAGCTTTATTGGAGGTGAGGAACTCCAAAAATTTAATGTTAATTTTTCCAAATATAATAATAGTAAATACTGTTTGGGAGTAGCAAATGGCACTGATGCACTTGAAATTGCATTGGAGAGTCTAAATCTCCCAAAAAATTCAGAAATAATAGTTCCAAACTTTACGTTTTTATCTCCTGCTGAAGCTGTTGTGAGGGGAGGATATAAGCTTGTCCTGGCTGATATAAACCTGAAAGATTTTACTATTTCAATTGATTCTGTTAAAGCTTTGATAAGTAAAAAAACCAGCGCAATCATTGTTGTCCATTTATTTGGAAACCCTTGCAATATGTCAGAAATTCTAAAATTAACTCGAAAAGAAAATCTGAAACTCATCGAGGATTGCTCTCAGGCACATGGAGCAAAATTTAATGGAAAGAATGTTGGTAATTTTGGAGATATAGGTACTTTTAGTTTTTATCCTACAAAAAATCTTGGTGCATTTGGAGACTCCGGAGCAATAGTAACCAATAATAAAAAAACCTATGAAAGAGTAAAAAAAATCTCTAATCATGGAAGGATAGATACATATGATCATTCCTTAGCCGGAAGAAATTCTAGACTCGATTCAATCCAAGCTTTTGTTCTTAATGAAAAATTAAAAAGTCTTGATATTGAGAATTTATCAAGAATATCTCAGGCAGAGTGTTTCTTAAATAAAATTAATGCAAAAGATATAAAAAAAATGAATCTCAATAAATCTCAATTTTCAGTTTTTCATCAGTTTCCCATACTAACTAAAAAAAGAGATGCTCTCTTGAATTTTCTCAAAAAAAGAGGAATAAGTGCTGGAGTTTATTACCCAAAACCACTCTCTAAGATGCAAGCCTTTAGAAATCTAGTAAGTAAAAATAAATTTCATGATTTGAATTCGAAAGTTGCATCAAAAAATATTTTGAGCCTTCCTATTGGTCCTCACCTAGACATTAAAGATGCAGAATACATTACTAATGCTATACAATCATTTCGCAATTAATTGGCTGAGTGGCAGAGTGGTCATGCAGCGGACTGCAAATCCGTGTACGCCGGTTCGATTCCGACCTCAGCCTCCAATTAAACCTTAAATTCAAATTGAATAAAATACTGGTAACTGGATGTAACGGATTTATTGGATTTCACCTTGTCAGTTCTCTTTTGAGCAAAGGATTTCCTGTTTATGGCATCGATTCAATGAACGATTACTATGATGTTTTTCTAAAAAAAGACAGACTAAGTATTTTAAGAAAAAATAAAAACTTTGAATTCAATAACATTAATTTATGTGACAGAGAAAATTTAAAAAAATTAATTCAAGAAAAAAATCCTAGCATTATTATCAACCTAGCTGCGCAAGCTGGTGTCAGATATTCATTGATTAATCCAAATTCTTATTTCGACTCAAATCTTATTGGTTTTTGTAACATTATAGAAATTGCAAAAGAAAGAAATATAAAGTTCATATATGCATCAAGTTCATCAGTGTATGGCTCTAAAACAAAAATACCCTTTAAGGAGAGCATGCAATCCCTTCATCCAGTTTCTCTATATGGATTGACTAAGAAATTTAATGAGGATCTGGCTGAGAATTATTTCAATTTATTTGGTTTTAAATCCATAGGTTTAAGATTCTTCACTGTTTACGGTCCATGGGGAAGGCCAGATATGGCCTATTTTAAATTCAGTGAGCTTATAAGAAACTCACAGGAAATTATTGTATATAACCAAGGAAAAATGAGCAGAGATATGACTTATGTTGATGATGTATGTGATGGTATTTTATCTTCGATAAATTATGAAGCAGAAAAAAATGAGTTATTCAATTTAGGAAATAATTCCCCCATAGAATTAAAAAATCTAATTTCTTTCCTAGAGAATCACTTTGGAAAATCTGCAAAAATCAAATATAAAAAATCTAAATATGAAGTAACAACAACATACGCAGATATAAGCAAGTCAAAAAAATATTTGGGTTATAATCCTCAAACAAATTTTGAGGAAGGGATGAAGATTTTTCTTAGCTGGTTTAAAACATATAAATTATGACTCTGAGGTTAGGCATCATTGGCCATGGATTTGTTGGTAAAGCAACGGATAGTGGATTTCAAAAAAGTGTTAAAAAATTCATAGTTGATCCAGTTTATGATACGACCGTCAATGATTTAGAGAATTTTCTTCCTGATTTTATTTTCATCTGTGTCCCAACGCCCATGAAGAAAAATGGAGAATTAGATTCAAGCGTAATTGAAGAGGTTTTTGAAAATATAGAAAAATCTTCTCTCAGGGATACTCCTTTAATAGTAAAAAGTACTATTCTCCCTGACAAGCTGCATGAACTTTTTACTAAAAATAATAAGTTGGTATATAACCCAGAGTTTCTAAGGGAAAAGACTGCAGATGAAGATTTTATTAATTCTAAATTCGTGATTTTAGGAGGGGAAAAGAAAATTTGCAAAATGGTTAAGAAAATCTATGAAGAAAATTCCTTGTGTAAAACTAATAAGTACTTTTTAACTGATATTGAATCAGCCTCAATAATCAAGTATTCAATTAACTCGTTTCTCGCAACGAAAGTTATTTTCTTTAATCAGATGAAGGATATATTTAACTCAACTAATTCATTGGAAAATTGGGATGATTTAACCTCAGTTATTTCACTTGATGAAAGGATTGGTACATCTCATATGATGGTGCCAGGGCATGATGGAAAATTGGGGTTTGGTGGGGCTTGCTTTCCAAAAGATGTTTCAGCATTAATTGCTTATAGCAAAAAAATTAATAAAGATTTTTCTTTGCTCGATCAAGTGAAAAAAATTAATAATGAAATAAGAAATGAATATGATGCATTATCCAAAAGAGAGATAGAGCAAAATATATCTTTTGATTAGATAAACAATAAATTTCATAGACTAATAATGGATAATTTAAATACAAAATTAACTAATAGGGCTAATCTTTTAATAAAAAATACAAAACAGATTGAGAAATCTATTAACAAAATAGCTGAATTAGTTATCAAAACAATTGAAAATAAAGGCAAGCTTATGTTTTGTGGAAACGGGGGAAGTGCTGCTGAATGTCAGCATATGTCTGCAGAATACTGTGCAACCTTAGATCATAAAAGGCCTAGGCTTGGAATGTCATCGATATCATTAACCACTGATACTTCATTCATTACTGCTTGGACAAATGACTTTGGATATAAGGATATTTTTTCACGACAATTACAAACTATTGGAAATGAAGGGGATTTATTGTTCTGTTATTCAACAAGCGGGAACAGTTTGAATGTTTGTGAAGCTGCCAAAGAAGCCAGGAGAAAAAAAATTACTGTTGTAGGTTTCATTGGAGATCATGATAAAACCAAATTAGAACCTTTTTGCGATGCTTTATTTATTTCGCCATCAAGTGAAACTCCTATTATCCAGGAATTTCATACAATTGCAGGGCATGAAATTTGCTCAATTGTGGAGAATAAGATTTTTTTTAAAGATGAAAGTTAAAGCAATTTTTTATGATTTTGATGGTGTAATGACTGACAATAGAGCACTGCTTTCTGAGTCTGGCAAAGAGTATGTTTTTGTTAATCGTAGCGATGGGCTTGCAATAAGTTATTTTAAGAAACTTAAAATTTATCAATCAATTATCTCAACTGAATCAAATCCAATTGTTTCCAAAAGAGCAAAAAAATTGAAAATAAGTGTTTATCAAAAAACTGATAATAAGTTAAAAGTTATAAAAGAAATACTTAAGAGAAAGAAAATAAAGCCCTCGGAAACCATCTTTATTGGTAATGATCTAAATGATCTTGAAGTAATAAATTTTCTACCCCAAACCTTTTGCCCTAAAGATTCTCATCCAAAAGTATTGAACTCTAATGCAATAGTCCTTTCTAAAAAAGGAGGTAAAGGTGTTATTATGGACCTTTATAATTCGATTATAAGTGGGAGCTAAATGGAAAGAATTTTCATAATTGGTGAGATAGGAATAAATCACAATGGCGACTTAGATATAGCAAAAAAATTAATAGATCTATCTAAGGAAGTCGGAGCTGATGCAGTTAAATTCCAGAAAAGAACGATAAATAAAGTTTATTCAAAAGAGACTTTAGATGGTCCTAGAGAGAGTCCATGGGGTACAACCCAAAGAGAGCAAAAAGAGGGATTAGAATTCAATTTAGAAGAATATAGAGAAATTGATTCTTACTGTAAATCCCAAGAAATAGAGTGGTTTGCATCAGCTTGGGACTTGGACAGTCAAGATTTCTTAATGAATTTCAATTGTAACTATAACAAAATTGCTTCAGCGATGATTGTTTATGATGAGCTTTTAAATAAAGTCGCTGAAGAAAAAAAACATACTTTCATTTCAACTGGAATGGCAACGCTTGAAGATATTGATAATGCCGTTGAAATCTTTACAAAAAAAAATTGTCCTTTCGAACTAATGCATACTGTTTCGACTTATCCTATGAATGATGCTGATGCTAACCTTAAATTGATAAATAATTTGAAAAAGAGATATGGCTGTAATGTTGGTTACAGCGGTCATGAAACTGGTGTAGCTATCTCGGTTGCAGCATGCGCTCTTGGAATCTCATCATTGGAGAGGCATATCACTCTTGATAGATCAATGTATGGATCTGATCAATCTGCATCGCTTGAACCTCAAGGTTGGAGAAATTTAGTGGGTTCTGTTAGAAAGATACCCGCAGCTATGGGAGATGGTAAAAAGAAAATTTTAGAGGAAGAAATACCAATTTCAAAAAAATTAAGGGAACACATATTATAGATTTCCTTTTTTCATGAATGATAAATTAAATAAAAAAGTTGTAGTCATCATTCCTGCAAGATCAGGATCAAAAGGTATAAAAAATAAAAATATCATATCTGTATGTGATAAACCTCTTATTTACTGGTCTATAAAGCACGCTTTGAATTCAAAATATATATCTTCTGTTTGGGTGTCCTCAGATGGCGAAGAAATTCTAGATTTAGCAAGAAAATATGGTGCAAATACTATCAAGAGACCTCAGCTAATATCTGGAAATAGTGCTTCATCTGAAAGTGCTTGGATCCATGCTTATGAAGAAATAAAAAAGCAAGGAGAAGAATTTGATTTAATTCTTGGAATGCAGGCAACATCACCTATAAGGGAATCAAAGGACTTGGATGCGGCTATAGAGAAGTTTGTTAATTGTGGATATGATTCCCTTTTTTCAGCTTGTTCGATGAAAGATTTTTTTATTTGGAAGAGAGTTGATAAAAAATATACTCCTGTGAATTATGATGCAAATAATAGAAAACATAGACAAGACATCGAAAAATCATTCCTTGAAAATGGGTCTTTTTATTTATTTAAATCTGATATGTTTTTGAAGAAGAAGAATAGATTATTTGGAAAAATTGGTGTTTATGAGATGGAGGATCATAAAACGTTCCAAATTGATGAACCTTCTGACGTTAAACTTTGTGAATCTATCATGAAGGGTTATGGCCTTGATATCAAAAGCGTAAAATTCTAAAAATTATTTATTCATTCAAGATGATTTTACTAAATTCATTAAAATATTTTTTTAGGCCGATAAGCATCTCCTTTAACGAAAGTGAAAAAAAGATTGTAAATGAAATACAAAAGAATGGTTTTTTTATGATTGAGAATTTTTTTGATAAAAATTTATGCAAAGAAATTATTAACAAAATAGATCTTTTATTGAATGATGAAAACATAAAAATCCATAGACCATCAGCTTCTGATGAAAGGATTTTCGGATCTGAAAAACTTGATAGGAATATTATGAGATTTCATGAGGATGAAACTATAAACAAAGTATTAATTTCCTATGAGAAATCAAATGAAGTAAATTCATTGACTTTAGCTTCTAAATTATCCTATAAGAAAGGAAACTTAGGCTCAGGAGAGGGATGGCATAGAGATAGGGTAGATAAAATTCAATCAAAGGCAATTCTCTATTTGAATGATGTTGAACCTGAAGGCGGAACTTTTCAGTATCTTAAGGGATCGCATAAGTTAAAAAATGTTTTTTTGGATAACATAAAAATAAAAAAAAACTTAACTGATACTCGTTTCTCTTGTGACGAAGTAGATATTCTAGTTAAAAAGAAGTATAAAAAAATTCAAAACTTCAGTTCAAAAGCAGGATCAATAGTTTTCTTTGATTCTCGAGGTATACATAGAGGCTCTCCGATATCCAAAAATTTTTCTAGATATGCACTAACTCTTTATACTTGGTTTAATCAAGATATCCCATTTCACATAAAAGAGAATTCAAATTAATATACAAATTCAATTAGCTTAAAACATAGACTATAATCCCGAAATTCATTCTTTTGCCCGGGTGGTGGAATTGGTAGACACAAGGGACTTAAAATCC
>CENJ01052208.1_pt1 | contig 10332 bp, 11 predicted proteins | sample 356161 | NCBI WGS metagenome assembly CENJ01 (sample SAMEA2619531, study PRJEB7988) | marine metagenome | biome: marine biome (ENVO:00000447); feature: surface water layer (ENVO:00002042); material: "saline water (ENVO:00002010), including plankton (ENVO:xxxxxxxx)" | depth 5 m | reverse complement strand
AATGTAAAATCTCCATTTCTTATAATTCTAAATAAAGAAGTTGATTCAATTAAGACACTTCTAAAAAATTTTTTTATGTACTTATGAATAATTTTTTCTATAGGAATAAAAATGATTTTTTCTTCAATCTTATATTCAAAAAACCTGGGTAAATTGACAGGAATCTGAATAAATGAAATTTTTCTCTTATCACTATCATCAGATGATTTTGTCACAACTCCATATATCAAGACTTTATTCATAAGAATAGGGAATGAATGAAAATTATCAAATACCATTGGAGTAAGCATTGGAAATATTGTCTTTTTAAAATATTTTTTTACTTTCTTTTTACCTTCCTCATCCAATGAATCAATTTCTTCCAGATAGATAGAGTTTTCATTCATATCTGGGATAATATTTTTAATAAAATAATTATTGAAATCTTTAAAAAAAAGCTGACTCTCCTCAAGCAAATAATCTCTGAATGGTAATTCTCTTAATCCAGAATAATCTATTCTATTTTTTTTGTTGTCAATATAATTATATAGACTTCCTACTCTTATCTCAAAAAATTCATCAAAGTTTGAAGAAACGATTGACTGGAACTTTAGCCTCTCAAGAATATTTTTATTTTTATTTTTGACTTGATCAAGTACTCTATAGTTGAAGTTTATCCAACTAAGATCCCTACTTATGAGATTACTCTCAAGTATTTTACTACTATCCATTAGAGATTATCTAGAACAGACATTACTTCTTTGACATGCTTCCTAGATTCCTCAAGAAGATTACGTTCATCTGGATCTAAATTTAACTCAATTACTTTTTCAATACCCTTAGAACCTAAAACTACAGGGACCCCTAAGTAACAATCATCAATACCATATTCTCCATCAAGTTTAATACAAACTGGGAAAATTCTCTTTTGGTCTTTTACAATTGACTCAACCATTTGAGCAGCAGCTGAACCTGGTGCATACCAAGCAGAAGTACCCATAAGCTTTACTAGTTCACCACCACCAAATTTAGTTCTTTCAATAATTTCATTAAGTCTTTCCTCAGCGATTAGCTCTGAGACAGGAATTCCAGAGACAGTTGTATACCTAGGTAGTGGAACCATAGTGTCACCATGTCCACCAAGTAATAGTGCTTGAATATCTTTTGTAGAAACACCTAACTCTTCTGAAATAAATGCTCTAAATCTAGCTGTGTCAAGGATACCTGCCATACCCATGATTCTTTCTCTAGGAAACTTTGATGTAAGATGAGCTTGATATGTCATCACATCAAGTGGATTTGATACTATAATTATTATACAGTCAGGAGAATATTTTATTATATTTTCAGTAACTGAAGTAACAATCTTTGCATTTGTACCTATCAGATCATCTCTGGACATCCCTGGTTTTCTTGGTAGACCAGAGGTTATAACTACAACATCTGAATCTCTTGTAAGAGAATAATCATTAGTAGAACCTGTAGTCCTTGTGTCGTACAAATTAATTGGCGCTTTCTGGAAGATATCTAATGATTTACCTTCAGATAATCCATCTTTAATATCAACTAATACAACTTCTTTACAAACTTCTCTGTAAGCAAGGACGTCAGCACACGTAGCTCCAACATTTCCAGCTCCAACAACTGTTACTTTCATATTTTTTTTAACCAAAATTAGATAAGATGAATAAAATCCTCATCAAAAAATTAAATTATTTCAAAATTTAAAATGTTTTTTGTGTTTGAATTAACCCTGAATCGGTCACTAATCTGTTGGCCTACCAACCATATTATTTGATTATTACTATCCTCAACGACTATCTGACAAATCTTAGAGATATAACTCATTTTTTCATCTGATATATAACTTGAAACTTTCTTCTTTTTCTTCATTCCCAGAGGATAAAATGAATCCCCTAATTTATAATTTCTATAAGTGAGAGGAAATTTAATTTTATCATAGTCCAGCTGTGCATTTTCTTTATTCTTGCTAATAGAAACTTCACCTTTTTTGTAGATAAGAGACTTTATTTTATACTTACCAACATCAACATCTTCAACTTTATTTGTCCTGATATTTAATTTAAAATTATAGCTATTTGGCTTTATAATTAAAGAATTTCTGTCTGAAATTAATTCATGTGTCTCTGAAATTAACTTCTTATTGGTTTCTTTTAATAGCGGAATAAATTTCTCAATTTGAGAAAATGAGAAACCATATTTATTTAGAAACTCATAAAATAGTATCATTTTGTTATTAATGTTATCTGAGAAAGAATTATCAATTACTATGAACTCGTTCTCATAGGATACATAATTTCTCTCAAAATCAGATAAGCTGCTCTCAAGGAGTTGACCCACTAATCTTAACCTCTTAAGAGAGGAAGAAATTGAATTGTTAAGTGATGGATTTATCTCTTTTAAAATAGGAATCACATTTCTTCTTATCTTATTTCGAAAATATATTTCATTTGAGTTTGATGAGTCTTCACTCCAATCTAGTCTATTATTTTTTGCATAACTTAATATGTCATCTTTGCCAAAAGAAATAAGAGGCCTTAAGATTTTATTTTTTGATTCAGGTATTCCAATAAATCCCCTTAAACCTGTTGTCCTTGTTAAATTAATTAAAATTGTTTCTACGTTATCATCTGCATGGTGGGCTGTTATTAAATAATCATAGCCATTATCAGACATTAAATTATTAAACCACTTATATCTCCCCTCTCTTGCAATCATTTGAAAAGAATTTCCATTATTTTCAGTATGGGATTTTATTACTTTTGAGTAAAACTTAATATTATTTTTTTCACATGTTGATTTAATCATTTCAATCTCTTGATCAGACTCCTTTCTTATTTTATAGTTACATGAGGCAACGCTAAAACTTAATTTACTCTTAATCATTAAGTCATTTAAAACCATGGAGTCCACACCCCCACTAACAGCGCACAGGAAAGATTTATTTTTAATATCAATCTTGTTGATGTTAAAAAATTTTAAAAATGAGATTTCATTTAACTTCAATTTCATATTACAAATTTAATAATTGAATATTGCATTATAATAAAACTATTATCTATCTATTTTTACAAGATGAAATTATATCAAATAATATTCTTATTGACACTCGCATTTCCATTATCAGTAGCTGGACAAAAAAAAGAAAAAATTAGATATGAGGCAGATGAGTTGAAATTTAAAAGAGTAGACAAGGAACCTGTTAGAAAACTTAAATATAATGTTGTTTTTAGACAGGGAGATACTGAGGTAAGGTGTGATTCTGCAAACTTTTATAATAGAAGAAATATATTGGAAGCATTTGGGAATGTTAAAATTATAAATTCAGATTCATCAACAATTATTTCAGAAATCCTAACTTATGATGGCAATAGTAAGATTGCAAAACTTAGAGGCAATGTTGTATATATTAAAGACAATGAAGAAATCAAAACCAATAAGTTAGATTATTACATTGATACTAAAAAAGGCCTTTATTTTGATGGAGGTAAATTAAAAGACGAGACCAATAACTTAGAAAGTATTAATGGTGTTTTTTTTGGAAATAAAAACATATCCACTTTTTCAAAAAATGTAATATTTAGAGGTAAAGATTATATAATGTATTCTGATTCTATGACATATAATACTGATTCAAAAGAGGCAATAACATATGGATTTTCTGAGATAATTTCTGATGATAGTGTTAGAATTAAATCACTAGGTAGCTCATTTAATGAAATTAATTCAAATACAAAGCTTTCATCTAGCAGAATAGAAACTAACGAATATATTCTTGAAGCAGATGAGATAAATTACAATGAAAGTGAATTGATTTATGAAGCATCTAATAACATAAAGCTAAAAATTAAAGATTCGGATTATTATATTTTTGGAAATTCCGGAATATATGATAGCAATAAAAAAATAACAAAAATTTATGATGAGCCATTACTAAAAAAACACATAGAGAAAGACACTTTTTACCTCACATCAGATACTATCCTCGCTTATGGAGATGAGAATAGTATTAGCGTCTTGAGAGCATTTCATAATGTAAAGTTTTACAGAGATGAGTTTACAGGAAAATCAGATTCAATGAAATTTGATTTAGAAGATTCCACCATCACAATGTTTAATGATCCTGTTGTTTGGAGTGGTAAAAATCAAATAACATCTGATACCATTAGCTTTATTTTAAGTAATAATAATATTGAGGAAATGAATCTCGTTAAAAATTCATTTATAATATCAGAAGATACTTTAAAAAACTTCAATCAAATTAAAGGAAGACAAATGAAAGCCTTATTCGATGAGAAAAATAATATCCAATCAATTAATGTTAATGGTAATGGAGAAACTATTTATTATGCACTAGACGAAAGTTCAGAAAATATGATTGGCTTAAACTATATAGTATGTAGTGATTTAATACTAAATTTTAAAGAAAATGAAATAAGTAATATAATTTTTTATAAAGAACCTCAAGCTAAGCTGATACCACCTCACGAAATTTCAGAAGATGATAAATTTATTGAATCTTTTAGTTGGAGAGAGGATGAAAAACCAACATTGGAAGATGTGGTTTATTATCTAAGAAAAAAGATATATTTGCGCAATGAGAAATAATTCATTAATTGTAATAATTAGCTTAATTTTCATATTTTGCTCCTGTAGCGAATACAGAAAAGTTTTAAAATCTACTGGTTATAAAGATAAACTTGACGCAGCTCTAGAGTATTATGAAGAAGATAAGTTTTTTAAAGCAAGCACTTTATTAAAAGACATCAAACCAATTGTTAAAGGGAGTGAAGAATCAGAGATAGTTGACTTTTATTTTGCATATTCTCTCTATAACCTTGAACAGTATGAGTTAAGTGCAAAATATTTTCAGGCATTTATTGAGCTATTTTCTAGAAGTGAGAGAGTAATAGAGGCTGAATATCTATATGCATTTTCTCTATATAAAACATCACCAAACTCAAATTTAGATCAATCTACTACTGTACAAGCAATAACAGCTATTCAAAATTTTATTAATAAATACCCATACAATGACTTTTCAAAGGATGCAAATAAAATTATTGATGAATTACAGGTTAAACTAGAAACCAAAAATTTTGAGAATGCCAAACAATATTATAAAACTAGAAATTATAAATCTGCAATTATTGCCTTTGAAAATTTTAATAAAGATTTTCCTGATTCAAAGTTCAATGATGAAGGGATGTATTTAAAAATCTTATCTCAATATAATATAGCAGTAAATAGCTTTCAGAATTTACAGGAGGAAAGGTTTAGAGAATTAGTGGATTTATATCTAGATTTTGTAGACGTATATCCAAATAGTTCGTATAGGTTAGATGCAGAGAGAATGTATGTTGAAAGTTTAAATATATTGACTAACTTTGCATCACAAAAAAATTAAAAATTTATGAAAATTAAATCTAAGATAACTGAACTAAACGTAGATGATATAGCTTCTAAGACTGGAAATATATATAAATCAGTTAGAGTTATTGGTAAAAGAGCTAGACAGCTTTCCGCAGCTCAAAAGGAAGAGTTAAACGAAAAATTAGCTGAATTTGCCTCTGACGTTGATAATCTTGAAGAGGTTTTTGAGAACAGAGAACAAATTGAAATATCAAGATATTTTGAAAGACTACCTAAGTCTTCCACAGTAGCTGCCGAGGAACTTGTTGATGATGAGTTATTTTTTAGAAAACCTAGCGAGGAGAAAGAAGAGAATTCAGAAATTAAATAATTTCTATTTATATGATAAGAGTTTATATTCTACTACTCTTAGTATGCTCAAATACCTTCTATTCATATACCCAAGAATTAAATTCTAAAGTACTAGTTAGTACAGAAAAACTTCAGTCATCTGAAAAACTCCTCTTCGAAGAGATGGAGAATAGTATAGAACAATTTCTTAATAATCAGATATGGACAGATGATAAATTTAATACTCAAGAAAAGATTAACTGTAATTTCATAATTAATATCACCAACGAACCATCCTCAAACCAATACGAGGCTACAGTTCAAATTCTTTCATCAAGACCTATTTATAATTCATCATATGAGACAATTTTACTTAACCACGGAGATAGAGAATGGATATTTGAATATTTCCCATCTCAAACAATAGAATTTGTAGAAAATGGATTTAATGATAACTTAACTTCTTTGCTATCATTTTATGCATATATGATAATTGGAATTGATTACGATTCATTTGAGGAAAAGGGAGGAGAGGAAAATTTTAAATTGGCATGGAAAATATTAAATACATCCCAAAATTCTGGTTATAAGGGTTGGGATCAGTTTGGATCTAGAAAAAATAGATATTGGATATGTGAGAACTTTCTTAATCCAGAATTTGAGAAAGTAAGAAAAGCAATATACAGTTACCATATAAAGGGAATGGATAATCTTTATCTTGACCCAATAGAATCAAGATCAATCATTATAGATAATATAAATTCTTTAAATGATGTAAATAAAAAAAACTTTAACTCAGCAATAGTAAATTTATTTATCGACGCAAAAGCTGATGAATTAACAAAAATTTTTAAGGGGGGTAACTTAAATGAAAGAAGACAAGCTTTTAATTTATTAAGTGAAATCTCACCTTCAAATATTGATATATTCAATAAAATATTAGAATGAAAACACTTAAAAATAAATTAATTCCTAATTTTTTAAAAAAATATATAATTTATTATAATGATCACGGTCTCAAACTGACAATTAAAAAGTTTGGATTTAAATTAATTGGAGGAATTGTTTTATTTTATTTAATAAGAGACTCCATTCTTTATATAATTATTCCTTACTTTGCTTTAAAGGGAATATTTAATTTTTAAATCATGATGTTAAAAGGTAAAAAAGGTATAATTTCAGGGGCTTTAGATGAAAGCTCAATAGCATGGAAAGTTGCGGAAAGGTGCCATCAAGAGGGAGCAATATTTACTCTAACAAATGCTCCAATGGCAATGAGAATGGGTAAGATTAATGAATTAGGAGAAAAATGTAATTCAAAAATAGTAGGTGCAGATTTAACTTCAGTTGAGGATATTGAAAATTTATATGAAGAATCATTAAACGAATTAGGTGGAAAAGTTGATTTTATCCTACACTCGGTTGGAATGTCTCCAAATGTGAGAAAGAAAAAAGAATATGGTGACCTTAATTATGAATGGTTAAATAAAACATTAGATGTATCTGCAATCTCATTTCATAAGATGTTACAAATAGCAGAAAAAAAAGAAGTTTTAAATGATTGGTCATCATCTGTTGCACTTTCATATGTTGCAGCTCAGAGAACATTTCCTTTCTATTCAGATATGGCAGAAGCCAAATCCCTTCTTGAGTCCATAGCAAGAAGTTATGGATATAGACTAGGTAAACTGAATAAATCAAGAGTAAATACAATTTCACAATCTCCAACTATTACAACAGCTGGTTCAGGTATAAGTGGATTCCAATCATTTTTTAACTATGCTGAAAAAATGTCACCTCTTGGAAATGCGACAGCAGATGAATGTGCTGATTATTGTATTTTTCTATTCTCTGACCTAAGTAAAAAAATTACGATGCAGAATCTTTTTCATGATGGTGGTTTTTCAACAACGGGAATATCAGAAGATATAATTGAAGACTTTAGTTAAATAATGCTCCTATTCCCAAATGCAAAAATTAATATTGGTTTAAATATTACCAGAAGATTAAAATCTGGACTTCATGCTATTGAATCTTGTTTTTGTCCAGTAGAAATTCATGATGTAATTGAAGTTAAAAAGTCAAATTCATCAAATTTAATTGAGACAGGTATACCAATTACATGTAAAGAAAAAGATAATTTAATTTTAAAAGTATTACATGAAATTAAAATCAGAGGTAGTTATAGCATTCATCTTCATAAAAATATTCCTATAGGATCTGGACTTGGTGGAGGTTCGTCAGATGCTGCTTTCTTACTAAAGTATCTAAATACAAAAAAGAAAAAAAAAATCTCAAAAAAAAATCTTTTAGAAATGGCAAAAAGAATTGGAAGTGACTGTCCCTTTTTTATTAATAATAAGGTTAAATATGTAACTGGGACCGGTAATATTTTTGATGAAATTACTATTGATATTGACAATAAGTACATTGTAATTTGTTGCCCAGATGAAAAAATTTCTACTTATGATGCATATAAAGCAATTATACCAAAAAATCCTAATTATAATTTAAAGGAAGTATTAGAAAATGAAAATATAGAAAATTGGAAAAAATTTATAAGAAATGACTTCGAAGAATTTGCATTAAAAAAAATTATTAGTCTGAAAAGTATTAGGGATTCACTGAGAAATAGAGGTGCAAAATATACTAGTTTATCAGGTAGTGGATCTTCAATATTTGGAGTTTTTGATGATAAAAAAAATGCAGATTATTTTATTGGACATAAAAATACCCATGTAACGAGAGTGATCATTTAAAATGCTTCCACCCGTATGATTTTAACTCATCTTCGCTCCCATCTCTACAAACTATAGTTTTATCTTTATTATTAGTAAAAAACCCTATAGGCGATATATCAGATACTTTTTTATCTATCTTATTAAAATCTTCAGGACTTAAAGAAAATAAAATCTCATACTCTTCTCCTCCATTTAGAGCAGACGAAATATAATCTAAATTAAGCTCCTTTGATATTTTTTTTACTTCTTTTGATATGGGTAATTTATCTTCAAATACTTTAAAACCAAGGTTAGAGGATTGACTTATATGAACCAAGTCAGAAGAAATCCCATCAGACACATCTATCATAGAATTTGGTTTAACATTATGTTCAGATAAATATTTTATTATATCATTTCTTGCCTTGGGCCTTAACTGTTTTTCAATTAAATCTTTATAATTCTCTAATTCCGGTTGACTTTTAGGATTTTTTATAAAATTTGATTTCTCTCTTTGGAGAATCATAAGACCAATATATGACCTTCCAAGGTCTCCAGAAACACATATTATATCATTTGGTTTCGCGCCATCTCTTCTTGTTATATTTTTTTTATCAACTGAGCCAATAGCAGTACATGAAATTGTCATACCTGATACTGATGATGAAGTATCTCCTCCAACTAAATCTATATTATATTCATCACATGCAATTTTAACTCCTTCATAAAACTCATGAATTGCATCAGATCTAAATTTACTACTAAGAGCAATATTTAATAAGATCTGGGATGGGTTGGCATTCATAGAATAAATGTCAGATAAATTTACAATAACAGATTTATAGCCTAAATGTTTTAGAGGAAAATAACTTAGATCAAAATGAATACCTTCTATTAACATATCAGATGAGACAACCGTTAACTTACTATTAAAATTTATTATTGCAGCGTCATCTCCTATACCCAGAAGAGAAGACTTTTCCTTACAGGGAAATTTTTTCTTGATTTCATCAATTAAACCAAACTCACCAAGCTGATATATATCCATATTAAGTCTGTATTTTTATAATTAATAATTATTTTTACAACAATGATTAAAATTACTGATAAGGCAGCAAAAAAGCTTAATGAGCTCAGAAAATCTGAAAATCATTCAGAGGACCACAATGTTCGAGTTAATGTGAAAGGTGGAGGATGTTCTGGCTTGTTATATGATCTAAAATTTGATGATAAGACAACTGAAAATGATCAATTTTTTGAAGATAATGGCACCAAAATAATTGTTGATAAAAAAAGTCTGTTTTATGTTTTAGGAACAGAGCTCGACTTCAGTGATGGACTGAATGGTAAAGGTTTCCAATTTAAAAATCCAAATGCAACTAGGACTTGTGGGTGTGGAGAAAGCTTTTCCGTCTAGTAAGCTCTTTCACTAATCCCGTCACAATAATTCATAAATGATCTGTTTGCTACTCTATTTCCACCAGAAGTAGGATAATTGCCAGTAAAATACCAATCACCCAAATGATTAGGACATGCTTTATTTAAATTTTCAATTGTTTGATAAATAATCTTAAGCTCAGAATTAAAACCTTTAGGCTTAACAATTTCAGAAACCGAATCGGATATCTCCTCATAAGTAAATAAATCATATAACTCTTTAACATGATTTATGGGACTATTTTCTTTTAAAGATCTTTTACACTTTTGATAAACTTCTTCCAATAGATTATCTTTCTTGTTTAGCTTTATTAACCTTATAAGTCCTCTGAATGCAACGAACTGGTTCATTTTACTCATATCTATTCCATAGCAGTCTGGGTACCTTATCTGAGGTGAAGATGAAACAAATATTACTTTCTTAGCTTCTAGAGATGAAAGCAGAGTAAGAATACTTTTTTCAAGTGTAGTG
>CENJ01012420.1_pt1 | contig 10333 bp, 7 predicted proteins | sample 356161 | NCBI WGS metagenome assembly CENJ01 (sample SAMEA2619531, study PRJEB7988) | marine metagenome | biome: marine biome (ENVO:00000447); feature: surface water layer (ENVO:00002042); material: "saline water (ENVO:00002010), including plankton (ENVO:xxxxxxxx)" | depth 5 m | reverse complement strand
TCGACAACGAATTCCTGCAACGCCCGCTTCAACCGTGACAGGCAATGTGCGCGGTCATCGCCATAGACAATTAGCTTGGCAATAAGACTGTCATAATGGGGCGGCACGGAATAGCCGGCATAAAGACAGGAATCAACGCGGATACCGGGGCCGCCAGCAGCGTGATAGGCGGTGACCCGCCCCGGCGTCGGCATGAAGGTTTCGGGATGTTCGGCATTGATCCGGCATTCGATGGCATGGCCGGTGAAGGTCACTTCATCCTGGGTGAAGGACAACGGCATGCCGGCGGCGATCCTGATCTGCTCGCGGACAAGATCCACGCCGGTAACGGCTTCGGTAATCGGATGTTCAACCTGCAGGCGCGTATTCATCTCGATGAAGAAGAACTCGCCATCTTCATACAGGAATTCCATTGTCCCGACGCCAAGATAGCCCATGCGCTGCGTGGCTTGTGCCGCGATGCCGCCGATTTCCGCCCGCTGTTCGGCGCTCAGGACAGGCGAGGGGGCTTCCTCGAACAATTTCTGGTGACGCCGCTGGATCGAACATTCACGTTCGCCAAGATGCACCACATTGCCGTGGCTGTCGGCGATCACCTGAACCTCGATATGGCGCGGCTGGCCAAGATAGCGTTCCAGATAGACAGTGTCGTCGCCAAAGGCGGCCTTGGCCTCGGAACGCGCCGAGCTGAACGCCTCGGCAAGATTGGCCTCGGTCTCGGCGACCTTCATTCCGCGGCCGCCGCCGCCAGATGCCGCCTTGACCAGCAACGGGTATCCGACATCGGCGCCAATGCGCCGCGCCTCGTCAATCGTCGGCACCGCGCCGGGCGATCCGGGAACCAGCGGCAGTCCGGCCTCGGCGGCGGTGATCTTGGCCTCGACCTTGTCGCCCATCGACCGGATATGGCGTGGCTCCGGTCCGATGAAGGTCAGCCCGTGCGCCGCGACAATCTCGGCGAAATCGGCATTCTCGGCAAGAAAGCCGACCCCGGGATGTACCGCATCGGCGCCGGTGATCCCGGCGGCCGTGATGATCGAGGCGACATTGAGGTAGGAATCGGTGCTTGAAGGCGGCCCGATACAGACGGATTCATCGGCCAGGCGAACCGGCATTGAATCGGCGTCTGCCGTCGAATGCACAACGACATTCGGGATTTTCAGCTCCTGGCAGGCGCGAAGCACACGCAGCGCCACATCGCCCCGGTTGGCTATGAGAATCTTCTTGAACATCACTCGATAACGACCAGCACTTCGCCGAATTCCACCGGCTGACCATTCTGCACCATGATCTGTGTGATCTTGCCATCTGTCGGCGCGGTGATCGGATTCATCACCTTCATCGCCTCGACGATCAGCACTGTCTGGCCTTTCTTGACGGTATCACCAACAGCCACAAAGGCCGGCGCGTCGGGCTCTGCCGCCACATATACGGTGCCAACCATCGGCGAGGTGAGAGCCCCCGGATGGGATGCCATATCCTCGGCCGGTGTGCCGGAAGCAGGCGCGGTGGCGGCAGGTGCGGCGGCGGCAGGTGCCATCTGGGCGGCAACCGGTGCCACGGCCGGGGCCGGGCTGAGCGCACCGGTAACGCGTGATAGCCTGACTGACAGCTCGGCCGTTTCATATTCGAGTTCGGCAAGACCGGCCTCGTCCAGAATGTCCGCCAATGCCTTGACGAGCGCTGTATCGCTCGTGCCCGATGTCTTTGGGCCTTTTGCCATCTAATCGGCCTCCCTTGCCATTTCCAGAATACCCCTGATCGCCATGACATATGACATGGGACCGAAACCGAGAACAACACCATCTACCACCGCCGAGATCATCGAATGATGCCGGAAGGTTTCGCGCTTGTGAACATTGGAAAGATGAACTTCGATTTTCCGTCCCGGGAAAAGTGCCAGCGCGTCGCGCAATGCAACCGATGTGTGGGTCAGTGCCGCGGCGTTGATGACAATCCAGTCGGCTCTGCCGACAGCCTGCTGGATGGTGGTGACAATGTCGGCTTCGCTATTGGACTGCATCCAGTCGAGCGTGGCGCCTTCGGCCTCGCAGATGGTCCGGCATGTTGCTTCCATGTCGGCCAGCGTGTCGGCACCATAGATGTCAGGTTCCCGCGTGCCGAGCATGTTCAGGTTCGGACCGTTCAGGGCCAGTATTTTTACCGATGCCGTCATCTCTGAAATCCTGCTGTGCCCGAGCGTTCGCGTCAGCTGTTCGCGGCGCGTTCATCGGCAATGATCTCGCGCATCTGGTCAAGGCCGATGGCCCCGGGAATGACCTGGCGCCCGATGACCAGTCCCGGCGTTCCGGAAATCTCCAGCTGCTGTGCGGCGGCGCGGGTCCGCGCGATGATGGCTTCAATGGCCGGGCTGTTCATATCGGCCCGCAGCCGGTCCAGATCGGCACCGGCCGATTGTGCCGCCGCCATGATGCTGTCCATCGAGATCGCGCCGCGCGCCGTCATCATGGCGACGTGGAATTCCTCGAATACGCCCTGAGCCTGCGCCGCGATGCCGGCTTGCGCCGCCAGCAACGAGGATTCACTCAGGATCGGGAATTCCTTGATCACCAGCTTGATATCACCATCCGCGGCAATCAGATCCTGCAGCGGCTTGAAAACCCGCTTGCAATAGCCGCAATTGTAATCGCTGAACTCATAGATCACGAAACTGGCATCGGGATTGCCGAGGAACGGGTCGCCATCATCATTCTTCAAAATGAACATCGCCTGCTCGCGGCGCTCAGCGGCCTCGCGCTCGGCAAGCGAGAGCAGAGCCTCGCGGACCACCTCGGGATTGGCGCGGATATAGTCGCCAATCATCTTGTCGAGTGTCGCGCGGTCAACATCCTTGATATCAGCATTGGCCGGCAGGCTGGCCCCGATGGTGACGCACAGCACTGCGATGAGGCAGGCGGCCAATCTGGCAAGATTGCGGCTGGCGAGGTGGCGGTTCATATGGTGTGACTCCTGTTGCGATGTCGCGGCAAGATATACCAACCGCCGACGGATTTGCCTAGCGGCAAGGGTGCTTTCCTGATCCTGATTGGTCCTACTCCTGATTGCTACTGTAGCGGAAGACGATGTCGCTGGCGCGGCGATGCAGCACCGGATCAAGTCCGTCCACGGCCATGACACGGCGCGCCAGCTGGGCGGCGCGCGGACCGTCATTCAGAAGAATGGCCTCGTTGGCGAGGGCAAGGTCTGCCTCGGCAATGCGTCCGGATTTGCCGAGCGCGATGCCATACTGGCGATGCAGGAAGGCCCATTTGGCCTCGCTGTCATGCGCGGCCTCAAGGGCGGCAATGGCCCGCTGGAGATTGGCTGTGCCGCCGCTGGCGATCAGCGCCCGCCCCAGATTGATCTGGATCAGCGCGCTGCCGGGTCGCAGAGACAGCGCCCGTTCATAGGCCATGGCGGCATCGTCCGGACGGGCCAGTGCGAACAGGATGTCCCCCCGAAATTCATGGAAATACGCATCGCCCGGCTGGCTGGCTATAAGCCTGTCCATGAGGGACAGCGCCGTCCGCAAATCGCCGCGGCGATAATCGGCAATGGCGCGCATATAGGCACCGATGGCCTCGTTCGGGGCCTTGTCAGCCTCCGTTGATTTCACCCGTTGCGGGGATTCTGTCCAGGCGATCATCTTGGCCCGGATGCGCGCGAACAGCTCTTCCGCCGTCAGCGGGGGCGCGTTGTCACTGTGCGGTGACTGGTTCAGGTGATCCTGAAAGGTCTGCAGCCGTTCTGCCGCGCCGGGGTGGGTTGCGTAATAGGGTGACTGGCGGCTTTCGGGAAGGCTCCGCTGGCGGGCCAGACGCTGCATCAGGTTACGCAGTCCAACGGCAGAGAGCTGGTTTTTTTCGAGCAATTGCAGGCCGATCTCATCGGCCACCGCCTCGGCCCGGCGGCGCGAGGCCAGAAAGCCGCGTGTGGCGTGGTCATTGCCGCCGATCAGAACCCCGGCAGCCGCATCGCCGCCACCGCCGGCAGCAACGGCGATGGCCGCCACTGTGGCCAGTGCGGCGGCACCGCTTGCCTGCTGCAGATCATCGCTGATGCGTTGAACATGGCCTTCCTTGATGTGGCCAAGCTCGTGCGCCATCACGCCGATTGTCTCGAGTGACGAAGTTGACCCGACAATCAGTCCCGAATGGAAATAGATCAACCGCTTGCCAGCAACAAAGGCATTGTAGCTGGGGTCGAGAATGACCCGCACATCAACGCTGCCCGGGGCGTAGCCTGCCGCCACCTCCAGCGGTTGCAGCAATTCGCGCAGGCCGACCTCGATCTCGGTATCCCTGATCATTCCCGCCGATGCCGGCGCGCCCACAAGCATGGCAAGGCTGGCCACCACCAGGCCCGCGACGCGCAATCGGGCGCATATCTGGGCGCGTAACCGGCCGGTTCTGAAGAGGCTGTGCATCGGATATTCTGTCCCGCAATTCTGATAGTCACCGTCATTATCGCACATTTGTGGCGCTTTGACGGCTTATCTGATATCACGCTGCCGTGATCTCACACCAGTATGGATTGTCATATCATGCCGTTGAAAACGACCTCGACAAATTCGGTTCCCGCCTTTCTCGCCATGGCCGTGATGAACGCTTCGAGCCAGCTTGAGGCGGCGGGCGCGAATGTGGTTCATCTTGAGGTTGGCCAGCCATCGTCACCGCCACCCGAGGCGGTGAACAGCGCACTTGCAGGCGCGCTGGCACAGACCTCGACACATGGCTATTCGGTGGCCTTCGGCGAGACCGCGTTGCGCCAGCGTATCGCCGCGCATTATGGCGATTTCTATGATGTCGCCGCCGATCCGGACAGGATCGTCATCACCCCCGGATCATCGCTTGGCTTTGCGCTTGCCTTCCTCGCCGCCTTTGACCGTGGTGATCGTATCGCGCTGGCAACGCCCGGCTATCCGGCCTATCGCAATCTGATGCTGGCGCTGGGGATCGAACCGGTGCTGCTGCCGGCCCGCGCCGCCGAAGGCTGGGTTCCCGAACTCGAGGCGCTGGCGGCCAATGGCGCGCCACTGCCGGACGGCATCCTGCTTGCCAGCCCGGCCAATCCGACAGGTGTCGTAATGTCGGATGACGAGGTGAAATCGATCTGCGAATGGTGTCATCGCAACGGCGTTCGCCTGATCATGGACGAGATCTATCACGGGCTGACCTTTGGCGCGCGCCCGGCGACCGCGCTGTCCTTCAGCGACAGCGTCATCATCGTCAATTCCTTCTCGAAATATTACTGCATGACAGGCTGGCGCGTCGGCTGGGCGATTTTCCCGCCAGACCTGTTGGAAACGGTCGAGCGGCTGGCACAGAACCTCTATATTGGACCACCGCGCCCGATGCAGGCAGGGGCAATGGCCGCCTTCGATGACTATCCGTCTCTTGACCGCCATGTCGAACGGTACCGCGAAAACCGCGATGTCCTGATCCGCGGGTTACCCGATGAATTTCTTGGCGATCTCGCCCCGTCGGACGGGGCCTTCTATCTCTATGCCGATATCAGTAATCTTGGCATGAAAACACCGGATTCAATCGCGCTGGCCGAGGCCATGCTTCGCGAGGCGCATGTTGCCTGCACGCCGGGGGTCGATTTCGACCAGGAACAGGGCCACGGGCATCTTCGGCTGTCCTTTGCCGGCAGTACCCAGGACATGAAAGAAGCCAGCCGCAGGATTAACGACTGGCTTCCAAAGTTTCTGGCATCGCAATAGGCGGTGTGGCGGCGTCAGCCGCGGTTCCACCACCCCTTGCGCTTGCTTGACGGGTCGGTCTGGCCAACCTCGACAACATCCTGCGGGGCCGAACTGATCGGTACCCGTGACGCGGCGCTATCGCCATCATCACCGCCATCCGGTGCCGGTTTGTCAGCTGCCTTGGCCTTGGCGGCCTTCTTGGCAGCTTTCTTGGCAGCCTTCTTCTTGGTTGCGCCGGCTGACTTTGCGGCCTTGGCACGGGTGGCTTTTTTCTTTGCCGGTGCCTCGTCCCCGGAACCTGCCTCGCCGGTTATGTCAGCGCCGCCCTCTTCGGCTGGCGTGTCGGCAGTCGGCGTCTCGGCAGTTTTGGCAGCTTTCTTGCGGGTCCGCCGCTTCGGCTTGGCCTCAGCCTCAGCATCATTTGTTTCTGCCGGCGCTTCTACGGGTGCGGCATCGGCGCTCTCACCGGCAGCATCTTCAACCGCGACGGCATCAGCCTTGCGTCTGCCGCGCGATCTGCCACGGGATTTGCCGCGTGTCTTGGTCTCGGAACCGCTGTCGCCATCCGTGGATGCGGCGTCGGCAGCCGGACTGTCACCTTCGGCGGCATCTGGCTGATCGTCATTGGCGGGCGTATCAGCACCATCATCCGCAGATGTTGCCTCGACCACGTTATCGCCAGCCTCACCGCCGCGCCGACGCCGACGCCGGCCACCGCGGCGACCCCGCTTGCGCCGTTTCGGCTGCTCATCCTCGCTGTTTTCCTCATCCGGGCTGTCCGGCGTCTCCTCATCGGCGCTTTCGGCTGGCGCAGCTTCCTTTTTGACTGGCGGCTTCGCCGGTTTGCGGCTGGTGCCGCCCTGGAAGCCAATTCGCTCGGCCTCATGCTCGGTGGCGATCAACCTGTCACCGGCCAGAATCACAATCCGCATCTCGAACCGTTCCTCCAGCGCGCTGATGGCATCACGCTTGTGGTTCAGAATGTAGAGGGCGACATCGCTGTTGATGGTCACACGAAGCTCGTCCATCCGGCCTTTTGAGGCCTCTTCTTCGATCACCCGCAGCATCTGTAGCGCGGCGGTCTCGACCGAGCGAACCCGGCCCGTGCCTTCACAATGCGGGCAGACAGAACTGATCGATTCATTGAAGCTGATCCGCAGCCGCTGGCGCGACATCTCAAGAAGACCGAAATGGCTGATCGACCCGATCTGGATCCGCGCCCGGTCATTGCGCATAGCATCCTTCATGCGCCGCTCGACAGCCGTCTGGTTCTTGTTGTCTTCCATATCGATGAAATCGACAACAATCAGGCCCGACAGATCGCGAAGGCGAAGCTGCCTTGCAAGTTCATCGGCCGCCTCGAGATTCGTCTTCAGCGCCGTTTCCTCGATGTTACGCTCGCGGGTCGACCGTCCGGAATTGACGTCGATGGCGACCAGCGCCTCGGTCTGGTTGATGACAAGATAGCCGCCGGACCGCAGCGTGACCTGCGGGCTGTGGATCGTGTCCATCTGCTGCTCGACCTGATAGCGCTGGAAAATCGGCAGGGACTCTTCATATTTCTGGACGCGCTTCACATGGCTCGGGATCAGCATCTTCATCTGCGCCCGGGCTTCCTTGTAGGCGTCATCACCCTCGACAAGAACCTCGTCGACCTCGCTTGTATACAGATCGCGGATCGACCGCTTGACCAGATCGCCTTCCTCATGGATCAGGCTTGGTGCCTGCGATTCCAACGTCTTGGTACGGATTTCGTCCCACAATTTCGACAGATAGGCATAATCGCGGGCAATCTCGGTCTTGGTCCGCTTGGCGCCGGCCGTCCTTACAATGACAGCCGTGCCGTCCTGAACATCAAGGCCGCCAACGATCGTCTTCAACCGCTTGCGGTCGGCAGCGTTGGTGATCTTGCGGCTGACGCCACCGCGTCGTGTGGAGTTCGGCATCAATACGCAATAGCGCCCGGCGAGCGACAGATAGGTTGTCAGCGCAGCACCCTTGTTACCGCGCTCTTCCTTGACGACCTGCACAAGCAGAATCTGCTTGCGCGACACCACTTCCTGGATTTTGTATCTGCGAACATTGCGGCGTGGCCGGATCTCTTCTTCGTCGGCATCTTCGCCGCCAACGGTCTCGGGCGCACCGTCGGCTTCCTGGGCGCCGTCCTCATCCTCGTCGGAGTCGCGCTCGGCCTGCACCAGCGCCTCGCGGTCCTCGATCGGGATACGATAGTAATCGGGGTGAATTTCGCTGAAGGCAAGGAAGCCCTGGCGGTTGCCGCCATATTCAACGAAGGCAGCCTGAAGCGAGGGTTCGACACGCGTTACGCGTGCCAGATAAACATTGCCTTTGAGTTGCTTGCGGTTTTCGGTCTCGTAGTCGAAATCCTCAATTCGGGTGCCACTCAGCAGGACAACCCGTGTCTCTTCGGACTGCCGGGCGTCGATAAGTAATCTCTTTGTCATAGACGGGTCTCTTTCCAGCCACATCTACCAATGATCGCGCGGAGCGGACCGGATTCTGGCAATGTGGGGTATGTTGGATCATAGGCGTCACATGACAACCATCACGCAAGATCGCTGCCGGGCGAATGGCCCTTGGCAGGTTTTGCGGGGTTTGATTGGTCATGTTTTGGTCCCACGAATAGGTTCACACAATGGTATCGGGCGCCTGTCGCACAAGCCGGCAGCCGCGGGACATCTAGAATGGTCTGGCATAGCTGCTCGGGGCGGTATCGCCCGAGGGATCTTCTGTCACGCTGTGATCGGTCGACTGGGCGTCTCGTGCCTTTTCGGGAACCTGACCGGCCTGTTTGAAGGCGATCGGGGTCGCGCCTCAGCGCGTCCGTTCACTGCTAGGTTGACTATATACACCCAAAAAGCAAAATGCCAATAACGTTAAATCGTGCCATCTGCCGCCACCGGGTATTCTGTCCCGGGATCGCGCCATCGGGGGTTGGAAAAAGAGTGACGCCGAAAAGGTTCCGCCAATTCACACGCTCGCTGGCCGCAGGCTTGCTGACCCTTGCGATTTTCGCCGCGTCGGTCCTGACCTCCGGCCTTGTGACTTCCGGCCTTGTCTGGGCCGCCGACAGTGCGATCACCGGCCTGCGCATCGGCGGTGTCGAGATCAACGGCCAGCAGGCGCTCCGCGTTGTGGTCGAAACCGACCGGCCGGTCCAGGCGCAGCTGACCCTTCTTGAGGCCCCCTACCGATTTGTTGTCGACATTCCGAACGCCGCCTGGCGCGTTGACGGCGTTCCCAGGAGTGGCGCGATTGGCCGCGCGCCGGCAACAGCCTATCGCTATGGCAGGCCTGACCCGCAAACCGGTCGTGTGGTGATCGAGATGGCGGCGCCGGCCGCGCCCGTCCGTCGTTTTGCCCTGCCGGCGGGAGAGGGGCGTGGTCACAGGCTGGTCTTTGATCTTGCCGACAAGGGGCAGACGGCATTCCAGGTTGCGGCAAAGACAGTGGCGCGCGAGGGGCTTCGCGGCTACGGCAGTGGCAATGAAGCCGCGCCTGCCGCCGCGCCGCCATCAATTACAAAGCCGGAACCAAAGCCAGCCGCGCCCCGGCAGGCAAGGCTGGCGCCGTCGGCGCCAAAGCCAGCCGTGCCGTCACCGCGCGCGAAATGGACGGTGTTCATCGATGCCGGCCATGGTGGCAAGGACCCCGGCGCCATCGGCAAATCGAAAACGCAGGAAAAACACATCACGCTCGCCGCCGCCACCGAACTGGCGCGCCAGTTAGAGGCAACCGGCGTGATCCGGCCGATCCTGTCGCGCTCTGACGACCGCTATCTGAAACTTCGGCAGCGGATAAATCTGGCACGCCAGCAGCAGGCCGATGTGTTCATCTCGCTTCATGCCGATGCCGCGCCATCCAGCAAGGCACGGGGGATCTCGATCTTCACACTGTCTGACACGGCCTCGGACAAGGAAGCCGAGTTGCTGGCGCGGAACGAGAACAAGGCTGATCTCATAGGGGGCCCCGATCTGGCGGTTGAGGACCCCGAAGCTGCCGATGAATTGCTGCGGATGTTCCAGCGCGAGTCGATGAACCAGTCGACCTATCTGGCAAGCACCATCCTGCGGCATATCCGCGATATGCCTGGCGGCGACAAGCGAGGCCATCGTTTTGCCGGATTTGCCGTGTTAAAAGCTCCTGACATGCCGTCCGTACTGGTCGAGATGGGTTTCATCACCAACCGGCAGGACGAGGCAAATCTGAAGACCGCTGAATATCGCGCGAAGCTGACCGAACGGCTGGCCCGCGCAATTGTCGCATATCTGGTTGAATATGGTCCGCAGGAGTGACGCAAAAGGTGACCGACAGCAAAATGGGTGACACTGGTGACAGCCATGATGGGGATGATGCGCTCGACCTGACCGATGCCATGCCGAAGCGACGCCGAAAGTCCTTCCTGCTGCGGTTTGTAGGTGTGGTGTCGGTGCTGTTCAGCCTGCTGTTCCTTGGGCTGGTCGCTTCCGCCGCGGGCGTGCTGTGGATTTTCTGGACCTATGGCAAGGGGCTTCCCGACTATCACCAGCTGGCCCAGTATGAACCGCCTGTCGCCACCCGCATCCATGCTGGTAATGGCGCGCTGATCGCCGAACATGCCCGGGA
>CENJ01019276.1_pt1 | contig 10339 bp, 12 predicted proteins | sample 356161 | NCBI WGS metagenome assembly CENJ01 (sample SAMEA2619531, study PRJEB7988) | marine metagenome | biome: marine biome (ENVO:00000447); feature: surface water layer (ENVO:00002042); material: "saline water (ENVO:00002010), including plankton (ENVO:xxxxxxxx)" | depth 5 m | reverse complement strand
ATCTTAATGTTGTTTCCATAAAATCTATACTTTGGAAAATTTTGAGGGTAGGATAATGGATTAGGCTTAGCCAAAAGCTCTTCTTTTTTTGGTTTTTCAAAAGGAGAATCAACATCTAAGTTAAAATCTGACATTATAAAAAGTTGATCCCATAATTTATGCTGAAAATCAGAAACATCTCTTAAATGTGGTTGTAAATTACCCATCACTGAGATTATAGATTTGGCAATTTTATTTCTTTCATCTTTTGATTTCTGAGAAGATGCGTGATGAATCATTTTTTGAATATGTCTTCCATACTCTGGAATAATCAAATCTTCTCTTACTGAGTTATATTCTAAATTATCTTTCAATTTTTTTTTATTAAGTGAATAATACGTCGCAAATTACAAAAAAATGTATTGTAGATTACAATAAAATCACATTTTCAGTTTTTTCTGAAACTTCTTTGTATTTTTTGATAATATAATCTGGATTTTTTACAATTAAAGAGACAGATAACGAAATATATTTTCCGTTTTTTGATAGCTTAATAATAAATTCTGCAGATGATTTACTAAATATTTCCTTTATAATTTCACTTTGATCACCATCTTTACTAAAAATAAATTTAAATATGTATTTAGATGGCCATGAACTAGTTTCTTTTAAAAGTTTTTTCAGATTTTGATAAAAAACTTTATTCTCGCTGCTCATATTTTTATAATAATTAAATTTACATATCAATTTAATCATAATAAACGAACTTTATACTAAATGAGAGTTGTTATTACAGGAGGGCCTGGAACTGGAAAAACTTCAATAATTGAGTCCCTAGAGAAAATGAATTTTAATGTATTTAACGAGTTCTCAAGGGAAGTAACAAAAAAGTATAAGAATAATGATTCTGAGCAATACTTTTTATCAAACCCTATAGAATTTAGTAATATTTTGATGGATAAAAGAATGAAGCAATTTGAAGAAGGGTCAAAAAATAAAAATGATTATTTTTTTTATGACAGAGGTATTCCAGATGTTTTAGCATACCTAAACTTTAAAAAAATTGAATATAAAAGTTCAATGATGAAAAAAATTTTAAAATTCAATTATGATACAATTTTTATTGCAGAGCCTTGGGAAGCAATATATACAAATGATTCAGAGAGGTACGAAACATATAATGAATTACTAGAAATTGATTTTCATATTAAAAAAATATATGAACGATTAGGTTATAACATTATTTTTCTTCCAAAAAAATCTGTAAAAGACAGAGTAACATTTATATTAGAAACTTTAAATTGAAAAAAATAAAAACAAATATTATTTTCATGGGTACATCAGAGTTTGGAGTACCAACCCTAAATCAAATTGCAAATAATTTTAATCTATTAGCAATTGTTACAAACTATGATAAACCATCTGGAAGAGGTCTAAAAATTAGAAATTCTGCTGTTAAAGAATATGCCATAAAAAAAGATATTGAGCTTTTACAACCTAAAAATTTAAAGGATCCAAACTTTGTCGAAAAAATAAAAAAATTTAAACCGGATTTTTTAATTGTTGTGGCATTCAGAATGCTGCCTAAAGTTATTTGGAGTATTCCAAATCTTGGAACAATAAATTTACATGCCTCACTACTTCCCAATTACAGAGGAGCAGCTCCGATTAATTGGGCTTTAATTAACGGAGAAAAATATACAGGGGTAACTACTTTTTTTATAGATGACAAAATTGATACAGGTGATATTCTATTGCAGAAAAGAATAAAAATAAACAAATCTGATAATGCTGAAGATTTACACAACTCACTTAGTAAAATAGGCTCATTATTAATAAATGATACAATTAATGGAGTGATAAATAACAATATTAAATCTACTAAACAAGAACCAAATAAAACCTATAAAACTGCATACAAATTAAATAAGGATAATATTAAAATAAATTGGAAAAGCAAACCAATTGAAATATACAATAAAATTAGAGGATTATCTCCATACCCTGGAGCAAGAACAACAATTATTGATTCTAAAGACAACACAAAAAAAAATATTATAATCTATGATTGCAATTATAAACTTATCAATAATAAGCTTAACCCTGGACATATTATTATTTCAAAAAATGATTTTAAAATAAGCTGTATTGACGGGTATATTAAGTTGATGGATATTAAAATTGAAGGTAAAAAAAGAATGAAAATAAAGTCTTTTTTAAATGGTTTTAACAGTAATAATCAGTTAACTGCAAGATGAAAAAAATAAATCCAGGGAATTTATTAATATCAACACCAAATATTCTTTCTGATTACTATTTTAAAAGATCAATAGTTTTGATAACTGAAATAAATGATAAAGAGGTTATAGGATTAATTATTAATAATGAACTGGATTATAATCTTACCGATATAGATTCGTCGGTTAATGAAAAAAAAATAAAAGTATTTTCTGGTGGTCCAGTTAATCAAGATAATTTATTTTTTATCCATAATGAACCAGGAATTATTAAAAACAGCAGGTTTTGTTATGACAATTTATATTTTGGTGGAGATTATGAGAAACTTATTAAAATGATTAATAACAAACTGTTTGATTGGAAAAATAAAGTAAAATTTTTTTCAGGTTATTCAGGCTGGACACTTGATCAATTAAATGAAGAGATAAAAGAAGGAAGTTGGATTATTGAAAGTAAAAAAAATATCAATGTTTTTGAAAATAATGTAAAAAACTTATGGAGAAACGAAATTAAAAAATCTAATTCTGAGTTTAAAATATGGCTAAATGCGCCAAACGACCCACAGAATAATTAAGTAGAGCCCAAAACCATTTTTAAATCAGATATATGATTAGTCCACAACAATTTGGACTCTTCAACCTCATCCTCATCCTCGGCAAAATCTGTTACAATCAAAGAAACATCTTTAGTAATTTCATCAAACTGAATTCTAAATTCAAAGAAATAATTTGTTGTTTCATCATCCATCCACTGAAATTTAATTTTTTCACCATTAGTTTTTTGTAATAATTTTGCTTTTTCCTCAGAACCGTCCCAGATAAAAATAAAAATTTCTCCTCTTGAATTCACATTATCTGCAAACCACTCTGATAATCCAGATGGAGTAGATATGTACTGAAAAAGCAGCTTTTGAGAAGCTTTTATGGGAAATTCCATTTCAAATTTTACTCTATTACTCATGTTAGTTTAATTTGATTGACGTTAATATATACATTTATTCTTTTCAAAATAAAAAATAGGTAAATAATTTATTAGCATAAGTTGAATAAAAAAGATTATAACTTTATATTTGGCAACAATTTCAAAGGGCGAGATAGCTCAGTTGGTCAGAGCGTCGGATTCATAACCCGGAGGTCCCGAGTTCAAATCTCGGTCTCGCTACTAAAAAAAATAATAAAACGGATAATATACAATTATGGTTTAACCGTTTTTCAATTTCGAAATCAATTGATCAAATGATAATTTTTCTTGATCACCACTTTTCATATGTTTTAGGGTAAAAATCTTGCTTTTCTTCTCTTCTTCACCATATAAAATAACAAATGGTATTTCTTTTTGGTTTGCATATTTTAACTGTTTTTTTAGAGGTATAAAATCAGGATAAAAATCAGAAATAACACCTGCATTTCTAAACGCACTTGTAAATTTAATAATGTCTTCAGTAAAATCAGTTCCAAAATTCGTAAACAATACTTTAATCATTTTGTTCTTAAACTCAGGAAATAATTTTAATTCATCCAACGTTAAAAATATTCTATCTAAACCAAAACTAATTCCAATACCACTTGTATCATTTACCCCAAATATTTCCGTTAAATCATCATATCTACCTCCCCCTGCAATAGAACCAAAACTTTTATTTTTTTGAACTACCTCGAAAATAACTCCAGTATAATAATCTATTCCTCTAGCCAATGACATATCAAAAACTAGACTTGATATTGAAAGCTTTTGCTTTGAGAAATAATTCAAAATGAATTCTAACTCACGAAGTCCCTGACTACCAATAGTAGATTTTTCAAAAAAATTCTTAAAATAATCCATATTTGAGCTAATATTTTTTGATTTTGCGATTAAATCAAAAATCGAATCAATTTGATTAGAAGAAAACCCCTTAATTTTAAGATTATCTTTAATTTTTTTACTTTCAACTTTATCAAGCTTATCCAACTGATTAACCAATATTGAAAATTTATCTTGACAATCTAAAATTTCACATAAACCTGACAAAAGTTTTCTGTTATTTAACTTTATTATACAACCATTTAAATGAAGATCATTAAAGACATTATCGAATAAATAAATAAATTCAATTTCTTGCATCATGGATTTGGAACCAATAACATCAGCATCACATTGTAAGAACTCTCTGAATCTTCCTTTTTGAGGTTTGTCTGCTCTCCAAACATTTTGAATCTGTGACCTTTTAAAAGGAAATATTAATTGATTAAAATTTTGAGATACATATCTAGCAAATGGGACTGTTAAATCATATTTCAAAGCTTTATCACAGATCTTGTTTGCAAGATTGGAAACATCTTCAAAATTTAATTTAGCGGGGTTTATCCCATTTAAAAAATTTCCTGATTTTAAAATCTTAAATATCAAACGCTCACCCTCATAACCATATTTACCCAATAAAGTTGAAGTTTTTTCAAAACTTGGAGTTTCCAAAGGAAAATATCCATACTTAGTGAAATTTTCTTTAATTATATCAAGAATATAATTTCTCTTATAAATCTGTAATGGTCCAAAGTCTCGGGTTCCTTTGGCTGGAAGTGGCTTCTGCATGATATAAATTTAATTAATTTAAAAAAAAAACACCTACAAAATGCAGGTGTTTTAAAACTTATTTTAGATTAAACTATTTTTTTTCTGCAATAACATCAAAGGGAACTTCAAATATCACATCTCGATGTAATCTAATTTTAGCTTTGTATGAGCCTAACTGCTTAATATTATTTCCACTAATTATAATAGATTTTTTATCTAATTCTACTCCGTTATTAAATAATTCTTTTGAAACATCACTATTATTTACTGAACCAAATAATTTAGTACCCTCACCTACTTTAGCTTTTATTTTAATTTTGATTTTTGAAATTGTTTTTTCTAACTCTTTAGCGTCTTCAATAATTTTTTTATCCTTGACCACCCTCTGTCTCAGATTTTCAGCTAAAACTTTTTTTGCTGACGGAGTTGCTAATATAGCTGAGCCATTGGGAATCAAAAAATTTCTACCAAAACCATTTTTAACTTCGACTATATCGTCTTTAAAACCAACACCCTCAACGTCTTTTTTTAGAATAATTTCCATAGTGATAAATTTTATTTTAGAAGATCAGCAACATATGGTAAAAGTGCAAGGTGTCTAGCTCTTTTTACCGCTATAGAAACTTTTCTTTGATACTTTAATGAAGTTCCAGTAATTCTTCTTGGTAAAAGTTTACCTTGTTCATTGATAAATTGCAGCAAAAAATCGGAATCTTTATAATCAACATATTTTATTCCATATTTTTTAAACCTACAATATTTTTTAACAGTTGAATTGTCAATATCAAGCGGAGTTAAATATCTAATTTCACCGCTTTTTTTACCCGATGCTTCTTCTTGAATTGTTGACATAATTATACTTTTTTTGTTTTTATTTTATTTCTTCCTCTTCTTTTTTCGGCCCAATCAACTGCATGCTTATCAAGTTTAACAGTTAAGTATCTCATGAACCTTTCATCTCTTCTAAACTCAAGTTCAAGATCGGAAATAATATTAGGATCAACAGTATATTCAAACAAGTGATAAAAACCACTTTTTTTATTTTGGATTGGATAAGCTAGTTTTTTTAAACCCCAATCCTCTTTTGAAATAAATTTAGCACCTTTAGATGTTAAAAACTTTTCATATTTCAGGACTGTTTCCTTTGTCTGTTCATCAGACAAAACGGGATTTAAAATGAAAACAGTTTCGTAATGATTCATTATTGTTTTTTTATTAATGCGTGCAAAAATATATAATTTTCTGATGTTTTGATAATTTTTTGTTCACTATTTTTAGAAGGAAACAGGGGATATTAAAAAAATTAATAGGGATCAACATCTACAATAATCCTCACAGGCCTGAATTCTGAAATTGACTGCAAGGAATTAATTGATTTTTTAATTATATTTTTTACACCTGATAATGAGTAATCATCAGGTATTTTTATTAAGACACTTTTCAAATATTTATTTCTGATTCTTGAAATGTATGGAAACTCAGGGCCAAGAATATTAGATTTAAAATACGGGCATACCCTACGATGAAACCACTGAGAAGAATTATTTACCTTATTAATATTCTGATGTTTAAATGTTATTTTTATAAGCTTAACGTATGGAGGATATTTAAAACTTTCTCTGTCCAGTATTTGTTCTTGAAAGAAATTAGTTTCTTTTCCATAAATAATTTTCTGTAGTATTTGGTTATTTGGGTTATTGGATTGTATAATTACTTCTCCTTTTTCATCAGATCTTCCTGATCTACCCGAAACTTGTTGAACAAGTTGAAAACAACGCTCATAAGACCTAAAATCAGGATAATTCAATGAATTATCAATATTCATTATTCCAACCAAATTAACATTTTTAAAATCTAAGCCTTTTGTTACCATTTGTGTTCCTATTAAAACATCAAATTCTAAATTTTCAAAAGATTGAATTATTGTCTTATAGCTATTTTTTCCTCTAGTTGTGTCATGATCTAATCTTGCAACTCTCAAATCTGGAAAAAAATCTTTTAACTCTAATTCTACTTGCTCTGTTCCAAACCCCTTAGAAATCAAATCTCTACTACCACATTTTATGCAATTATTGATTGATTTTTCTTCAAATCCACAATAATGACATTTTAAGGAATTTTTTGATAAATGTAATGTGAGACTTACATCACAATTTATACATCTTGGTACGTGATGACAATCATTACATTCTAATACGGGAGAGTAACCTCTTCTATTTTGAAATAATATAGTTTGCTTGCCTTGCTTTTGACTCAATTTAATTTTTTGAAGTAAAATATCAGAAAATAATCCATATTTTTTCTCTTTATTCTTTCTTTCTAGCATGTCAACTAATTGAATTTCAGGCATAGGAATATTTTTATAACGCTGGTTTAATTCGACATACGCAAACTTTTCTGTAATCTTTGCATTCAAATAACTTTCAACTGATGGTGTAGCAGTGCCTAATAAAATATTAGCACAATGGATATTAGATAAAATTATTGATGCATCTCTTGCATTGTACCTAGGGGATGGATCAAATTGTTTATAAGAAACTTCATGCTCTTCATCAACTATTATCAACTTTAAATTAGAAAAAGGCAAAAAAATTGATGATCTAGCACCAATAATAATTTTTGTTTTATTTGTGAAAATTAGCTCATTCCAAAGTTCTGCCCTTTGATTAATACTAAGGCCTGAATGATAAACAATTAGATTTTCAGAAAAAAACTTACTCAATCGAGTTACTAACTGTGTTGTTAAGGCTATTTCTGGCACTAAAAATAAAATTTGATTTGAGTGCTTTAAATATTTTTTTATTAGACTAATGTATATTTCTGTTTTCCCTGATGATGTGACCCCCTTAAAAAGGACAATGTTGTTTGATTTAAACTTCAAATTAATTTCTTCAAGTGCTTTGTGTTGCAATTCACTCAAAACTATTTTTTTAGGTTTTGAGTTTACAAGCATGATATTTCTTTTAACTTCTTTTTCAAAAATTTCAAATATCCCTTTTTCTTCCATTTTTTTTAGAATGGAGATATATGAAGATTTTAATAACTTAAAATCAGAAATTTTAACATCTTCATTTGAGTTTATTTTTAATTGTTTATAATGCTCATAAAAAAGTTTTTGATTTGTTGATTTATTGATCAGTTCATAAATATTTTTTTCCTTAATATTATATTTTAATCTAACATGCTTAGCATATTTTAAACTGTACTTAGAGTATGTTTTTTCTTCAATCAAAAGAAAACCTTTTTCACCAAGAGCATGAATAATTTTAAAAACATTTCCTTTAGTTATTATTACTGAAGCTTGATCTACTGATAACTGATTATTTATTTCCAAAGCATCTATTAATAAATATTCGTTATCATTAAGATCTGATTTAACAATCTTTGCGTTTGGATTTATGGAAATTACCGTTTCACTCTGGAGCAGTAAATTACTTGGTAGCGCTGCCTTTAAAACATCCCCAATTGGGCACATATAATACTTTGAAATCCAATCCCAAAATTTTAATTGATCTTCATTTGCAATCGGGTAATTATCTATAATTTGATGAATTGATTTCAATTCAAAGGATCCTTCAAACTCTTGATGAACAGAATGAGCAATTGCAGTTAGAAATTTTGACTTTCCAAAAGGAACTATAATACGCATTCCAGGCTTTATGAAATCAAATTCCTGCTTCGAAACAAAATATGTAAATTTTTGATCAAGGGGAAGAGGTAAGATTACTTCTACATAATAACTCATTGAAAAAAAAGTAATTAAATTTATCGAATATTCCTAATACTTTATTAACTATACAATATTGATTTTATATGAATTTTAAAATAATATATATCAGCAGTGAGAAAAATAGTAATATAGAAATATTAGTTAACAATTATATCAAAAAAATAAAACATTTAGCAGAAATAGATTTATTTAAAATTCACAATAAAAATAAATCTAAAAAGAAAAAGTTTAATATTGATTATGAATCAAATTTGATAATTAATCAATTATCAAAAAATGATATCAATATACTCTTAGATGAAAAAGGAGATGTATATGAAACAATTAAATTTTCTAGGTTTATCCAAAAAAAATTTCTCTATACACCCAAGAAAATTGTTTTCATCATTGGTGGAGCGTATGGGTTTAATGAAAAATTAAATAAAACTATTGAAAAAAAAATATCTTTATCAAAATTTACATATACTCACGATATGGCAAGGCTATTACTAATTGAACAAATTTACAGGGCAATAACTATTATTAAAAATATTCCTTACCACAATCAATAATGGAAATATTATTTGCAACACATAACAAGAATAAACTAGTTGAAGTAAAAAAACTATTACCTAAAGAGATTACAATTTTAAGCTTAGAAGATATAAATTATTTTAAAGAAGTGATTGAAGATAAAAAAACAATATTAGAAAATTCTATCAAAAAAGCTTCTGAAATTTATCAAATTACTTCTAGAAATTGTTTTGCTGATGATACAGGCTTAGAAGTTGAAGAACTTGATGGAAAACCAGGAGTTCTATCAAAAAGATTTGCAGGTACAAACGCAAATAGTAATGACAACATAAAAAAGCTATTACAGTTGATGGAAAATAAATCAAATAGGAAAGCAAGATTTGTAACAATATTTTCACTAATTATTGATGGCAAAATAAAAAATTTTGAAGGTATTTGTAACGGACATATAGCAAAAGAAAAAAAAGGAAATAAAGGCTTTGGATATGATTCTATTTTTATTCCATCTGGTGAAAAGTTAACCTTTGCAGAAATGGAAATAGATAAAAAAAATATGCTCGCTCACAGAGCAATTGCCGTTAAAAAACTTGTATTTTTTTTAACAAAACAATTCAATGCAAATTCATAACTTGTTAGTAGAAAAAAATACTTTTAAGACATGAGAAAATTATTTTTTTTATTTTTTATGATTAGCTTATTCATGAATGCTCAGGAAATGACCTCAGTGAAAGGAGTTATATTAAATTCCAATACATCAAAGCCCCTTGAGAATGTCAACATTGTGAACCTTAACAAAGTGATTGGGACTTCAACAAATACAAGAGGAGAATTTGAAATAAGAGTACAAGCTGATGACACATTACATTTTTCTTATCTAGGATTTAAATCAATCAAAGTTAGAGTAACTAATGATTGGATTAAATTCGGATCAAACACAACAATTGAACTAACAGAAATGGCATTAGCTCTTGAAGAAGTAGTAGTTTCTGAGTTAAAATTAACCGGTTATCTTGAAATTGATATTAAGCAAGTACCAATTAATAATAATTACAGGTATAGTATCTCTGGTTTACCAAATGTTGGATATGAATCAAGTGTTAGACCAGAAAGCGCTGTTACCAAGGCGCTGAATGCTATTTTTAACCCCGTTGATTTTTTATATAATGTGTTTGGGAAAGAACCTAATCAGCTAAGAAAGTTAAGGAGAATGAAGAAAGACGATCAAATTAGAAATGCCTTGGTAAATAGATTTGACAGGGAAATGCTAATTGAATTTTTAAATATTGACAAAAATGATTTAGAAATGCTTATCAATCAATGTAATTA
>CENJ01054803.1_pt1 | contig 10344 bp, 9 predicted proteins | sample 356161 | NCBI WGS metagenome assembly CENJ01 (sample SAMEA2619531, study PRJEB7988) | marine metagenome | biome: marine biome (ENVO:00000447); feature: surface water layer (ENVO:00002042); material: "saline water (ENVO:00002010), including plankton (ENVO:xxxxxxxx)" | depth 5 m | reverse complement strand
GCAAAAAACTGTGAGACATCGAAAGTAAAATTCGTTTGGGAGGATGTGCAGAAATGGAAAGCGCCAAAACCCTTAGACTTCATAGTCATGAATCCACCATTCCATTCAAATGGTAAGATGGATATCAAGTTAGGAGAAATGTTCATAATTTCGGCTGCCAGAAATCTGATTAAGGATGGCAATTTACACATGGTATCCAATAGGCACCTTCCTTATGAAAATATACTTGGTAGACATTTTGCTGCTTGGAAGGAAATTGGGGGCGACAATAAATTTAAAGTAATTCTGGCTGAAAAACCTCTCGCAGTTTCGAGAAAAAAAACCTAAGCTTATGTAACTTGTGAAGGAGAAGACATGTCCTTTTCTGTAGAAGGCAAAACGACCATAGTAACTGGAGCTGCTAATGGGATTGGCTTGGCAATAGCAAAGCACTTTGCCGATGTGGGTGCGAATGTAATGTTCGCTGATATGGATGATGAAAGTCTAAAGAAGGAATTGGGTGAAGAATGTGAAAGTGGCAGCGTCCGTTACTTTTCTGGAGATTTGCGTGAAAGACTTACAATAGCTAACCTTCTTTCTGCCACAATAGACGCTTTCGAGCGCGTTGATATTCTGGTCAACGCTTCAAGGCAAGTTCTGCTTACAGATCCACTTGATTTGGAAGATGCAACAATTGACGTAATGTGGCAACAAAACGTTTTAAATAGTTTTAGATTATCCCAGCATGTGGCTAAAAGAATGATTAAGCAAGCAGAAGAAGATACAGAAGGTGACGGAATAATTGGGACAATTGTAAACTTATCATCAATTGCTTCAACTTTAGCACAACCAAGGCTTTTGGGGTACTCAATAGCAACAGCAGCAATGGATCAGATGACACGGTCTCTCGCTGTGTCACTAGCTCCAAACCGTATAAGAGTAAATTCTTTAGCGATTGGTTCAATTATGTCTGCAAGTTTGCAAAATAGCCTTAAGGGTGCTGAGGAACTACGACAAGATATAGAGGCACACACACCAATGGGGCGAATTGCATCTGCCTCTGAAATTGTTGAAACTGTCCAGTATTTGGCTGCGCCAGCTTCTGGTTTTGTAACAGGTCAAATAATAACAGTTGATGGAGGTCGATGCCTTCTAGATCCTGTATCTTCACCTTTTCATTAATTTAAATAATAACAGAATTAGAGCAGCGATGACAGAAATTACTGAAGTTGAAAAAAATAAAGCTAGTAAATGGTTTTTGAGTTTGAGAAACGAAATCGTAGCTGCTTTCGAAGAGTTAGAACAATCGCATGTTAAAGGCCCCTTTTCAGAACTCAACCCAGGTAAATTTGAGGTAAATGAGACAAAACGCGAGGAAAAGTCAGGAGTTGACGCCGGTGGTGGATTGATGAGTGTGATGCGAAATGGTCGTGTATTTGAGAAAGTAGGCGTCAACGTTTCAACAGTTTATGGCAATTTGAATGAGGCTGCCCAGCACTCAATGGCTGAGCGCTTAGGTATTCCTGAAATGCGAGATGATCCTAAATTCTGGGCAAGCGGTATTAGTTTGGTTGCTCATGTTAGAAATCCAAATTGTCCAGCTGTTCATATGAATACTCGCATGTTTTGGACACCATATGCTTGGTGGTTCGGCGGCGGGTCCGATTTGAATCCTTGTATCGAATTTGAGGAAGACACCGTTCACTTTCATTCTGTACTCAGGTCTTATTTGGATCAACATAATCCCAAACTATATCCTGAACTGAAAAAATGGGCTGATGAATATTTTTTTATTCCACACCGTAAGCAAGCAAGAGGAGTTGGCGGTATATTCATGGACGATCGCAACACTGGCGATTGGGAAGCAGATTTCAATCTTACCAAGGACATCGGTAAAGCTTTTTTGCCAGCATATCTTCCATTACTTCAAAAGCGGCTACTTAATGAGTTTAATGAGAGTGATATTGATATACAGCTGCAGCATAGAGGGTTATATGCTGAATATAATCTGGTTTACGATCGTGGTACAAAGTTTGGCCTGGCAACTGGCCATGACGCGAATGCTGTTTTGATGAGTCTACCACCCGTTGCGAAGTGGTACTAAAAATCTATCGCAATACCCTTCCGCTCCCAGTCACCAAACCTTACTGGTTCTGGTCCATCCCTTCCTCCAAACTCTTTTTTAGGAGTTATTTTATCTTTGATTGATTTCCGACGCTCTTCAGCCTCTTCTAATGCTCGTTTTGCTGCCGGGGGTATTTTATCCTGTTTTGTCATAAACTCTTTCCTCTAATGTGCCTTGGGTATATACAACTTTTTCAAATTGCAAGGAATTCGCCTAATGCATGAAAAAAAAGTGCCGTCTGCTCGCTCTCAGGCAAGCTTTTTGATGGACAGAATATTAGGTGAGAAGCGTTTATTGGCAGATTTAAATTTAAATTCTATTGTGCAGAATGTTAGTACGGCTGATCGTGCTCGTTCGCAACGCCTCCTGCTTAATACTTTACGGTCTTTGGAACGTGCCGACGCTCTAATACTTCCATTCTTGAAAAAAAGACCAAACCTGAAAATTTTAAACGTACTAAGGTTAGCAACGGTTGAAATCATGGATAATGGTGACGCCCATGGAATTGTAAATGAGTATGTCTCAATTATTGGACGGAATAAACGACTTAAAAACTATAAAGGATTAGTGAATGCTGTTCTGAGAAAGGTATCACACTCTGACAAGAGCATTTGGAACAAGTTAGATATTCCTCAATTACCAAAATGGTTGCGGCGGATACTCTTAGACTCATATGGCATTTCAGTCACACAGAAAATTGAGCGGCAACATTTAGAACGCCCTCCTGTCGATATAACAATTAAAAACTCAAAGCTAATGGAATATTTTTCCATTGAATTAAAAGGGACGCAAATCTTTAAGCATAGTTTGAGATTAAAAAATGCTGGACAAATATCTGCGCTTCCGGGGTTTACCGAAGGTGAATGGTGGGTTCAAGATCTATCAGCGAGTATACCTGTATGTCTTTTTAAAGAAATTAAAGGAAAATCTGCCCTTGATTTATGTGCAGCCCCTGGCGGTAAAACCATGCAATTATCCGCAGCTGGAGCCGACGTAACTGCAGTCGATATTTCTGATGTGCGGGTCTCAAAACTAAAAGAAAACTTAACCAGAACGTCTCTTGATGCGAATATTATTATTTCTGATTTATTCAAAATTAAAGATTGTTTTGATGTTATTATTTTAGATGCTCCGTGTACTGCAACGGGAACGATCAGGCGGCACCCTGATTTACCATATGTGAAACCCAAAGCAGACCTTAGTAAATTGTTTCATTTACAATATAAGATGTTGGAGCATGCCATAAGTTTGATGACAGGCACTAGTCAATTAGTCTACTGTACCTGCTCTCTATTACCGCAGGAAGGTGAGCATCAAGTTAAAAAACTGTTAACTAATTTTCATGATTTGAGAGTAGATGAATATCTGCCTCAAGATTTAGTTTTTCTGGAAAGTTATCGGACGGAAGAGGGTGGATTACGTTTGCTTCCAAACCATTTTGCAGACAAAGGCGGTATTGATGGTTTTTATATGGCAAAGCTTGTCAAAGTTTAATCTACAAGATTAAACTAGCCATATACGATTTGGTCATTACCCAAAAGAATACTGCAAGGTTTATAGTTTCAGAACTAAATTTTGATGGGATTATATTTTATGATCTTTACACGAATTTTGAGAAATTACCTCCTAAAAATCGGGAACGCATTCTACGCTCGAACTGCAAAAAATTTTGCACAGGCTGAGCAGTTTATATCTACGCCTGGTCCATTGTCCATAGGCAATACATTAGTTGCTGACAAAATTTGTGAGGGAGAATTTTTTATTTTTGGAAATACAGTTCAACTTGAAGACAAAGTTATTTGGGACCATTCGATTAAAAATGTTGAAAATTATGAGGACTTACATGGATTTACATGGTTGGATGACTTGGCTGCTCGGGGAGACAAGGCTGCTATAGAAATTGCTCAGAAGTGGATATTTAGTTGGATAGAAAAATATGGTTCAGGTTCAGGTGCAGGTTGGACACCGAACCTAACCGGTAGACGTCTTATAAGGCTCATCCATCACGAAGAGATAATATTACGTGATCTATCAGAAAAAAAAATAAACATATATTTTAGATTTATTTATAAGCAAGCTAATTTCCTATCAAAAAGGTTCTACAAAACTCATGAAATAAACATGAACTTTGAGGCTATCGTTGGTCTGATATATTGCGGATTATATGTGGAAGGATTTGATAGCTTTATTACTGTTGCAACCGAGTATCTTTCTAGAGAGTGCAGAGATAAAATTGATGAAGATGGTGGCATCTTGTCCAGAAACCCTGAAGAGTTACTCGAAATATTTACTTATCTGGTTTGGGTTGCTCATGGATTGCATGATGCTGATTGGACACCAAGTCAAGCTCATATAGAGGCTATAAATCGCATTGCTCCAACTTTGCGCCATCTACGTCATATTAATGGGAGGTTATGCCGATTTAATGGTAGTCTTGGAAAATACTCAGGAGAATTAGATCGTTATTTATTTTTATCAGGAAACAAAAAGAAAACGACGAAAATTTTAAAAATGGGATATGCGCGTTTGGAAGGGGGGCGGACCAGTATAATACAGGATGCTGGTAGTTTGCCTAACCTATTTCAATCTAATTTGGCACACGCCTCGGTTTTAGGATTTGAGCTTACACATGGTAGACAACCGCTTATAGTCAACTGTGGATCTGGAGCCAATTTTGGTAGGGACTGGTGTAAGGCTGGGCGAGCTACGCAGTCACACTCGACATTCTGTGTAAAAGGTCAGTCTTCTGCAAAATTAACCAGAAGCCTATCTTATAATTCCAAATTAACAGAGTTTTTAAGTCAGGGTCCGACAGAAATTGTAATAAATAAGTCAAAAGTAAGAGGAGGGACTGAGCTTATTGTCTCCCATAATGCTTATGCTAGTAAGTTTGCTGTTAATCTTGAGAGAAAGTTAGAATTATCAGATAATGGAGAGATCTTGATTGGTAATGATCAGATCGCCATGCTTTCAACTAGAGATAGATCTAAAGAGATTTCTTTCGATGATTTGGAGTATGAAGTAAGGTTTCAGTTCCACCCTGAAGTGACAGTGCAAATTTTAGAAAATGATATGGTAAAGATAAATTCAAAATTCGCGGGGGTGTGGATTTTAGAAGCTTTGAATTTAACACCAAGTATTCAGCCAAGTTATTATTTTTGTGAAGGACACTCGTCTCCAATTCCAACTCAACAGGTCGTTTTTTTGACCAAATTTAATGACTTTTTAAAACAAGTCAGGTGGTCATTTGTAAAATCATATGATATCGAAACTTAGAAATTTAAGTCGTTTTCTCAGACAGTGTATTTGAGCCAATATAGGTATATCTATTGGAAAAATTAATAAAAATCAAACGAGCATTGATTTCTGTATCAGATAAAACCGGCATCGTAGAACTTGCAAAAGAACTCTGCGGTAGGAATATTGAAATTGTTTCGACTGGAGGCAGTGCATCTATTTTGCGAGATGCTGGCTTTAGGGTGACAGAAGTTTCGAAATTAACAGGTTTTCCGGAAATGATGGATGGCCGTTTAAAGACACTTCACCCCAATGTGCACGGTGGTTTGCTCGCTGACAGAGATGAAAAATCACACGTAAATGCAATGGAAGAATATAAAGTAAAAGAGATAGATTTATTAGTAGTAAATTTATACCCATTTGCCGAAACAGTGAGGGCTGGAGCTGATTATGCCCATTGTATAGAAAATATAGATATTGGCGGGCCTGCAATGATCAGAGCAGCGGCTAAGAATTTCAAGTACGTTGCCACCTTGGTTGATATTGAAGACTATGAGGACCTAGTTAATGAACTAAAAACGAATAATGGTTGTACTAGCTATTCCTTCAGGAAAAAATTGTCACAGAATGCTTTTTCGTTAACCGCATATTATGACGCTGTGGTTTCAAATTGGATGCTAGACAATATCACAGACGTAAAACCTCGCCGGTTTTCAATATCAGCGGCATTATCGCAAGATCTAAGATATGGTGAAAATCCACACCAGAGTGCATCTTTCTTTTTAGATGAAAATTTGCAGGTTGGAATTGGCGCTTCAAACCAAATCCAAGGTAAGCAATTGTCTTACAATAATATAAACGACACTGATGCTGCTCTTGAATTAGTTAATGAGTTTCCACAGAATGATGGAGCTGCAGCTGTTATTGTTAAGCATGCAAATCCGTGTGGGGTCGGGGTGGCAAACAGTCTGGTCGAAGCTTACAGGTCCGCATTTAGCTGCGATAAGACTTCTGCTTTTGGAGGTATCGTTGCCTTAAATCGTATTATTGATGAAGAATCTGCGAGAGAAATTATTAAGGTCTTCACTGAAGTTGTCGTTGCTCCAGGCATCACTGAGGGCGCGCGTCAAATTTTCTCCTCGAAAAGTAATCTCAGATTATTAATAACTGAAAAGTCATCTGACCAAGCTTGTTCATCAAAGGTAATCAAGCATATAGCTGGCGGTTACTTATTACAGGAGAAAGATATTGAGCCGTTGTCGCAAAATAACTTACGAGTTGTTACAAAAAGAAGTCCAACAGAAAATGAGTTTCAAGATATGCTTTTTGCCTGGAAAGTTGCTAAGCATGTAAAATCAAATGCTATAGTATACGCAAAAGACCTTTCTACAGTTGGGATTGGAGCCGGGCAAATGAGCCGGGTAGATAGTTGTAGGATTGCAGCTAACAAAGCAGAGGATATGGCAAGAACTCAAGGCTTACGTGAGGTTCCAACCCGTGGATCAGCTCTGGCCTCAGATGCGTTTTTCCCTTTTGCAGACGGATTAGAGGCTGCAATTGAAGCAGGCGCTTCATCCATAATCCAGCCAGGAGGCTCAATGAGAGATGCTGAGGTAATTAAAGCAGCCAATGACGCTGGGCTGGCGATGGTTTTTACTGGAATGCGACATTTTAAACATTAGAGGTGATATGTATAAAATTTTCCAAAGTGCAATAATTTCAATTTTATGCGATCAACTTTCTAAGCTAAGCATGTTGTATGTTTTTGACTTACCTCATGTAGGAAAAATTGATGTCTTCCCACCTTATTTGCAATTTACTATGGCATGGAATTACGGAGTAAATTTTGGCCTGTTTGCAAATAGTACGGAGATTATGCGCTGGGTACTGATTATAATTGCTTTTTTAATTTGTTTAATAGTAATTAGATGGTCGGTTTTGGAAAAATTCGGATCAATGGGATTAATCTCATGTGGTTTTCTGGTTGGGGGTGCAGTCGGCAATGCAATTGATCGATTTTTCCATGGCGCAGTTGTTGATTTTCTAAATGTGTCTTGCTGTGGTATTTCAAACCCCTTTGCATTTAATGTAGCGGATATCTTTATATTTTTTGGTGCCATTGGGTTGGTCTTATTTTCAGGCAAACAGAATAAGAGTGACTGAGTCATGTTCATCCGTTATTATTATAATTAAGTTTTATGATGGTATTTTATGATCTTCAGAATTTCAGGTATCTTTGTCACTTTATTCTTATTGAGCGCATGTAGTAGTGATGACGCGAGGCTTCGGGATCTTTATGATGTCGGTACAGGCCCTGAAGAATTTGCGGTGTTGCCTAGCAAACCATTAACGATACCAAGTAATCTAAAGAACCTGCCAGTTCCTGATTTAGCAGCGGGTAATTTAGCAGATCCTACTCCAAAGCGTGATTTAATAAAAATTCTGGGTGGCAGTATTGATATTTCTATAAGCATACCAGCAAAAGATAAAAACCTTTTAAAGTATGTATCAAGAGCTGGGGTGGATACCAATATTCGTGAAGAGCTAGCTAAAGAGGACCGGAAGTTTTTGCGAAGAATGGGTGTGTTGACGAGTGTTAAGCTGTTTCGGGTTGATAGATATAACCAAATTTATCGAAAAATGACATTAAGTGCACCTAAAGAACTGGAGCGCTGGCGCTCTTTGGGTGTTCGTACACCTTCGATGTCGAGTGAATGAATATTTTAATTTAATAATATTTTTATAGTAATATTAGCCTGAGATAGGCTATTCCTTTAATAGTTTCTAAATTTTATGGATATATTCTTGAATTTAGAGATCTTAGATTTTTGAATACTTAAATATGAATTAGAAAAAATTATATGAAAAAAAACACTTATTTTTCGCCAAAGGGTGGGCTGCCACCTCAGTCAAAATTACTTAGTGACCGAGCTGTATTCAATAGTACTTATGCAGTAATTCCACGAGGTTGCTTCGCAGATATTGTTACTAGTTTGCTCCCTTTTTGGAAGCATATGAGGATGTGGGTTGTTGCTCGGCCAATGACAGGTTTTGCAGAAACATTTAGCCAGTATGTGGTTCAACTGCAGCCGGAGGGCGGAAGCGATAATCCAGAGTCAAATGCAGGTGTTCAGTCAGTACTATTTTTGACGTCTGGCGCAGCTAAATTAACGATTGATAATAAAAGCCATATTGTGGAAAGTGGTGGTTATGCATATATTCCAGCGGGTTCGGAATGGAGTATTTGGAGCAATTCGAATGAGGTAACCAACTTCCATTGGATTCGGAAATTATATAAAGGTGTAAAAGGGATCAAGTATCCAGTCGCTTTTGTTAAAAATGAAAATGAATGTGAAGACATTGAAATGCCTAATTCCAACGGCACATGGTTCACTAAGCGCTTTGTTGAGCCTGATGATCTTCGCCACGATATGCATGTTAATATTGTTACCTTTCAACCAGGTGGTGTGATCCCTTTTGCAGAAACGCATGTGATGGAACATGGAATATTTATTCTTGAAGGAAAAGCTGTGTATCATCTCAATCAAGATTGGGTTGAAGTTGAAGCGGGAGACTTTTTATGGCTTCGAGCTTTTTGCCCACAGGCATGCTATGCCGGAGGGCCAGGGCCTTTTAGATATTTACTCTATAAAGACGTAAATAGGCATATGTCGTTCTTTTGATTTTATTTGCTATTTTCTTTAGATATTAAGAAATTGAACTTCAATTTGGTACCTTTATCCAAATTTCCCATGGCAAAACCAGCCTGCAGGTAGTTGAGCTCCGTAAGCATAAAATAGCCATAAAAATTGACCATCATCACAGTATACCTGCCAATAATCACGTACCCCACTTCGCCAGTTATTATCCTCTATCCACCATTCTGGTGCAATACGCTCTGGTCCGAATTTAGTTTTTACATGGAATAGTTTTTTCCGCCAAATAAAATGGTCTTGTAATCTTGAATTCTTTGGTGCCTCTAATGCTTCCGGTGGCCATAAAAATGAAGGTCTATTACAACTTGATGTTGGCCAACTACCCAGATCATAATCTGACCATGCTGCATTTAAAATCTGCCACGATCTCTCAGGTATATGGCTCTCAGCTGGTATGTGTCTGGTAATTGCATCCAATCCAACTTTTGTTCCTAGACGTGCTATTAGGTTTTTGAGGACGGTATTTTGATTTTTTATTGCCTTTTCATGTATCTCCAAATTATTGATAGATTGTGATTCTATGATAGGGTTTACATTAATTGCTTCCAGTCTAATGATATCAATGCCAAAATTTGGTTTAATTTCATCTAATTTGAGCAGTAAAACTGAGAAGATACGATCAGGCTCATTAGTAAAAAATGCCAGACTTACTAAAAGTGTTTGTGTTTCATTATTACTAAAAACCAGATTAATTTTTAATTCCTGCAATCCCAAAACAGCAGTTTTTAATTTATTACATAAATGAGTAAGTAACTTTTCTATAATTTTCTTAATATCTTCAATAAGCCCAATAGGTTCTGGAAAGCTTATTCTTACACCAAAATGTTTTCTGTCAGTAATTGGGGAAATTGACTCTGGAATATGTCCTAATGCCTGATCTAATCTAGTAATCAACGCGGTTCCAAAGCGTCTTGCAAGAGGCGCTCTTGGTTGTTTCAACAGGTCTTTTACAAACTTTAAGCCAAGTTGGTTTAATTTAGTAACTATTTTATTTTCAATACGTAGTGATGCAATTGGAAGTTTAGCCAATGACTTATAAGTATGCCCCACTGGTGCAATGTGCTTTGTATTATTTTTAAGTAATTGCGTCACTTGCTGTTTTGTATCGTCTATTTGTATTTTTTTTGTAGCACGGCTACGGGTTGCACGAGCTTCTTGATCAATAGAATTACTTTTAAGGTAAGTTTCTGTTGGCTTGGGAGTAAAGCGAGCTAGTGCCCAAGCACCTCCTACAGTATCGGCCACTCCACTTGTTACGGTCAAGCCGAATGTTTCTGTACGAGATAC